>VFSW01000722.1_pt1 | contig 48932 bp, 53 predicted proteins | sample 5358111 | NCBI WGS metagenome assembly VFSW01 (sample SAMN11554181, study PRJNA540505) | mine drainage metagenome | isolation source: sediment from site ElyBrook_90M | place: USA: Ely Copper Mine, Vershire, VT | collected 2017 | reverse complement strand
GAACCGGTAACCCCCGCCGTGACAGGGCGGTGCTCTAACCAATTGAGCTACGGCTGCAAGCTGCCAATCCGAATTTTATGACAAGCCGGCGGTTTTATCAAATGACACTATGCCTGCTCGTAAAACTTGCCGATATGAAGCACTTTTTTGTCCGAAAGGCGCGGACCCATGAGCTGGAACCCGACCGGAAGCTCTTTCCCGCCCAACGGATATCCCTTGACCGGCATTGAAAGCGCCGGCAAGCCGGCGAGGTTCGCCGGAATAGTGAAGATGTCCGAAAGGTACATTGAAAGCGGGTTGCTCGTCTTTTCCCCGAACTTAAAGGCGGTCGTAGGCGTGACGGGCGTAAGAATGACGTCCACCTCGCTCCAGGCCTTTTCAAAGTCTTCGCTCATAAGCCGGCGAACTTTCTGGGCCTTGGCGTAATAAGCGTCGTAATATCCGGCGGAAAGAACGAAAGTGCCGAGCAGAATGCGGCGGCGCACCTCGGCGCCGAAGCCCCGACCCCGGGTTTTGAAGTAAATATCCCGCAAGGCGTCTGCCTCTTTTTCCACCTCCGGCAGGCCCGGATACCGTACGCCGTCAAAACGCGCGAGGTTCGCCGAAACTTCGGCCGGCATCACGATGTAATAAGTGGAAAGAGCGTACCGGGTGTGCGGCAGGGACATCTCTTTAAAGTTCAATCCGAGTTTTTTAAGCTTGCCAATCGCCTCTTCCACGCCGCGCGCGACCTCGGCGCTCAGCCCCTCGCCGAAATATTCCTTGGGCAATCCAACGCGCAGCCCTTTAAGATCTTCAAGCGTCAGTGGCTCCCGTTCCGGCAATGCCAAGCTCGTGGCATCAAATCCGTCCCGGCCGCGAACGGCGTCAAAGAGCGCCTCCGCGTCTTCCACGGTCCGCGCGAATGGACCGATCTGGTCCAAGCTGGATGACATCGCCATCAATCCGAATCGGGAAACCGCGCCGTAGGTCGGCTTGAAGCCGACGACGCCGCAGAAGGCCGCCGGCTGGCGGATAGAACCGCCGGTATCGGAACCGAAAGCGCCCAGGGCCATTTGTGCGGCAACCGCGGCCGCCGAGCCGCCGGAAGAACCGCCCGGCACGCGCGATGGGTCATAAGGGTTTTTCGTCGGGTGGAAACCGGAATTCTCGGTGGAGGAACCCATCGCGAACTCATCCATATTCGTCTTGCCTAAAATTATCGCGCCGGATGCTTTGAGCTTTTTCACGGCCGTCCCGTCGTAAGACGAAACGTAAGGTTCCAATATCTTGGAGGCGGATGTGGCCTTGGTTCCCTTAAAGAGCATATTGTCCTTCAAAGCCACCGGCACGCCAGCGAGAGGCGGCAATTTTTCGCCTGCGGCGTTCTTTTCGTCCGTCTCTACGGCGGCCCGGAGCGCGCCTTCTTCAAAAATGGAAAGGTAGGCGCCGAGCGCGGCGTCTTTTTCTTTGATCTGCTTCAGGTATTCCCCTGTCGCTTCCGCGGCCGAGAACTCCTTTTTCGCTAATCCGGTCCGGAACTTTTTTATGGTCAATGTTTTCAGTTCCATGTTAATCGGCCTCGCCCGGAAACACCGGCGGCACTTTAAGATAATCCCTTTCTTTTTCCGGAAACTCCCCCTTGGCGATATCGCCGGGAAGACCGCCGCCTTCTTCGTCATCCCGGAAAACGTTCTTCAGGTCCGTGCCGCCCGTCATAGGCGTAACGCCGTCGGTTTTGACGGTTTTCAGTTCTTCAAAGTGGTCCAAAACGGCCCCGAGGTCCTTTAAAAGCTTCTCTTCCTCGGCCGGCTTAAGCTCCATATGGGAGAGTTCCGCCAGCTTTTCCAAGTCCTTTTTCGCGAGCATGAATGAATTATATAGGTAATTCTTCATTAATAACAATAAACGGCTCGGGGATATGAAAAAGTGGGTAAGACTTGGCCAAGCGGCCCGGAGCGCACACTTTTTCGTATTCCCGAGCCTTATCCAATATGAATAATTCTCAAAAAATCCTTTTCATTAATGACTTTCACTCCCAATTCCTTGGCCTTAGCGTATTTGGAGCCGGGGTTCTCGCCCGCGACGACATAGGTCGTCTTTTTGGAAACGCTCTCCGAGACCCCGCCTCCCAAGGACCTTATCTTTTCCTTGGCCGCCTCGCGCTCCAGCGAGGCAAGCGTTCCGGTCAAAACGAAAACCTGGCCTTTAAGGGGCCCGCTTTTGCTTTGAGCGGCGATGCGGCTCACGCGCACGCCAACGGCATCCAGCTTTTTCAAAAAATCCTGGTTGCGCTTTTCCTTGAACCACTCGTGGATGCTCGCCGCCACCTTCGGCCCCACATCCGGCAGCTCCTGGAGCTTTTCAAGCGTGAACCCTCCCAGCGCCTTGCCGACGTCGCTGGGCTTTAAAATGTTTTTATCCGCAACCCTCTGCGCGAGCAAATTAGCCGTCTCTTCGCCGACGTGTAAAATACTTAAACCGGAAATCAGGCGCGCGAGCGGCACCTCTTTTTTGCTTTGGACTTCCTTGACGATATTTTCCGCGGACTTTTCACCGAAACGTTCCAGGGCGGCAATGTCCCCTTCTCTGAGCGCGAAAATATCGGCCGCGTCCGCGATGAGCCCCTCGTCCAGGAACTTGTCCAGTATCTGCGGTCCTACCCCGCGAATATCAAAGGCGGCCCGCGAAGTGAAATGATAAAGAGATTCGCGGTGGCGCGCGCCGCAAAGCTTGTTGCTGCAGCGGTAAATGGCGCCGTCCCGAACCACGGGACTCCCGTCAACCGGGCATTTGGCGGGCATTTTGAAGGCCTTTTCTTTGCCGGTCCGCAAATGTTTCATCACCTGCGTGACTTGGGGAATAACGTCGCCCGCCCGGGAAACGATGACCGTGTCGCCGACCTTAAGGCCCAGCCTCTCTATTTCGTCCGCGTTGTGGAGCGTCGCGTGGGTGATGGTGATGCCGCCGACGCCGACCGGACGCATGACGGCGACTGGCGTAAGAGCTCCGGTGCGGCCGACCTGCACTTTGATCTCCTCCACCACCGTCGTCGCTTCGCGCGGCGAGAATTTATAGGCAATAGCTCCCCGCGGCGCCTTGCCGACGATGCCGGCCGCGGCAAAAACGGCATTGCTGTTTACGATGATGACCGTGCCGTCTATCTCGTAGTCTATCCCCTCCCGGTGCGTCGCCCAATGCTCGCGAAAATCCATTACCTCCTTGAAAGTCCGGGCGCCCCGGTTGTGCGGGTTGGTCTTAAAACCGAGTGCCTTCAAAACCAGGTGTTCCTCTTCGTGCCGCTTTTGGCCCAAGTCCGTCACGATAGAATATTGGAATGAGTCCAGTTTGCGCGCCGCGGCGACCTTCGGGTCCAGCTGGCGGATGGAGCCGGCCGCGATGTTTCGCGGATTGGCGTATTCCTTCTCTCCCTTTTTCCTTTGTTCGCGGTTCATCCGCTCAAATTCCTTGAGCGTGGTGAAGACCTCGCCGCGCACGATGAGGTGCTTGGGCGCCAGGTTGAAGTTTTTAGGGTCAAGTCCCAGCCCGCGCAAATTCCGGGCCGCTTCGTCCGGCGGCAAGAACTTGAGCGGAATGGCCTCCACCGTCCTCAAATTTTGAGTCACGTCCTCGCCGACAAAACCGTCGCCGCGGGTCGCCCCTTGGACGAATACGCCATCCTCATAGATAAGCTCTATCGCCAGGCCGTCTATTTTGAGCTCGCAATAATAGGCCGGCTGGCCTTTTTCCGCCCGCTTTTCAGCGTCATACCCCAAAAAATCCGTCAGGCGCTGATGCCAGTCCGCCATATCCTCCGAGCTGAAGGCGTCGTTGAACGAGAGCATCGGCTTCTCGTGCCGGACCTTCAGAAAACTTTTGAGGGGCTTGCCGCCCACGCGCTGGGTGGGAGAATCGGGCGTCACTAGCTCCGGGAACTTCTGTTCCAAATCAAAGAGCTCCTTTTTCAAGGAGTCCAAGGCGTCCGGAGAGATAAGCTCCTTGTCCAGGACGTGGTAGGCATAGCGGTATTTGTTTATTTCCGTCCGGAGCTTTCGGACCCGTTCTTCCGCTTGGCGTTTATCCATTGTCCCTGTTTTTATTGCGTGGAGATCGTCGTCTGAAGAACGCGCTCCGTCCGGCCGGCGTTGCCGATGCCGGTCGCGGTTATCGCGCCGGTCGCGGAATCGTAAGTGATGGTAGAGGTCGCCGTGGCGCCGTTCCCAAGCAAGACCGGCTGATCCTCACACGGGGCCAGGTTGCTCCCCTGGAGCTCATAAAAATAGCAGTAAAGCCCCTGCTCTACGCCGGCGTCAGCCGCGAAGAAAGCGGCGGCGGAACCGATGGCATCGCTGGACTGCTGGAGCGTGAAGTACATAAGCATGCCGGCGATTGCCGTGGCGCTCAAAACCAATCCGCCCAGCATGACGCTGATGAGTATCATCGCTTGTCCTTTTTCGTTCTTCATATCTTTAATTGCATCCGGATATTTGGGCCGAATTGTATTTAAACTTCGGCGGCACGTCCTTCGGCAGAACGCGGGAACTCACGGTCGTTTGAACGTAGGTCGGCGCGACGCTTTGGTCCGCCCCGGCGGCGCCAATACCCAAGTTTATCGTCACCCGCCAGGGATAACAGGCGTCGCCTTTCGTTTGCGCGACGATGAAATTAAGGTTTTTCACGATAACGTTATCGGAGGTTATGGCCGCGCCGTCGCGCACGAGAACGTTCGCGGAAGAGATGCCGTATGTGGTCACATCGCCGGATGCGTTATAGAAAGTGAGCGCCTGGCTCGGGTCGGTGGAGGTCGTAAAGAGATAGCCGGTGCGAATCTCGCGGGCCATCTGTTCCAGGGCGGTTTGGACGTCGTTATCAACGGTAATCATAGTCACTAGATGCCTCTCGCTTTTGAGGGATTGAATGAAGGCCCCGACCGCGACAACCGTGACGATGATGAAGACCGACATCGCGACCAAAAGCTCCACTAGGGTAAACCCCGCACCTTTGGAGCCTTTCAAAGAGAGGGGTCTGGATGAAGAACCCTTAGGCCCGGTCTTAGGCCAAAGATGCGGGGTAAACCCTTTCTTCTTATTCTTAAATGTCTGTTGGATATTCATATTGGTCAGCCGCGCCAGTCAGTGAACTTGTCCTCAAGAGTGAAGGTTTTGGAAGCGCCGTTTTCCGTCCACGAAATGATTGATTGCACATCCAAGACGGCGGAGTTGCCGGAATTGCCGATGTACACAGCGCGGTTAAATATCGTGCCGGTTCCGGTGCAACCGGGATCAAGAGAGTCGCAGAAAAAGTGAGCCGGCGTAATCTGGACCGGCGTGCTGGTGCCGACCGCGAGGAGCGGACTTACCGAATCGTAGCTTAAGGAATAGGTCGTGCCGGGAGTAAAGTCATGAGCGAAGCTTTGGCCCTCCAGATATTCCGTGTCCAAGATATTCTTCACGACCTCTATCCCCTCCGAGGCCAGATAGGCGGCGGTGAGCCGGTTCGTCGCGCTCGCGCTCGTGTGCGCCGAATTGATGAGGAGAGACATAATACCCAAAATACCCACGACGACCAAGCTCGCCGCGACGATGGACTCTATCATCAAACTGCCGCTTTCGTTTTCTGCAGAAAATCTGTGCATAGTCAGTTAAAAGCTAACTCCCCCGCCGGGGCTCACGGAAATCCCCGCAGTCGCGCCATTCGCCGGTATCTGGAGCGTTACGGCCATGGCTCCGGAACTGCTCGCCACGAGGTAGGGCGGAATGAAATAGATGTCCGCCGGAATGGGATTGAACTGAATGCCGGCATCCAGCTGGAAATTTTGGACGATGAACCCGTTCAAACTACTGTAAGAAAAGTCAGTGGCGGTGGAACATTGGGACCCGCTCTGTGGCGTATAGCCGTAGATGAAATAGGTGGAAGTGGAACTGAAGCTGACTCCGTAAGCGCAAATCTGGCCGCTCACGCCCGGCACGTTATATTTTTCCAGGGCCAGGGCCTTGGCCCGGTTCAAAACTCCGGCCACGTTCGCCTGGTCGGTTGTGAGCGCTAGCTGAGCGGTACTTGAATGGTTATAGGCGATGAGCATCGCCGAGAGTACGCTCATGATCCCGATGACCACCAGCGTTTCAATAAGGGTGAACCCCGCACTTTTGGAAGATTGCGGCGTTTTCCTGCAAAGTCTTGTCCATTCGGCTGATTTTTTATGCATATAGTTGGAATATCGATTCCACTATCGCGCCATAACTGGAAATCTTCCAAAGGTGCGGGGTAAATCCGCTTTCCGAGCGTTTGATTTGGTCCGCCATCAGACCTAATTATACGCTAGAGCGAGAAGAGGTGGAAGTAACCGGTGATGAGCGCGGCGCCGAAAAATACCGTCAGGACGAACCCAAGGACCATGAGGGGCGCAAAAGGCACTTTGTCGCGCATCGTCTTCTTCCTAAAAAGCACGAGGATCACGCTCAATACCCCGCCCAGGATGAAGGAAAGCATCGTCGCCAGGACGATGTCCGGCCACCCAAGAAGCAACCCGGCCACGGCGGCGAGCTTTACGTCCCCCAAGCCCATGCCCCGGCCGCGGCTTAAAAGAACGAGCGCTCCGAAGAGGACTAGGCCAAAGATGAGGCCCAAAAGATGGTTCGCGATGATTCCGCTTACGGGAGAGAAGATGAGCTGGTACTGCTTCAAGAACGAGTCGCGGAAAGGAAAAAGCAGGCTGTCGTAGCGTAGCGTGATGAACATCACGATGGCGCCGCAAACGAGCAAAATGGCGTTTAGAGCGTTTGGGATGACGTAATGCCTGAGGTCTATCACGACGATCGTGAGCCAAACAAGGAAGACCGTTATCCAAACCAATACTAAAATGTAATACCAGGCCGGGAGCGAGAAAGCGGCGAAAAGGATGCTGCTTTTGGCGTAGAACGAGTTAAAAAAGAGCGGCAGGCCGGCAAAGATGGCACCGCTTATGAATTCCACGGCCGGATATTGGGCTGAAAGGCGATGGCCGCACTTCCGGCACTTCCCCCATTGGATGGCGTAGCTTAGGAGCGGCACGAGCTCCAGCGCGCCGAGCACGTGTCCGCAATAGGGGCAATGCGAACGGCCGCCGAGGCGTTTGGCGTCAAAAAGCCGGCCTTCCGGCGCGTACCGGAATATAAGCACGTTCAGGAAACTGCCTATCGCGGTCCCGAAAACGAAAAGGAGAAAATAGGGTAAGGCCGTCATCTCGTTTTAAGACGCCGGGCACGCGCCGGTGGATCCATCCGGATTCGTGGTCGTGAAGACCGCGTGGCCGGAATTGTCCACGCAATAATACTGGGTTTCGTTGGCCTGCGGCCCGACTAAGGTGTTCAAAGCCGAAAAGACGATATACCAGGTGTAGGGCGGATAAAGCGCCTTTTCAATATAGAGCCCCCCGCCCTGGGTTTGAATATCCGAGGCGAGCGACTGCAGGTTGGGGTCGGCAATAGTGGCAACATTATCAGGCCGAACCGTCGGCAATGAAGCGTAGCTGCTGCCCGCGGACGTGGATTCGGCAAAGGCCCGGGCCTGGTTAACCTCCTCTATTATCCGGGCATCCTTGGCCTTATTGCGGGCCGGACCGAGAGCCGTGAGGATGACGGACGACAAGATGCCGATTATCGCAACGACAATGAGCATCTCTATGAGAGTGAACCCCGCACCTTTGGAGTCTTTCAAAGAGAGGGGTCTGGATGAAGAACCCTTAGGCCCGGTCTTGGGCCAAAGGTGCGGGGTGAACCCGGAATTTTGCCTGGACATATGTGCCTATTATAGCAGATTTTCGTGAGGATTAATAAAACCGACGGCCTTTCAGCCGCCGGTCTTTAGTCGTACTCCAGATTCAACGCCGATTAACTCGCCGGGCAAGCCTCAGTAGTGTTAGAAGTAACCTGCCTCGTTACGCCAGTGCTGTCGGAACAAAAGTATTGCAGAGTTCCATTAGCCCCCTTTGTGTTTAGCTGGCCGTACATGGCGAAGGCGCTCCCGTTCGAGGCCGATATGATGGTCAGCGCACCGCCGTTGCTTGTCGCGTCTGATTGCGAAGATATAAATTGAGCGTCCCCAGTGATACTGGCTATATCGTAAGCTCCGGTCGTCGGATTGTAATGGGTTTCCGCGATCGCCCGGGCCTGGTTCACGTCCGAAATGATGCGAGCATCCTTGGCCTTGTCGCGCGAAGGTCCGAGGGCCGTTAGAACGACGGCCGAGAGAATACCTATCATCGCGATGACGACGAGCATTTCAATGAGCGTAAAACCTCCTTTTTCTTTTAGCATTTTAAATTGGAAATTATCGACCATTTAATTATCTTTTATTATAGCACAAGAACCCATCGCAACGAGAAAGTGAGTAGAGCTACGCTCTTTTGACATCGCTCGGAGAAAGCAATAGCCAAAGCTCTTGTTTTACTCCTCGCTCGTCAAAATAAGACTTGTCCGCTAGTTGGCGGAGGCCCGGAGCGCACACTTTTCACGCTGCGGCAGACAGTCTCAAAATCAGAACGTTTGGGAGAGGTTATAGATCGGGAGCAAGATGGAGGCGAAGAGGATGGCGACCACGACGCCGATCACGACCATGAGTATCGGCTGGATGAGCTCCACCAGATTGTCCACGGTATTTTCCACTTCGCGGCTGTAGAAATCGTTCACCTTGGCCAGAAGGTCCTCCAGCCGGCCGGTGGATTCGCCGACGGCGATGAGCTGGGAAACTAGCGGCGGAAATTCCGGCATCTGCCCAAGGGCCTGGGAAAGAAGCCGGCCTTTGCGGATCTGTTCCGCGGCATCCTGGAGCAATTCCGCGTAAATGGTGTTGCCGATGGTGCGCGAAGATATCTCCACCGCCTGGGGAATGGTGAGCCCGCCTTTAATAAGGACCCGGGCCGACTCGGCGAACCGGGCGATATAAAGCTTTTGAAAGAGCGGCCCCATGATCGGCGTCTTCAAGGTCAGCGTATCCAGGACCGCTTTGCCTTCGCTGGTCTGGAAATAATCTATGAGCAATATGACGACGGCCGCGAGGGCGATTGTGAGAACCCACCACCATGCCGACATGAACTGGCTCACGCCCAAGAGAACCTGGGTAAAGAACGGCAGCGCGACGTGCGATTGGGCGAAGATGGGAGTGATCTGGGGAAAGACCATCGTGACCATGACCGCGACGACCACGACGAAAAGGACGATGACGAAGGCCGGATAGGTCAGGGCGTTCTTGACCTTGGATATCAAGGTCGCCTGTTTTTCCGAATAGTCGGCCAAAAAATCCAGCACCTCGCTCAAGCGTCCGGTCACCTCGGCCGACTTCACCATGTTGATGTAGAACTCGGAGAAGATGGTCTTGTGCCGCTCCAGGGCCTGCGAGAGGGAGAATCCGGCGTCAATGTCGTTCGCGATCGCGGCAACTGCCTCTTTGAGGACAGGTTTCGTCGTCTGCTTGTACAGGCTGGCCAAGCTGTCCGAAAGCGGCACCTGGGAAGCGAGGAGCGTCGCGAACTGGCGCGTGAAGACCATGATGTCCTGGGACTTCACCCGGTTAAAGAGGTCCAAAATGCGGGTATACCAGGCGCCGGATTGCTCCTCCTCAATGCTCAAAACGAAAAGCTGGTGTCCCAAAAGAATGCTCAAGGCCGCGTCGCGGGTTGAGGCCTCCACGTTACCCACCTGGAGCTCCCCTTCTTTAGTTCTCGCTTTGTAACCGAATTTCATCCCCCACATAACATACCCCAACACCCCCGACAGAGAGCGTTCGTGAACTCGGTATTTCCAAAATATAGTGCCATAACAAATGAATTATGTGGGGGATTCATCGTCCCCTTCATTATAACTCACGTCCGCTCCAAAAGTATCCGCAATTCCGCCGGATTCAAGGAGTAGGTCTCGCCCTCTTCCAGGGATATCTCTTTGCGCTTGATGAGGTTAACGAGCGAACGGTTCAAGGATATCATGCCGTCCTGGACGCTCGTCTCTATCACGAGGTCTATCTGGTATATCTTGCGTTCGCGGATAAGATTCCGGATAGCGGGATTCATGAGCATTATCTCCACCGAAGGTATCCGGCCACCTCCGAGGCGCGGTACGAGACGCTCCGAGACGATGGCGACCAAGGTGGAAGCGAGCTGGGAAATTATCTGGCCCTGCTGGTTCGGGGGGAAGCTGTCAATAATGCGGTCTATCGTCTGCGAAGCGGAGTTCGTGTGGAGCGTGGAAAAGACCAAGTGGCCGGTCTCGGCGGCCGTCATCGCCGTCGCGATGGTCTCCGGGTCGCGCATCTCGCCGATCATAATAACGTCCGGGTCCTGGCGGAGGACGGCGCGCAAGGCGTCGTGGAACGAAAGCGTGTCCATCCCCACTTCCCTCTGCGAGACGATACAGCGGTCCTGGGAAAAAACGTATTCAATGGGGTCCTCCACCGTGATGATGTGGTCGTTGCGCTGGTGGTTCACCTCATCGAGGAGCGCCGCGAGGGTCGTGGATTTTCCGTGGCCGGCCGGGCCCACGACGAGGACGAACCCCTGGTTCATCTTCGTAAAGTCGTGGAGCAAGGGCGGCAAGTTCAGCTCCTCCAGCGTTCGGATCTGCGCCGGGATCAAACGCAAAGCGGCGGCCATGAAGCCGCGCTGGTAATAGGTGTTCACGCGGAACCGCGCCTTGTCCTCGTAATTGAAGGAAAAGTCTATCTGTTTTTCCGTGAGATAGGTCTGCTTCTGGTCTTCGGAAAGGAGCGAGAGCACTAGGCCTTCCGTGTCTTCTTTGGTGAGGATTGCTTCCTCGGGCAGAGGTATCAAAACGCTGTCCACTCTAATCGTCGGCCGGCGCCCGACTGCGATGTGCAGGTCCGAGGCATTTTGTTTCGCCGTTTGGAGGAGGAGGGCGTTCAGCTTGTCTTTATAATTTATGGCTGGCATGTATCTTCAATCATCATACACGAAAACGGTTAAAGTTTGGAGGTTGAAAAGTGAGCCGGATATTCCTCGCGAAGGCTAAGACTTGGGCGTCGCCCCGGAGACAGCCTGAGAGAGGAATATCCGGCTCACTCTGTTTCCCGTAACACCTCTTCCAAAAGAACTTCGCCTTGAAGGGCTTTGAGGACGCCGTCGGTGCGCATCGGCACCATCCCCTGCCGCTTGGCCTCGTCCAAGAGCTCGTTTTCGCTCCAACCCTTGTTCAAAATGGTGCCGAGCTCGCGGGTCATCCGGAATATCTCAAAAATGGCGACCCGGCCGACGATGCCTTTGCCTTTGCAGATTTTGCAGTCCGGCTGCGGCTCGCTCCGATAAACCTGGTACGGCTTTTTGAAATCGGCTTTGTCTTTAAATGACGGCGGCAGGTCCTGGAGTGCGCTCTCTATCGCCTTCACCGCTCCTTCCGGCGCGGGCACCGCCTTTTTGCAGTCCGGGCAGAGGCGGCCCACCAGACGCTGGGCGAGCATCAGGTTGAGCGACGAGGCGAGAAGGAAACCCGGCACTTTGAGGTCAATGAGGCGCGGAATGACGCCGATTGCGTTATTGGTGTGGAGCGTGGAAAGCATCAAGTGGCCCGTGAGGGCGGATTGGACGGCGAGCCCCGCCGTTTCTTCGTCCCGTACCTCGCCGACCATGATGATGTCGGGGTCCTGCCGCAATATCTGCCGCAAGCCCGAGGCGAAATCGTAGCCGATCTCCGGCTTCACCTGGGACTGGTTGATGCCGTCCATGAAATATTCCACCGGGTCTTCCAGGGTGACGATATTCACGTCGTCCCGGTTCAGCTTCTGCATGATGGCGTAAAGGGTCGTCGTCTTGCCGGAGCCCGTGGGACCGGTGATGAGGATCATGCCGTACGGCTCGTCGGCGGCTTTTTCCAAAAGACCGAGGTTATATTCGTTAAGGCCCAGTTCCTTGAGGCCCTTAAGTCCGGTTGAAGGGTCCAAAACGCGGATGGCGACCTTCTCTCCCGAAGGCGTGGGGAAGGTGGAGACGCGGTAATCAATGTCGCGGCCGCCGATTACCGTTCGAAAACGGCCGTCCTGCGGTTTGCGGTTCTCGTCCAGGCGGAGCCGCGCCAAGACCTTGATGCGTGAGATGATGGGCTGGCTCAAGGCCGACGGAGCGGAGGCCACCTCCTGAAGCCGCCCGTCCAAACGGAAGCGGATGCGCAATTTGTCCTTCTCCGGTTCAATGTGCACGTCGGAGGCCTTGGTTTCCACCGCTTCGCGCAAGGTGGAAGCGACTATCTTGATGACCGGGGCGTCTTCGGCCGACCGCGCGCCTTCTTCCAAGGCGACCATGAGGTCGTCGGTCCTTTGCGGCGTGCCGATTTCCTTGACGGCCGCCGCTATCTCCGTCTGGTAAGGGGCGTATTTGCGCCACACTTCCGCGATATCCGACGGCGTCACGATGTAAACTCCCAAACTTACCCGGTTTTGTTTGGCGATGAAACGCAGGGCTTCCTGCGCCTGAAGATTGTCGGGATGGAGCATGCCGACGACGAGCAGGTCCCGGCGCTTTTCTATCGGAATAACCTGATAGGCGCGGGAAGTGTCTTTGGGTATCAAAGTTAAAAGGTCGCTGCCGACGGAAGCGGTATCTATCTTCTTGTACGGTATCTTCAAAAGCTCGCTTTTCGTTTGCGCCACTTCCGCCTCGGGCACCAGCCGCTCCTCGTAAAGGATGTCTTCCGCGCTCCTTTGCCGGAGCTCGGCTTCCTTAACAAGCTTCGCGGCGGAAGCAGCGGGCAGCAGGCCTTTTTTCTGCAGCGCCTGGATGAGTTCTTGGTCGGTCATGCGATTTCTATTGGTACGGAGCGAACGGGTTGCTTCTCCCCGGGGTGGGGATGGTGAGCGCCGTGCCGTAATTGCCAGTGAAATATTTATTCAGCGTTTGGACGACCGGCGCGGGGTCCAGTTGGATTTGCGATATCTGGCTGATGCTTTGAAGCGAGCCGGGGGCGACGACGTTGATGAGCTCCGGCTTCTTGAAGAATATAAAATAGGTCACCAAAAACAGGATGACGATGAAAAGCGCCACCAGAACCAGATTGAACCAGTTCACCTTCTTCTTCTCTTGTTCTATTTGTATGGCCATGGTCGGTTATTGGCTGTTTTGATAAAACGACGATACGTTGGCCTGGAGGGCGTAGACGCCGGCTGCGCCTCCCTGGCCGCTCCCCTGGAGGGCGTTAAGCTCAAAAGTGTTCACGTTCGTCACCCGCACGTTCGTTTCAATGGACTGCAGGAATTGCTTAAGCGAGGCGTAAGGGCCGATGGCGGAAAAAGCTATCGCGACGCTCGCCACCTTCTTCACCAGCGTGCTCGTCGCGGCCGGGCCGGAAGCGCCGACCGGCTGGACGTTCAGCGACTGGAGCGTCACGCCGGAGGCCTGGGCGATCGCCTGCCACTGGTTCAATATACCTGTCGTGTCCGGGCCGAGCGGCATGGCGAGCGTGACGGTCTTCTGCAAAGCGGCGGCGTTCTGGAACTGGCCGATGAGCTGAGAAACCTGGGCCACCGCGGTCTTTTGGCCGTTCAAAAGATTGGTCTTGGAGGCCACGATGGATTGAAGGCCGCTCGCCGTATTTATCTCCGGCTGGATCAAGTTTCCGTAAATGACGAGCGTCCCGAGGAGGAAAACCGCCGAGAAGAGGATGCTTAAAATTCTTTTGGATGAAGCCTTCATCCCCCACATAACATATTCTTATTCTCCCGACATGGAGAATTGGCTGAATAATTATTGAGTCTGGAAAACATTGTAATTTGTCCTTTGTTATGTGGGGGATTCATTATTTTATTGAGGCGTAGCCAGGTAGCTCGGCTGAAAGACCAGGTCAATGGAAAAGCTCACCGCGCCGCCGGGGTTGAAGCTCGTAGCGAGGAGAGTCGCCGACTGGAGCTCGGTGGCGCTTTCAAATTCCGCCATCTGTTCGGCCAGCACCTGGAGCGAAGCGGCCTGGCCCGTGAGGGCGAGGTTCGCGCCGCTGCCGGTGAATTTCGCGTCGGTGTAATAGACCTGGGGCAAAGTATCCTTCTCAAGGAACGGAAAGACGTTCCCGCTGAAGATGTGGGACGCGAAGACCGTCTTTAAATTGACCAGCTGGGAATAGAAATTGACGAACTGCTGCTGGTCCTGCTGGCTCACCGCGTTCGCGAGCTGGTTCAGCTGGCCGTCCAGGCTCGTCGTCTGGTTCTGCAGGTAGTTCTCGTACCCGACCTTCAAGCCGAAGTAGATCAAAATGGAAAGAAGGAAGATGACGAGCGAGAAGATGAAAAGCCGCCACGGAAAACCGACCGAAACCGGTTCGTTCACGAACTGTTCCCTGAAGACCGGCTGGTTTGATTGTTCTGGCATTTAGTTGAAATATTTTTCCGCGGCGCCCAGCGCGACCGGCAGCTCCCTGGAAAGCTGGATGAGCATCGGCTCCAAGGCAAGCGGATAGCCGACGCCGAGGAACGGATTGGGTTTCGCTACGGAGAGGTTGAGCTGGCTGCCGAAGTACTTCTCCACTCCGAGAAGTTCCGCCCCGGCGCCCGTGAGCATCATCCGTTTCACCTTGCGGCCGTACCGCGACTCCATCACGCTCTTAGTGTGATTCACTTCCTGTATTATAACATCTAAAAACGGCAGAGTTAATGTTGATAACTCGGCTTCGGCGCCGCCCCCGATAAGTCCCCGGCGGCGCTTAAGCTCTTCCGCCCGGGCGCTCGTGATGCCCAGGCTCCGCGCGATCGCCTGAGTGAGGTAGATCCCGCCGTAATCGGTCTGGCTCGCGTAAAGAATGCGGCCACTGCGGACCACGAATATGTTGGAGGTGAGGGCCCCGAGATCAATCAGGAGCGTCGGCTCGTCTTCATGGACGAGGAGCGAGCGCGCGAGGGCGATGCCGTCCAGTTCCAGCGCGGCGAGCTTGAGCCCCGCGCCCCGGAAGACCGCCTTGTAGCGCTCCAAAATATCCTTCGGAATGCCGATAAGGAAAATGCGCTGGTAGGTCTCGCGATTTTCCGTTTGGAACTCGTCCACCTTGAGCCAGTCCACGGCGACGTCGGCGATTGGGATGGGAATGTATTGCGGCGCCTGGAACTCCACGGCTTTGGCGGTCTCTTGCGGCGAAAGGAGCGGCATGTCAATGAGGGTTTGAAAGGCCGCGAAGGACGGGATTGTCCCAACGGCGAGGCGCGCCTTGGGGCGCATCTCGCGGATGAGTTCCTTCAGCATGGCGGCGCTTTCCTTTTCCGATATTTTCAGCGAACTCGTCTGGATGGCCTGGTTCGGATGGTTTAGATAATTCTGCGTCTCCAATATCCCGTAGTTCAGGAGCGAAAGCCCTTCGCCCTTGCGCGTGAGTTCCGCGACCTTAAGCGAGGTCGTGCCGATGTCCACACCCAGGACCGACCGGGCGCTCATGAAATTTCCGATATCCTGGAAAAAATCCTTGAAAAATTTTAGCGGATTCAACATATCCCTCCTTTATCTTCACACAACAAGGAAAGCGTGAAAGCTGTGGCGGCGGTGTAAGTCGAACTTCCCTATGGAAGTTCGACTTCCCAAATATTATCGTCGTTTCGTGTTAAAATGATATCAATGGGAGGTTTTATGGCGAAAGCGTTCGCTGTCGCCGGGGAGGTCATCTTCCCGCCCGCCTGCCTCGCCTGCGGCCAAGGCCTCGCCCGCGCGGAAGAAAAGCTGTCTTGGGTCTGCAACTCCTGCCGGAGCCGGATAAAGAGCGGTTTGCCCGGCTTCTTCTGTCCGGTCTGCGAGCGGCGCCTGCCGGACGACACCCGCCATCCGCACGCGCAGTTCATCGCTCTCGCGCCCCTAAGTTATGCCGACCCGGTGGTTAAATCCGTCATCCGCAACTTCAAATACGGCGGCGCCAAAGGAGCGGCGCGGTTTCTCGCCGAATTCGTCGGCGCAGATATTGAAAATTGTAAATTGAAAATTGAAAATTCCGTCCTAATCCCTCTCCCCCTTCACCCCCGCCGCGAGAATAAGCGCGGGTTTAACCAGTCGCTCCTTATCGCCAAAGAGCTTATAAAGCCCAACGGCGTGCTGGGTGGCGTTCCGCTCGTAAAGAACGTTCTCGTGAAGGTCCGCCCGACCGGTTCGCAAACGAAAAAAGAGACGGCGGCGGAACGGGAGCGGAACATCATCGGCAGTTTCGCCATGCGGGACGCTGCCGCGATCGCCGGCCGGGACGTTTTCATTGTGGATGACGTCTTCACGACCGGGGCGACGCTCCGCGAGGCCGTGCGCGTCCTAAAAGAAAGCGGCGCGGGGCGCATAATTGCTCTTGTGGCGGCAAGAGCGTGATGAGTATTAAGTAGATAGTATTAGGTAGCTAGTAGCCGATACTGGATACTTTCTACTTCATACCCGCTACTAAATCGACTACTGCTCTTGCGTCTGCTGGCTGGCCCGGCCCACGCTCCGGCAGTCGGCGTTGAACGTACACTGCGTCTCGCTCGTCTGGGTAAAGTCAGGTGAATGGTATCCGGCCACGTTGTAGTTGCAGTGACCGTAGGCCGTACAAATATGAACCGCGCCGGTCGCCGTCTGGGAACCCGACGGCAATGTCACGCCAGCCACCATATTGGAAGGCGTGCTCGTTTGGCCGTTCGGATAAACCAGCAGGACGCGATACATATAGACCGTTCCAGGGGCAAGGCCGGTATCGGCCAAGGCCGGGGTGGTCGTCGTCATGATGGTCTTGAAATAATTTTCGTAATTGATGGTCTGCGGGGTCTGGGCTTCCGCATCTGGCGTCTTAAAGAGCCACGCCATGGCGCTTTGCAGCGACTGTTCCAGGAATCCGACCGGTCCGGCCGGCGGGCCGTACGTCGCGTTCGCGGTCGCATATCCGCTCGCGGGCGCGGCCGGCTTCACGACGGTACTCCCCGCAGGACTCTGATAAAAACTCTGCACCGGTATCTGGGAAATATTGGAGATGCGGTAATAGTAGGTCGTCCCGGCTTGCGCAGTGGCATCCGCATATGACGTCGCCGTTGAGCTCACGGTGGACGAGACAAGATTAGTGGTGAAGTTCGCGTTCGTGCTCCTTTCTATAAGCGTGTAGAATGGCGCGGTGTTCACCGGCGTATTCGTCCAGGAAAGCATAAAGGCGCTTGGAGCCGAGATAAGGCGCGGGTTGCTCGGCGTAGCCGGCGTCACCTGGAATCGCTGAACCTCAAACGTGGAAGTGGCGGTGGATGTGGAGTTGTCTTTCCAGTTCAGGTACAGAGTTGTCGGACCGTTCGTGAAGACACGAAGCTGGGACGGGGCATCATTAGAAACCGCAGTGAGCGTCGTGCATGGGCCAACGGTATTGCTCAGCGCATTATATTGGCTGTCCGTGATAGTGAAATATTCCGTGCTTCCGGCCGGCGTGTTCATGACATAATTGCCGGAACCGTTCGCGGTCGCTATGGCCGTGCTTTGGCGAGGGGTGAACGTGGCATAAGCTGAGGCATAAACCGTGCCGACGGCCGGCGATGAGGTATTGGCCGTCCAGCCGACATATATTGAGTTGGCCTGAGGCGCGCAAACCAGGGAATAAGTATTGGAGCCAGAGACAGGCGGAGTAGACGTGGCGGCCTTCGTCGTCACCGTCACGATCTGGGAATCCACGAAAGGCATTAAAACATTTCCACTCACGGAAGCAGAATTTGCTCCTTGCGAAGCTTGCACGGTATATGTGTATGGACCGCCTCCCGCGCTCGTGTTCGCCGGAAGCCATTGCTGATTTTGGTTGGTATCAGTGTACGAGGTTGCTGTATTAGCGATATTTGTTGGGGGAATACCGATATTACCACTAGGATCGTGTCTTGTAAGCTGCAACGAGCTGTAACTCCCGTTATTCGTCCAATTCAATTGAACGCTGTATCCGTTCGGCGCCGTCGTGGAAATAACTTTCGGCTGTTGAAGATTTGGCGCCGTAACGGCAAAAACAAGGCCAGGGGCTAAGATAGCGGAAATCGCAAAGAGATAATATATCCTCTTCATTCTCATTATTATATCACACCTAATCACGGTAATAATGGGAATGCATCGGATACGATTGAATATGTCATCGCCTTAATAAGACCAGTTTTCTCATAAAATTTAGCGGCCGGCGAGCCAAATTTATTTTGCACTAAAGTGTACAGAGCGCCTTTCCGACGAGCGATATCCATCGCTGTTTCCCAAAGTTTTTCACCATAACCTAAACTCCTAAATTTTTTACTAACGCCGAAATAGGACGGCAAAAGCCACTTGTCGCCCCACCCGTCGTACGCAACATCCACCGGCCCAATAGCCCCAATAATCTTATCCTCTGTAACAGCACATATTACGGACGAAGGGTGTTCCGTTCCTTCGTCAATATTTTTCGCAAGAAATGAGAATCCTTCAAGCTCAGGTTCTTTACCTAATAGACCCAGCGTGCTTCTTACTCTCGGCGACAATTTATCAAGGGCAGTAATAGCCGAGAGGCTATGATTAAGTTCATCGGCCGCACTCATTATTTTTAGGTAGACAATATTCTGATCGCGCCCTGCTTTATTGCCAAACGCACCAAAAAAGTATAACGATATTTTACTCAACATTGCGAAAGTAGCATCGGTTTGGATTAAACGTCCAATCCATTGTTTAAGCATTTGCAACGAAGCTATATTACCATAGCAAAAAATCTTCAATTTGTTATTTAACTTGTCTTTAACCGGAATCATGAGGCAATTATTTTCTAAATGAATTGCTGGCAGGATGATCCTTTCTTGCGTATCGGCGAACCATCTTCTGTTCTTATCGTACGGCAAGAACTCGTCCGTTTTAGAATTCTCAAGAATATCGCGAAGAACCTTCTTAATTGGGTGATTGCCCGCGTAAACTGGTCCCAATATGGGGAGGTAAAAAACATTTCCCCGAAGCAGTGCAGACCAGATATCCGCTATCTTATTCACATCCAAATTGGCAGGGGGCATATGTCTCATTATAGTGCTTACATAATAAAACAGGCTTGTGGCATGAAGCCACAAGCCATTCCGTTCAACTGTGCGGGTTGTCATCACCCGAATTGCAAGAACAGCAAATGGAATTTTCAAGTTCATCAAGATTGACGACTTGAACCCAATCTAATACTGCGCTAAGCATGGGTCTCGCTCCTTTCGTCAAGTAATTTTCGGCTGTAAATTTCCCTGCAGACATAGAACGGTACCACTCCGCTCTTACGGCTAAGAGCTAATTTGGGCGTACAGGTTAGGCAGGAATTTCTAAGCTCACACGTCGTACAAATTGTAGCTGGAAGTAGCAGTCGATCAGCTATCGCCGGTAATCGTCGCAAGCCATCCAAGCCATCTGAGATCAAATCAACGTTTGGTTCCCTAGCTATTTTACAAATGCTCGCTTTCCCAACAGCATTCACATGGAAGAAGTCTCTGCCAGCCGAACATCTGTTAGCCGAATGGCCAGATTTGGTTCCCGTGACTGATTTACTGGCTATTAATGTCCGACAAGACTCCGCGGTTAGTTCAAGTGGATACGACTCACCATCCAGCGACGGTGATAATTTCGGGAAAACGTGATACTCAAACCCAAACTTTTGAGCGATCATTTTCATTGCTTCCAGCTCACTTTCATTAAAACTGGTCACAATAATGTTCAATCTCGCTTGGATACTATGTTCTCTCAGCCAATGCAATCCTCCCAAGAATTTACGGAATGAGCCCGGTGTTTGTGTAAGAGCTTCATAAGAAGCATCGGTGGCTCCATACACACTAACAGTTACCCTGTAAGGAGGATGGGATGTTAACATCTCTTGTATGATCGGCCGTGTAAGTAGGGAGCCATTTGTGGATACCGTGACCAGAAACCCCAGTTCATATGCAAAACGATATACAGGAACGAAATCTTTGGAGGCGAGCGGCTCTCCACCTGTTATCTGGAGCCAGAGAGCGCCGGACTCTTGAATCATCCTCAGCACCTCAAGTTTTTTCAACAACGGCAATTCTCCTTGCGATTTCTTTCCTAGATAGCAATGCCTGCAATCATAATTGCATCTCTCAGTTATTTCGTAGGATGCTTTTCCGAAAGAAAAACTTCCTTGATTTCTTACATAAATCACTTCGTCCAATCGATGCTTTAGAGCGTCAGGCGCGTCGTAGCCGATTTTTCCTACAAGCATAGTTGCCCATTCTGGCATATCGGAACCATCTATGAAAATCTGCCTAAGTTGTGAAAACAGATTTTCGTCTATTGTCATACCAATCGGCCTAGAACGGTTGGCTAGTAGATATTTGTCTAGGAATTTACCGCAAACAAATGCTCCCATTTCACACCATTCCTTTCAATAATGTCCTTGTCTTTGCTCACTTTTTAAACCAACTGTTGTTATTATGCATTACCCAATGTTTACGTGTCAATAGTTAATTACTTGCTTTTTTATAAGTAAAGTTGTATAATATAGGCAGAAAATCAACAATTTCATCAATCCAGAAAAGGAGAAATCCTATGTTCAAGAGAATCGCGGTTATAGCGATGCTGGTTTTTGCTTTCACTGCGAAGGCGAGAAGCCAGCAAATGGTTTATCTATGGCCCGATTCTTTAAAAGGGCAATGGATAAACGTATGGTCAATGACGGTAACGGACAGTGGGATCTTCGCCGGCACCAATAACTTTATCTTTGGGTCAACAGATAACGGCAACACCTGGTCCCAAATCAAAAACGGCATTCCAAGTCCTACCTGTGTCATGGTTGCCCAATCCGCATCCGGTAACCTAATAGTGGCAAACGACTTAGGAGGCACTCCGATGTCTACGGACGGCGGGCACACGTGGCACACCACTATTCCGCCGCAACCTAGCACGAATTGGGGATCTGTTGGTAGCGTGTTCGCTGATGGCAACACACTTCTTGTCGGGAACAACACAACCGGCAATGGTCAGTATGGTACATGCATCGCCCGGTCAAATACTGATAGCTCTACTTGGCAGTATGTTGCAACACAAAGCGGGGCTGGTGTTGGTGCTCCCTTGAAATTCGTTGCACTAAAATCAGGCAATATTCTTTTAGCGAGCGGCTCTTATTACTCGCCAACGAGCACCGGAGATTCTACACGTGGTGGCATTCTCCGCTCTACTGACGATGGCGAAACTTGGAACTGGTCCAATACCGGCCTCTATGTCCAGAATGTCTGGTCCTTGGCGGTGGATACGACAAGTGGGAAAGTGTTTGCCGGAACAAGATACGGCGACATCTACTCATCCACTGATGATGGCCTGACCTGGCAGAAGATGCGGGGACCGTCTTGGGCAAGCCAAACGAGCGGAGTTAATTCGCTCCTCGCCTATCGCGGCAAGCTCTTTGCCGGCTTCAGCAATCCGGTATCGGGCACAATCGGCCTCGCCTACACCAAAGACGGCGGGGCGACTTGGATGGATGTTGGGGATGACATCTCCAGCGTTCCCGGTTCTATGTGCCTGTCACTGGCGCAGATTGGAGATACGCTCCTCATCGGCACCGCTGACGGTATTTGGGCGGACACGAAAGTCCTGACCGCCGTTCATTCCCACGCTCCATCCATTCCGTCCGGATTCCAGCTTTCCCAAAACTATCCGAACCCGTTCAATCCGACGACGACGATTCAGTATTCCCTGCCGAGTCGGACCTTTGTAACATTGGATGTGTTCAATGCTATTGGCCAGAAAGTTAAAACTCTGGTCAGCGGCGAACAATCCTCCGGTGTCCACGAGATTCAATTCAACGGCAACAATTTGCCGAGCGGAGTGTACTTCTACCATCTGTCCGCTGGGACATTCTCCAAAACGGAGAAGATGGTCCTCATAAAGTAGTTCATTCCAGGGTGGTATAATTAATTATACCACCCTGTTTTATTTCTCCGTGCCATTGTGTTTTCAAAAACGGCGTACCGATTGGTGCGCCGTTTTTATTTTAATCCCTTAATCGTAGGCCCTGTCTCGTTTCTCAACTTTGAGTATGTAAATAGTGTCGCGGTCCACGTCAAAAATAAGGCGGTACGCGCCGACGCGAAAACGGAAATCGCCCTCGCGATAGTCAACAAGGTGCTTGGCGAATTTCAGCGGATCTTTCTGTTTAACATAAAAACGCATCTTGATGGCGATGCGCTTTTGAACCGTCCGTGGCAGGTTTTTAAATTGCTCGGCCGCTTTATGTGTATAAAATATCTCCATCAAAAGCCCAGTTTTTTGAAGAGCTTTTCCTGAGAGATTGTCTTCCCCCGCCTCACTTCGTCCCTGGCCGTTCGAATGTCAACTAAACGCTCAAAATACGACAGGAGATCGTTAAAATGCTCATCCAGTCTCTTCAAGCGCGCATATTCCTTTTTTGAAATGGTAACCGTAACCATGAGTTAAACATACCACAGCAAACCTAAAAATCAATACTGGAAGCGGATGAAAAAGGCGGGCGCGCATACCGGTCATTTCATAGACTTGACTCCACACTAACAATTTCCTATCTTCAAAATAATCAATAAAAAGCCGTTATGGAAACAACAGTGGACCAAACTAACGACATCCGGCCGTCAGTCAAGATTATTTTCAGGAATGCAGGCAAAATAATGCTCATTAAGCTTGCGAACGGAACCATTGATATCCCAGGAGGCGGTATTGAATACGGAGAATCAAACGCGGAAACCTTGCGCCGAGAACTTGAAGAAGAGCTTGGGTTCCAAGGGTTTGATCCGGGGCAGATGAAGCTTTTCCATAGCTGGCACTATATTTCGCGCAAGAAAAAGAGGCATTCTGTTTATATTGTATATACATACGATTTGGACGCCATTCCGGAATTTCATAGCAAGGAAATTGATGGAACCGTTTGGATGACGCACGATGATGTTTCACGGATGGATCACGTTCCCGAATTCAAAGAAATGCTCCTGCGCGCGTTCGACGCCTAGTCCGCACGACAAGCATACGGGTAGGTCCGCCATCCGGCGGATTCTCCAAAACGGAGAAGATGGTCCTCATAAAGTAGTTCATTCCAGGGTGGTATAATTAATTATACCACCCTGTTTTATTTTTCATTTCCCTGTTTCGCTGGATTTTTCAAAAAGAAACTAAAAAGGCGGCCGGAGGACCGCCTTTTATACATTCGCTTCGCCTAATGGCACTGGAGAGTCTCGGCTGAGTTAAAGGCAACGTAAGGGCCATATGTAGAACCAGAGCAAGTGGATACGTACATGGTACCGTACGAGGCAACAGATTGACCGCAATTGGAAGTGGTAACAGCTGTCGTAAGGTTACACCAGTCAATCGTGAAATTGGTCAGACAAGCACCGCTACTCTTCTTGAAACTTCCGGTGTAGTACTGCTTGGGGTCTTGGCCTGAAGTACAAGCGGCGGAATCCGAGACCTGCGCCGGGTTGATGGTCGGACTGGAACCACAGGCATAACGGAAAGTGCCGGCCACCGATGATCCATCAGCCGCTATTGGGCTGCTATAGTAGGCCGTTTGCCCAGGATGCACATTCACACCCGTAGTTGCCACGTCATCACAGTCAAGCGACGAGGCGGCTGGGACCTGCGGGTCACTAGAGTCGTTCGCGGACTTGGAAACGCTCGCAACGCGCACGCCGCCGGTCGTATTCATGGTCGTTGAAGGCGTCCAGCCATCACCATCAGCATCCGTAAAATAAAGATTGTTCTTTGATATTTGTGTTCCACTACCGATAACTATTTTAGCGGTAGCACTCAGACCTGTAATGGATTGGCCATTATTATAAACTAGGTTGCCGCTACCGCTCAAAGTTACCGTTTGACCATTCATATTCAGGACAGCACTATCTACACCCCAGGTATTCGTTAAACCACAAGCACCACTCAGCGAGTATTGAGTTCCGGCGGTGACCCCACAAGGATCTGACCAGGCAAGCACTAATTGCGCTGTCCGACCCTGGGCATCCATCGCATAAAACGTCGTGTGGTAAGTGATTGTCCTGGTATCGTGGACCACCCAAGAACCGCTGTAAGAATAGTCCACGGCCTGTTCGGCCTGGGCTTTCTGCACGAGCGACTGGATGAGTTCGGCAATGGCGCCGGTCTTGTTTTGGCCGTCGTTGATGACCAGCTTCCCGTCATTCCCCACCAGATACTTCTGGTTTTGGATTGTGTTATATGAAACCGTAGACGAAGCGCCTAGCGTGAGTGGAATACTGTCGGTACTTTTGTCATTTTCCACCTCGGCCCAAACCTTCGTCAGAGGCACATTATCCCGTACCATTATCTGCATTGTCTGCGTATCACCGATACTTACTTTGACCGGATTGATGTTGCCCAAAACGAACTTCGGGTATTGTTCCGCGCTGGCCGTATTGAAACTATAATCACCAGTTTGAATAGCCCATGACTGGCCTTTGGCGTTCGTGTAGTAGGCTAAGCTGACGGAGGCAAGCGGCGATACCGGCCCGACCGATTTTTGAGCGATGAATATCCTCGCCCCTATCCCCCAAGCGATGGCAATGACCGCCAGGGCAATCAAGACCACGTACCATTTGCGCATTTTCATTGCTTTTATTATAGCAAATTCGGGTTCCGGTTTAGCTTGCAATTTCCATGCCTGTATGGTATAATATTGCCAGAGATGTGAAACTCACATCGTTCACAAACAAACACAAGAAAGGACGATTGCAATGAAAGCGATTCTTGTTCTGATCCTGGCGACGGGAGTTGCCTTCGGGCAATCTTCCAGCTCAAAGAGCATCCTCAATAAGAGCTCTATTTCCACGGTATCTTTCGGCGGAACCGATAATGACTGGGTCCGTTGCATTATGCCAAACGGAAATGGAGATTATATCCTGGGCGGCGAAAGCGTAACCGGGTCGCCGAACTATCAGCTGATGGCAGCCACAGCCGAAGTGTCTGCTGGAAACGACGCGGCAATCTGGACGAACATCTGGGGCACACCGCTCACCGAATCTGTTGAGCATCAAACGGTCTACAATAGAATCAGTAACAGCATCTTTCAGGCCTCTTATTACGAGTATGCTGTCGGCGTTGATAGCATCGTATCTTACTTGGTACGCATTGACGCTGGTACTGGTCAGATAATCTGGAAAAGATCGTTGCCGAATAATTTCTACGCCCTCGCGGTTTGGGATTCGGGCTGCGTACTGATGAACAGTGGCTTCAATGCTACAGCCCAGATAGTCAACTCGCACGGTGATATAGTGGGTAGCTTTCTAGCTATAAACTATGCTAATGGCTATCTCAAACTCATCGTTCACGACGATACGCTTTGGGTCTTCACGACCGATTTCGTGGCTACGTTCCGTTTACCGGATGGGAAGAAACTTTGGACAACGAACATCCCAGGCACACGCCTAGTAATTACTAGAGGCGCAGTTGATTCAAGCGGCAATGCGTATGCATGCTTTTCGGACGCCTACGATCTCCAGATAGGCTACGTGAAATACGGCAGTCTTAAACTGAACAGCGCTGGGGATATACTCTGGCAAAACAGATGGTTTGGCTGGCCCGCTTCTGAAATGTCACGCAACCTCAACAACTGGGTGAATGCCATCGCGGTGTCCGCTAAGTTACACTTGGTCGCAATCATGGGAACCACGAACGCCATTACGTCCGACAACAACTCTGGGGCACAATCTGGATATGTTGCCATTCTGAACTCTGACTCCGGTGACACGCTTTGGACGGAAAAGTGGGATTATCCAGGAGGCCTCAATGCAGCAACAAACATGCAAGATGGTTTCTTCGATAACGATGGCAATCTAATAACGGCCGGTTATGCTAAAACCGGAGACAGTCAGATGACCTCGTTCATCAAGAAGTATTCGTTCAACATTACCCCCGTGAACGAACCACAGCCGCTCCCGACTGAATTCCAGCTCAGCCAGAACTATCCGAACCCGTTCAATCCGACGACGACGATTAGCTACAACCTCCCCCAAAGGACTTATGTAACCCTCAAGGTCTATAACGTCCTTGGTCAGGAAGTAGCCACGCTCGCTGACGGAACGCAACCCATCGGTCAGCACCAGATCATCTTTGATGGATCGCGCTTGGCTTCCGGAACGTACTTCTACGTTCTCCAGGCCGGCGGAAACCGACTCATTCAGAAGATGATGTTAATGAAGTAACAAGCCAAAATCGAATAGGAGTTAATTGTGGAAGGCTTACAATAACGCCCAGTCTCACCAGAGACTGGGCTTTTTTATTTCGTATTTACGTGATATAATCCTCGCATATGAGTAGGCAGTTCACCGCCATCTACAAAAAAAGCGGCAAGTGGTATTCCGGCTGGATTGAAGAGATCCCCGGAGTAAATACCCAGGGCCGTACCCTCAAAGAGACCAAGGAAAACCTCAAGGAGGCCCTGGCTTTGGTTTTGGAAACGAATAAGCTTTTGTTCAAACCCGATTCCAAGGCACTTCGGGAACCCATCTCGGTATCTTTATGAAATGAAGAGGCGTGACTTTGTTAATTATTTGATTGGGCAGGGATGCATTTTTATACGCGAGGGCGCTAAACATAGCGTCTTTTTTAATCCCGTAACAAAGAGGGTTTCTACAGTACCGCGCCATCAGGAGATCAATTCTTTCCTAGTTAAGAAAATTTGCCAAGATTTAGGCGTGCCTGGGATTAAAAAGAGATAATCACACACCTAGTATCTTATTTACGGGTGGTATAATTAATTATACCATCCTGTTTCATTTGCTATTTCATTTCCCCCACTGTTTACTTCGCCTCCAGCTTGCTCACCCTCTCCTCCAAGCGGGCCAGCTGACTGGCCAATGAACGGTTCTCCGATTCCTGATTTTTATAAAGAGATATAAATTCATCCAGCTTGGCGAAAAGCTCGCTGGAATTAGCCTTCATTTCTTTTACATCTGCTTCTACAGTGCCGAGTTGCTGTTTCACGTCGGCTAAGTCAATTTTGATCTCCTTGAAAACCGCATCGTGTCCATCAAGCCGCTTATTGACGCCTTGAAAATCAGCTTGGATTGACTTGGCGAACGGCTCCAAGACCTCAATCACGGCGTCTTTTATGTCCTGCTTCGTGATATCCGGCATGCCGACATTATAGCACAGCTTTTCTACTTCATCCCCCTCACCGCAATAACTTAGGCCTTGATTTTATATGCTATTTCCTGAACCTTGAGTTTGTTGAGGCCGTTGTATTTAATTAAATGCTCGTTAAAACTATTCTTAACGTAAGCTAGCGTAATATGCGGCACGTAATCAGGCTCTTGCTTGTCTTCCAAATGCGGCAGGGTAGAAAACAAATCATGAACGGCACGTAATTGACCATCCGAATCGTCTATAGTCAGATGTAATATTTTACAAGGCACATTGGGTATTTTGAATGAATCTATCCCTTTTACCTTCAGATCGGGCACAATGATTGAGTTGAGCAACCCCTCTACCGTCCTTCTATCTACGACGTCGCCATTTATTCCAAAGAAAAGGGTAAGATGAGATTTTTGCGCGACATTACCACCCTCCAATACACCGTTAATCTCCGTTGTGAATAATGCCTCATCGGGTATCGTTGCACGCACCCATGAACCCAACGACTCTCGGGCTGCTTGGGAGAGTATTGCAACTACATAGCCAATTTTGGGTTTTTTAGTCGATTGATTCATTGAAGATAAATTATAACTATTAAGAAAGTAATAAGACTTGGGTGACGCAGGTAAAAAGCGGCGAGCGGCGTACCGCCAGTCAAATAGAAATCGCGCGTAAAGCCCGGCTCTCCGCCGAATGCTTTGAGGAACATCACTTGGTTTTCCGAAAGTATTTCTTTATCCATTTAAAATCAACTCTAAAAACTTCCGGCGATGCGGATCAAGCACCATCCGGTTCCAATAGAGATGAAGTTTGTCCTTCTCAATCTTTTCGCCGTTCAAGCCGAAATTAATCAGCTGCTCCAGTTGCCAAATTTCTTTTTTCTCTTCGCTTTTGAACTTCATTTCGTCGGTAGACCAGTTATACATGCTTGTATCATACCATAAAAATCTGATGTTGCCAACCGCCAAATGTCGTTTACCAAGGCCATTAAGAGGGAATATCATAATGCCCGATATCTCGAAAGAGGTACCGGGCTTTTTTATTTTCTATTTCATCCCCAACCGGTCAATTATTTTAACCATCCATCCAGCAGTTTATCTATATCAGGATTTTTGACCCACTGTCGCCTCATTTTTGCGTAAAATTCCTTACCCACATATGGCGGCGTCTTAAACTTAAAGATGTGATAATACGGCTCCCAATCCTCAATGACCGAATTGAACACTTCCGAGATCTGCCACAGATAATCTTTTGGTTTCCCCTTAATGCGGCCGCCGACTTTCAGGCTGTACTTCTTCTCAATATAGTCAAAGAACATAAAATGCAGAACTTCGTGCCCGATGACCGCTCTTGCCGGTGGCGTGCCTTTTGAATAAACGATGCCGGGGAAAAAGAATGTCTTATCCCGAATATTCCTCGGATACATCATGAAGATGCTGGCGGTGCCAACGTATGGCCCCTTGGGCCATAGGTGGTTTTTGAATATCTTGTTCACCAAAGTAAAATATCTTTTCTCCACGCTCCGCCAATCTTTCTCGGCTTTTTCAACATTATCTGAAATAGTACTGCGGTTGATACGGTACGCGCCGCGGACGTACTCGGTCAGCCTTTTCCGTAACTGCGACCGGCTTACCTTGGGACCGAAAATGTGCAGGATATCATCTGGCAGAAACCATTTAATATACCTGGGATTTTCCTTGAAATTATGGCCAACAAAACCAAGGCAATCCTCAAGATCCTCCTTGCCGTCCATGCGCAATATAATTCGCGGTGTTTTAATCATAATCACCGTTCTTTGCTCTCGCTGAATTTCCTTAATTCATTCTCATGCGCCCGTTTATGATAATTACCGTAAACCATGAATATATCGTGGCCATCCCAAGCGGATTTAACATCATCCATGATGGCTTTATCACGATAGTCGCCAGAAGCTTCCACCACCTCACGTAATGGATTGTCTGGATGGCCCGGACTTTCGATCATAAAGAAAAAATCTTCATCATTGAGGTTTAAACCACCTCCAAAAAGTTTTCTGTGTATCTGTTTCATGTGTTCGATCGTAAAATCAAAACCTGCCCATTTTGCGGCCCTGCTGTCGCGCGCCAGAGATTGCGCGAGATAATCTTCCAAGTCTCCGGTTGGCGTAGCTTTCTTCACAATCCTATACCACTGGGCTACGGCTCGACCGAAATAGTAGTACTCGGTCTTTTCTTTACCAAAGCGATTTGCGACATAATCCATCTCCAGATCCCGGTACGGCTCAAAGCACTTAATCGGCACAGCGTCTCGTTTCGTTAGATACTCCATTAACCCGACTTCGCCTCCGCGTTCTATCGCCACGTTTCTATCGGCATCAACAACATCCATCGGGTGGCCCTCAACTACAGCAAGCGGCGACTTGGCTTCTTTTAGAAATTCGCCCCACTTGGTCTCTATCTCATCAAATTGCGGATGGTTGATGTCCCGCGAATGCTGGATCCCCAACCAAAACAATATGTGATCGTTTTTCTCCAGACGGAAAAATTGAATTTTATTAGCGCCTTTTGCCAAACTTAGATTCATTTTGTTGTATACCCTCTCTTCCCCAAACCACGAGCGGAATTATTACTTGAGTTGTAGGTAAACGGCGAAAAACGAAAGAATATAGGCCTGTATCTCAACTATTTTAGATATCGGCCTACCGGATCCATGACCTGCATCCATGTCTGTAAACGCGAGGACGTCATTCTTACCGGCAACCGCTTGTAATCTTGCAACCATTTTCCTTGTGTGGAGTGGGTCAACCCTCGTGTCTTTTACGCCCGTAGTGAAAAGGAAATTCGGGTAATCAATGCCGCTACGTACATTGTGATATGGACTCCACTTTATAATTCTGCCAAAATCTTCTTTTATCTCCGGATTACCGTATTCATGAGTCCATCGCATCGCCATACCAAATTTCGGGAATCTGACCATATCTGTCAAAGGCACCCGAGCGCAAACCGCCTTAAAGAGATCGGGGCACTGCATTGCGACCGCAGAGACGAGCAAGCCCCCATTGCTCCCACCAAGAATACCTAAATGATCATGGTCTGTGTATCGCTGGGCGATAAGGTATTCCGCCGCGGCGATGAAATCGTCAAAGCTGTTCTGTTTGTTTTCCTTAATGCCCTGTTCATGCCACTTCGTGCCGAATTCTCCCCCACCGCGAATATTGGCTGTGACGAATACTCCGCCTCGCTCTAGCCAAGGCACCCAACCCCTGCTAAATTCTGGGATTTCTGAATTAGAAAAACCGCCATAACCGTACAGAATTGTGGGGACCTTTCCATCTTGCCTGACTGATTTTTTATGAACAATGAACATTGGTACTCTTGTCCCGTCCTTAGAAACACACCATTCTTGTTTAACGACATAATCCGATGGGTTTAGCGGATTATCAATCTGCCTATACTGCTGATATTTATCCGTGCCGGGATCGTACCTGTAGACGGTTTTCGTAAGAGTGAACGATGTGACGCCGTAGAAGAACTCCTGTTCCTCACGGTTGGTCGACATGCCAACCAAGCTTGAATAAGGCGGCAGTGGTAGCGCGCCTTGCTCACGACCGTTGTAATCAAAAACAACTACACGGGAGCAGACGTTTTCTAAATAGTTGGCGAGTATCTTTTCGCTGGTAGCACCTATGTACTCAAGGGTGTAATCTTTTTCTGGTATCAATACCTCCCATTCGTCTATCGGCGTGAAAAGTTTATCTATGGGCGCTACGAGCACTCGATAGTTGGCCGCCTTATAGTTAGTAACAATCAAGGCTTTATCTTTAATAAAGGATAAGGTGAATTTGGCATTTATGCCTTTCACAATCGGTGCTGTTTTTTTGTGCGCGCGATCGAAAATGTATATGTCGTTTTTAACCCAATCCTGGCTTGCAGATATGCCGAGATAATTTCCGTCAATGGACAGTGATAGCCCCAACATATCGTCCTTCGGCCGGTCTTTTCCAAATATCATCTCATCGGTATCGGGATCGGCTCCCAATTTGTGGAAATAAACCTTGGGATACAGCACTTCCTCACCTTTGGGAACGGTATTAGGGCGCGGATTCCGCGTATAGAAAAAACCCGAATCGTCCGGTAGCCATCGAATAGCGGAGTGGCGGCAATTGACTATCGCATCAGGTAGATCCAGCTGCTTATCCACGTCTTTAACGTATAGCGTCGCCGTTTCGGTGCCGCCCTCCGAAAGGCCGTAGGCAATGTACCTACCCGTCCGGGACGCGGACATAAAATCGATTGCCACCGTGTTGTTCTTATTCATCCCATTCGTATCAACCAGCTTAATAGGCTCGCCATCCAAGCTGAATTTGACGTAAAGAACGTCCTGATCTTCGTCTGGGTGGCGCTCAAAATAAAAATATCGGCCCTTTTTTGGTTGTGGGCTGGAAAAAGTGGCAACCTTAAAATCTCTTATTAGCTTGTCCTCGAACGTTTTGAAGGCCGGTGACTTGAGGGATACGGACGTTAGATCGTTCTGTTTATTTATCCACCCCTTCGTCTCTTCACTGTCGGCGTTCTCGAGCCACCGATATGGGTCGGCGACCTCAATCCCGTTAATCTTCTCGCTAAATTTTTCTTCCCTCGCTAGAGGGTATTCAATATTCATTGTGTCTTGGCAATAAACGTTATTTCGCACCCGCTTTCTTCAAAATACTCGCGATTGAATTCTTCCACAGACGAAAATACCCCTTCCAGCGTCTTCCTCAATTCGCCATACGGCACCGCAATGGACTTCAGCCGATCCGAATATTCGTATCCGTCAAACAAAACCGGCGTGATAAGAACAAGGGCGCCGTTCGGGGCGAGATAGTTCTTCACTTTTTCCAAAAATCTCTTTTTATCATGAATAAAGGCGATGGTCAGCTTTGAAAGGACCAGTTCGTGTCTCCCTATCGCCGCCGACGTTTGCTCGTCAGCATGCTCAATATCGCCAACCATGAACGACGTTTTATCGGCAACGCCTGCGGCCTCAACCGCTCCTTGAGCCGCCTTTATCGCTTCGGGAGAAAAATCTACGCCCAGTCCCGTGATGCCTCTTTTCGCCAATTTAATAACAGCGTCTCCCTTGCCGCAGCCCATATCCAGCGCGCTTTTAACAGTAACACCAATGGCTTCAAAGCGTTTCAATAAACTATCCAAAAACACAACGTTTAACGTCTTAAAATCCCTCCCGCCTTTATAAACCTCATCCCAATGTTCGCTATTGTTCATTGGATCATTTTCGCAGAACAAAAAGGGGCTGGCAAGCCGCCAACCCCATCGGGCAAATATATGATATCACGACGTGCAACTGTTATTGGAACAGCTGTTACAATCGTCCGTGCAATCGACTGTGCAGTCGCTAGCTTTCAGGTCCCACACGCTCGGGTCGAAAGGAAATGCGTGCATCTGCATAAATATTACCGTGTCCCGGGCAGTTCGATCGGCCTTGACTTCCCTATCATTCGGCGCGTGATGGATGAAATATCCGGCCGTCTTTTCGCAGAAATCGGCGTATTCCTTGGTGTACAGGATAAACGTATGCCAGCCGACGTCCACCATCTTAGACGGCGCGAATTTCTCTTCCGGGTATTCGGCGCAAAGCTTGAGAAACCCGATTGCGCCGTTGACTATCCGTTCTGCCTGCCCCCTATCAATTTGTGCGTCCTTCATAACCCGGCCGCAAAGTCTTTCCCAAAGCGTAGGTTCGATATCACCCTTGAAGATGAGCGACCCGCGCGTCGCTAGTGCAGTAGTACCACCAACAATTGCTTCCATAACCAATACTCCTTTATTTGAAATAACAGCTGTTATTAAAAGTACTTTTAGCAAAGACCAGTACGTCTATGCAAGGAAACGATACCATAAAATCTACAAGGGTACAAGGGGGCTGAAAATTTGGATAGTCGCCAAAACACACACGTTGATATTGAGTATCCAACTAAGAATGCAATCCCTCGTACCACCCGCTCACCCACGATGAGCATCTGCTATGCATCATCTGCGGCACTTTTACTATGTTTGACTTGGTTGTTAGTATTATTGCATAATCAAATCAGTTAATTTGAGGAGCTTCATATGGAAAAGAGCAGGCAAAATAAGGTCGCACGGTGCGCCACTAGTAAGAAGATGAGCGAGACGAGGATATTGTTAACCTCCGGTGGCACTTACGATGATGCGTTGGCATACTTTCATGACAAGCAATCGCTATTGGAAGAGCCGCCCACCACTAATAAACTGGTTGTGCATTCTTGTTGTTCCGCACTATTTTGGAATGGCAAGGGCAAAAAAACTTGACTGGGAACGTTATTTCCTGCACGCATGCTTAGCTGGCGTATTCCACCGCCAGCTTTTTTATTATATTTACTACAACAATAAATCTAAAATTGGGCCTGTTTTACCAGATCAATAACTTGGTCCAAAAATTCCGTAAAGCTGGTTTTATTGGTTATGTGTTTTCTGTAGAGAGCCGCAACTTCTTCACGGATACTCTGGTGCTTTGTATAACCTAAATCTTTTTGAGAACGAACGGAAGATGTTCCCCCATCCTCGTTCAGCAGAACAGTGAGAATTTCCTTGAGATGCTGGATCTCTAGGTCGGTCAACCCTTTTTCCTTGCAGTGCGGTTCGTATGCCTTTAAAAACTCTATGTGCATTATCTCGTGCGTGGCAACATTTTCTATCCTACCAAGCCTGCTGAACATAAACTCGTTCTTATTGAATGGACAGCGTCTAGTGAAAGTCAGATGGGCGCGATATTTTTTTTCAAACTTCCCCATCGGCACCTCTAGCATTGCGGAAAGCGCCGGGAAAAATATCGCTTCCCGCTTTTTCCATCTGTGTTCTGCAAATTCTATACTCTTTTTAATTTCTTCCTGTGCAACCGATGTTTTTACAAACCTATCGAAAATCGGCCGGAGCGCTCTTATCCCATCTTTTTTATCTTTAGCCCCCTTAGCGACGCGCACAATTTCTTCCGGAAGATCGCGGAACCAAGCATCTTTTCCGCCACGTAAACCGTAATCTGACTCTTTAGTGCAGGCGGTATATAGATTATCAAGTTCCCAGGATTCATCAAAATCAAATAGAATATGTGGGTATGTCTCCTTCTGCATAATAGTTTAAATGATAGTAAAAAAAATAGCGCACTGCAATCAACAGTGCGCTTTTAAGATTGTTTGGCAGTTGCCACAACGATTAATCGTCGTCGTTGCAATCTACCATACTACCTGGACAGTCTGTGACTTCGTTACATTCTGTCCCGCAATCGCTCGAACATTTAGCGATAGCACTTTCGGGGATAATTAATATGGTGTCCATGTTAGCCTCCTTTCTCGGATACCAATTTAAGATTTTGAATGTTACTCAGCGCCTTCAGCTCAATTAACCTTGGGATTATTGCTTGAAATAAATAACAGTACGGGGATTTTGTGGCCGCCGAACCGTTTGCGCTCGCGTTGATTAAAGGACACCCACCACCGCATAAGGCAAGCCATTGGCATTTATTACATCCCGGGTAATCTAGTGCCGTGGTGCCAGATAATTCCGGCAACGTATTTTGAGACCAAGCCATTTCCAATAATGTCTTATCATCCCAAAGATTACCGATTGGATTCCTATCCATAGCGGCCTGGCAAAGAAAAACGTCACCATTATGGTTGACAGTCACGCCAGAATACCCAATATTGCAACCCCTCAGATGCAACTTTTTATTAATGTGGATATCGGCTAATTGGTGCATCATTGTGGTTCTACCGCTGCGTATAGCTTCGGCGTAACGATCATAGAAGGCGTTCAGTATCGGTATTATTTTTTCAATGAACGTCCGGTAACCATTATACCCGCCTCTGCCATCGCGATAAACCCCGAAACGGAATGGTAAATCCATTTCGATGAGTAACTCGCCGAGATCCAGCAAGCCGTCTATATTGTCTGCGGTGATAGTTGATAAGATGTTTGGCTTGAATCCAAATTCTCTACTCAACGTAATACCACGATAAATAGAGTGGAAGGCTCCACGATGGTTTTTGAAGAAACGGACCTTATTGTTCCATTCTCTCGTTCCATCCAGCGAGATACTTAACCCTACATGCGTCTCCGCAAGAAAGGCAAGGAATTGACTTGTCAGCAAAGTGCCATTAGTGATAACAGTTATTCTGGTTTTGATGCTACGATCCGTAAATCGTTTCTTCATTTCGCGCACAATCCAGTAGATCATTTCTTTGTTAGTCAACGGCTCGCCGCCAGCCAATCTTAACTCGATTGATTTCAATTGGTGATATTGTACGGTCGCGTCAAGTTTCTCGATAAACTTTTCTGCGACCGCCACAGACATATATTCCTTCCCCTTACCAACGATATAGCAACCAGGACAATCCAAATTGCACACATTAGAAATGTGCAACCACACACCGATAGACTTAACGTTTTGATGGTCAAGTGTTGGTGTTGGATATTTAGTGATTTTGGATTGGATAAGACCATACTGCAAAAGGAGTTCTATTCTTTTCTCATCCCTGCCGTTTTGAAATAAACCGAGATTGTTCAGTAAATCTCTACTTCTTAGATCAAGAATTACAACCCCAGCGGGGCTGCCAGGAACAAAGGCGAATCCATACCCATCCACAACACCGTCATAGCAATGTTCTGCTTTAACATATTTTTCGTTTGGTTTCACAACAACCTCCACTGTTAAGTTTTTGATTTACTGGCAATATTATACAATAAGTTATCATATTATTGCAAGTCCGACCAAGCACATAAAAACCACCGGGGATTGGCCGGTGGCATCGAATTATTGAGCGCATGGTTAGAACTATTTTCTCTGCTGCAAAGAGTCTTCTGACGGACTATCATTATCAACAAAAAGTATTATCGTGTTTATATAATCAGAATCGGCATTTACGTATGTAACTTGTTTTAATTTCACTGACTGTCCAGCGTAAAACTGTTCATTGGCTGGCGCCAACGCAGCAAATTTGCTACCGTCGTCGCCAACGACTTCTATACGTTGCAACCCCAATCTCCTTAACGGGAATGCTAGACTGCCGACCACTGAAAATTTTTTCACGGACTCGAATTGCGTTATTCCAATTTGTTGGACACTATACTTACCCCACCTGTCGGATTCTTTGACTAGGTACCCCAACAAACCACCAACGCCACCAGCCAAAACTAAAATAGTTACGCCTACTACTACAAGTACAGCGTTCGATGAATGTTTGGAGAGTCCGTCATTCATTTCCCTCCTATTTTTTGGTGTCTGATTTAAAGCTACGCCAATCTTCGTTTCAACTAGCGCAATCTGATCACGGATATCCGACTTACGCACTTCATTTTCATCATCTGTTGCGTTAAGTTTATTTCTTAGATCAGCCAACTCATTATACAGTAGACTTAACTCGTCTAATGGCCTGCTCATTGCACCCTTCTTTCTTAGACTTGTTCTTGATTCAGTTTTAACAATTACCGTTTTAATTCTACAACTTATTAGCTATTACGTCAAACGGTTAATACTCAATATGTCTGTGATACCCTAAAACCATGGATCACCAATTGTTTGAGATATCCCAAAACGTTATCCTGACGCGGCCGGACGGGGCGGTTTTGGTTCTGGAACACAAATCCGGCGGCCGGTGGCTCTTGCCGGGCGGGCGAATAAACAAAGGCGAGGGATGGCTGGATGGGTTAAGGCGGGAAGTGAGAGAAGAAACCGGCATTACCGATTTCCATATCAAGGGAATAGTAGATTTTGACACCTGGCTTGAAGGCGCTGCCGGGAAATGCGTTATCACCTTCGCCGCCTCGGTTCAGGGCGCCGACGTTAAATTAGGCGATGAGCACATTGCCTACGCTTGGGTGGAACAGGACGACTTGGGGAAATATGATTTTTGGAACGAGAATATAAAAAAGAGAATAGAAAAGTTCTTCAGCTCATCCTTACTTTAAATTAGGCTGGTTTGCTGGTATAACTGAAGCCATCTATGACGGATGGGATGGAAAACGTGAATAAGTTCTCCTTTGATATATTCAAGGACATGGTCCGGAACGGACTCCGGCTCACCCGGCTCGTCTGGGCGGAAAAGAAAGGGACCATCATCGGCCTCACGGCCGTCTTTTTGGTCATTTCCGCGACGCCTTTCATCCAGTCCGGCGCGAGCGGCCTTTTGATAAACACTCTCGTGAAGGACGCGGGCACCGGCGTGCTTGACCCGACCATCATTTGGCTTATGGCCGTAGTCATCCTCGCCACTTTCGTCCCTTCCGTCCTCTCGGCCGTCCGCGACTATCTTTCCAAAACCTTCTGGTTCTTCATGGAAGCCAGGTTTGACACGATGGTCATCCAAAAGAAGGGCGAGATAGATATCGCCGTCCACGAGGACCCGCAAAAGCAGGACCTCTTCAACCGCGTGAAGGAGGAAGGCACCTGGCGCCTGCGGAGCTTCATTGACCGGGAATTCTTCATCCTCCAAAACGTTTTGGAGGCCGTGATCGCCGCGGTCATCATTCTCTTTTTCCAGTGGTGGGTTTTCCTCATCCTCCTTATCGGCACCATCCCAGAACTCTGGGTGGAAGCGAAGTACGGCCGGGAAGTGTGGAGCATCCACGCCATCCGCTCCGAACGCCGACGCAAATACTGGTCGCTCCGGTGGCAATTTGAAGAGCTTTCCCGCCTCGTGGAACTAAAGCTTTTCCAGAACGCCGGTCATTTTCTCTCCCAAATCAAGGAGCTCTTCCGACATTTTCAGGATGAGCAGAAGCAAAACGAACAAAAGCGCCTCCGCCGCGAAATGGCTGCGCTTACCGTCGCCCAACTGACCATCGCCTTCGCCACCGTCTATTTCATCTTGGAGGTCGTAAACGGCGGATTAATGGTCGGCACGCTCGTCTTCGTCCTTGCCTCCATCGCGGGCCTGCGCCAAGCCCTGGGCGGCCTCTTCATGAACCTCGGCCAGCAATATCAGGACAGTTTGTTCATCACCGACATCTTCAAGCTTCTGGATATAGGGCCGGCGCTCGTTAAACCGCCTCAAGGATTTGTCCTGCCACGCGATGAAACGCCGGAGATAGTTTTTGACCATGTCAGTTTCGCTTATCCCGGCGCTGACAAGGCCGTGCTCAAGAACTTCTCACTCAAGGTGGAGCCGGGCGAGAAAATCGCTCTGATCGGCGCGAACGGCGCCGGTAAGACGACGATTGTGAAGCTCCTCTGTCGCTTCTACGACCCGACCGAAGGCCGGATATTGATCGGCGGCCGGGACATCCGCGAAATAGACATTGAAAGCTGGTATCACGTTTTGGGCGCTCTCTTCCAGGACTACGCCCATTACCCCTTCATCGTGAAAGATACTATCGCCCTCGGTCGGACTGCATCGCCGCTCGCCATGGACCAGGTGAAAAACGCCGCGCGGTCCAGCGAGGCCGATATCTTCATAGAAGAGTGGAAGAACAAATACGAACAGATGCTCGGGAAGGATTTTACCGGCGGCATTGAACCCTCCATCGGCCAGTGGCAGAAACTGGCCATCTCCCGCGCCTTTTACCGCAACGCCCGGGTGCTCATCCTGGACGAACCAACCTCATCCATTGACGCCGAAGCCGAAGCGAAGATATTTGACCGGCTGGAAAAGGAGACCAAGGGCAAGACCGTCATCCTCATCTCCCACCGCTTCTCCACGGTGCGGCACGCCACGAAGATCGCCGTTTTAGAGAACGGCCGGCTCAAGGAGCTTGGCCGGCACGAAGAACTGCTCAAAAAGAAAGGGCTCTACGCCCGGCTTTTTAATCTCCAGGCGGAGGGGTATAGGTAAAATTGCCGCGCGTTGACCGACCTATTTTTTATAGGCCCTGCCCCGCCAATCAATGATCTCCACAAAAACGGACTGTCGCTCGAAATTGAACTCGGCGATGATTCTAACGTCGCCTTTTCTGATTCGGTAGAACCCGGACCAAACGCCCTTCATCTTCCTAATATCAACGTTAGTGTTGCTTCCTTGAAACTTTCTAATCGCCGCCTCAACGCACCCGAAAATTTCCTCCTTGAGGACAGCGTTCTTTGACAAAAACTTCAACGACCGGCTCGAAAGGCCAATCTTCCAGTCCATATTAAGATACTTCCAGGGTCAGCGTTTTAGCGATCTTGCGCGACGGCTTGGCGTATAGCTTCTCAACCTCTTTCTGCTCTTGAGGAGAAATGAGCGGCACTAAAGAGGCTCGCAACGTCATCAGTTCCGCAGACAGGGCTTCTTTGACGCTTTCTTTCACTAAGTTTTTCAGTTGTTTCTCCGTAATGGAAACGGTCATAACGGTATTATAGAGCTTTATGGGTTGGTGTCAAAAACAGGCAGAATTATTAGTGGAAACGAACCAGCAATCCAAAGGTTACACTACAGTTAGTTCAAATAAAAAGTCCGCCCGGCTTTTTAATCTCCAGGCGGAGGGGTATAGGTAGAAAACGTTTAAGAAATAAAGCGTGGAGGATTTGATTTAAACCGGAAGAAGTTGAGTTAATTTCTTGCCGATGAGAACGTCACTAAAATTCCGTTCGCCGATCTTTTCGCTTGCGCCAAGTACTTCTATGGTAAGCGGGGTGTTTTTTTTGTCGAAATCAACAAACACCTCCGGCGCCACTTCCAGAGTCTTCATAACCCTGCCCTTTTTCAAGCTGATATTGAGCGCGTCCGCTTTTTTATCGTAGGTAATTTTCATACATTTATACTACTCTATTCCCCTTCTGTCTTCAACTTCGCAATCCAATGCTGGGTTATGACAACAATAGCTCCTTTTTCTCGAATAAATACGACTGCAAGGTAATTCTTGCCGAACTTTTTGTAAGCCCGTTCACGGTTAGAATAGCTTGGGAATGCTAGGTCCGGCGATTGTACGGTTTTCCTAACCAGCGCTTTAGAAATCCTTCTCTCCTGCAGCTTGGTTTCCGCGTGCGCGGAAAATAAAATCTGTACCGCTTTCATATGATTTTTATCGTATCACATTCATTCGGAACTGCCAGACCCAATATAAAAGCCCATACTTTTTTGGAGGAGTTTTGCGTATAAAAAAGCGCCGTCGGTATGAGACCGGACGGCGCATCAACATAAATACTGCACAAAGAGCTCCTCTACTTTAGAAGTACCATTTTTATTATCTTTGAGGACTGGTTTGATACTAATCGGCAAAGATAAATTCCACTTGAGAATCTGGAGCCATCGAATTTAACTTCGTGAATTCCAGGAGACTGTTCACCATCAACCAAGGTTGCTACGAGTTCGCCCAACGTGTTGTAAACCACAAGGCTTACGTGTGCGCGCTTGGGTAAACTGTAGCTGATCGTGGTCGTCGGGTTGAACGGGTTCGGATAGTTCTGGGAGAGCTGGAAGCTCTGCGGGACGGGCTGGTGCTCAATAACAGGAGTGACCGGGTCATTGATGACCAATTTCCCGAGGCCATTCCACATACCCATAAGGACAGTGGAATCGTTTGGTCCTTGCGCTGCCGACCAAACGTTGATCGTCTGCGGGAAATCGATAAGGTCGTACCACGTATCGCCACCATCGGTCGTGAGATAGAAGCTCGTCAGGGTCGGGACAATGAGTCCCTTCTTCGACGAGAAGATATATCCCGACTCGTTGTTGTAGAACAAGTTATCAGCAATCGCCTGCCAGCTTTGACCATTGTCAGTCGACCTGTACAAATGGGTTGATGCGGCAAATACCGTGTCCCCCACCGAAGCAAGAGACGTGATGTCCGCATTCCAATCCGTAGTGTCAGGGACGCTTTTTGTTATGCCGTTATTGGCATAAGCCCAAGTGCTCCCACCATCGGTAGAACGAAGAATGCCGAAAGAGTATGTCCCAAGGCCAGATCCAGTCCCGGCATAAATATAGCCGTTAGACGTCACCGTAAAGCAGTTCACATAGTTGAACCGTCGGCTCTTCCTGCTACTCAAATCGTTGGAGTCAACGTTCACCCAGGTACCACCATTGTCTATGGAACGATATATTCCACGACCTCCACCAGAGAACAGTGTGTCGCCATCGTAATGAATAATAGGTTGGTAACTTTCACTGTAGTTATATTGCACCTGCGTCCAGTTTTCACCGTAATCCGTGCTCCTGAAAATATATTGATCGGCTCCAACAAACACATAATTGGAGTAAGCACAGATTGTCCAAATAGCATACGCACCATTAGAACCGAGCTTATTACCAAATGCAGATGATGTGACCTTAGAGAAAGTCGACCCGCTGTCCCGTGAAATGTACAACCCGTCAGCGGTATCTCCAATTATTACTGACATGTATACGTTCCCATTACCAACAGCCATAGCGTGAATGTTAGGATACGCTTGTCTCAACGCATCACTTGGCCACATCCAGTTCCACGAGCCGGTGAGCGTCTGCTTCTGGGCCAGTGCCAACGGTGTAGCGCTCAGAAGGAGCGCCAGCACTAAGAAGAACATGCGTTTCATTTCTGAACGCTCCTTTCTGTTTATCTAGTTGATGTTAAATTTTTACCTACTAAGGACTATCCTTAGACTAACCGTATTATACCACACTTTATATGGAAAAGTCAAATTATGCAGATTTTATCTATATTTTTGATGGTTTTATTATAAAAACCCACACATTTAAGTGCGGGCTGTTTACTCGCTCATCTTTATTTGTATCCCTTCACAAAAACACCATACGTACTGCTCGCATTTAATCCGGGGATGGTATATGAAACTGAATTTGTGGCATTAGTGTACACAGTATCACTAGCATTCGTAGCATTAAATGTCTTCACGGCTTTATAGTTAGTTTTATCTTGTATTTGCTGCTGGTTCATGTTAGGTGCTAGGGTTTGTTCGATTTGTACCTGACTGTAATTTATCGGATTCTTCCAGGTGATGGTGATGGAATTCGCCGTGGACGATGTCGCGATAATCTGCGGGCCTTGGTTAGTTTGTGTACCGCCTGTTGTCACGCAATAATTGGCGCCGCTCGGGAAAGGCGCGGTATTGCAGAAGGAGAGCCACCCTGCCACGTCCCCACCCCAGGCCGCGCCGGAGAAATTTCCGGTGGAAGAACTATATGTCACTCCCCAAGATACATAATTGGGGCTTCTGGTGGGCAATCCATTGTTACCACTCAAGCTCACCCAGCCGTCCCAAGCGCCGAGCGATGAGTTCGCCCCGATGAACTTGGCCCAGCCGGTCACTTGTCCGGTCGCAGAATTCACTTGCGCGGCCGGGTGGCTGGAGTCGCTCGCGTTAAATGAGAGCCAGCCGTAATCCGATGAAGCGCCCGCCCAAGCGTAGCCGGAAAGCACGCCGGTCGTATTGTTCATAAAGACGCCGTAAGGCGCGGTGGCTCCTGCCTCATTCGTAGAGCTGAAGCTCACGGCGCCAATACCAACCTGGCCAGCCTCGCCACTGTTCGGCGCATAAGCCGTCCAGGCATAGTTCGTGAGAGACGTCACGTTTGTGTCAACGCTTGCGATATTGGAATAAGCGGATGTCTGCCCGGCAAACGTGGCATAAACCCGATAAGAATAGGTTTTGCCTGCTGGCACACTGTCGTAAAAAACCATCGTCGCTGTCGCGCTGTCCGCCGCAGGCAAAGGACTACCGACAGTTTGAAAACCGTTGCCGCTGTCACGCTGGACGTAATAGTTCGCAGTTTGGGCCGAGGTGAATGTGTTTTGCCATACGAGCATCACCTTCGCCGTCTGCGGATTGGTTTGTGAAATTCCGGCTACCGTAGCGGCTAATTTCTGCGGGGCGTCCGTCACCGTGATAACCTCGGTGTTTGACAGGTCGGAGCAACCGATGTTGCCGGCGGCATTGGCATTGCAGGCCCGGACCTGGTAGTAATACTGGCTATTGGAAACTACCCGCGAGTCCGGATACGAGGTCGCGGTCGTGGTGGCCAGAATTTGCATATTAGATGCGGATAAGCCGCGCAAAATCTCGTAATCATTGGTGCCGGATTGGGGCAAAATACTGGCGCTCCAAGATAAGTTGACCGGCGGATTAGAAGGATTATACACGTAGCTCGCTACCAAATTCTGAGGCACTGTGGGCACTGCGATGACATTGGAGAGCGGCGATATTCCCGCAACTCCCGGCGCGCAACCACTGCTCGTCGTCATACCCTGAATCATAAAGGCATACGCGTAACCGGGATTCAGAGTTCCACCAGTGCTGTAGGCGGGGAAACTGGCGGGCAGATTAGACTGGATAACGCTAAAGGATGACGGACTAAATGATCCATTCGTGGAGGTCGCCTCCTCAATGATGAATGTGCCGCTGTAAGGAGAGGTCGGAACCTGGCCGTTCCACGACAATGACAGAGTCATCTGTTGATTACCATAGCCACCTTGGACCGCCGTGAAATTCGGCGTCTTGGGCGCGGCCAAAGGCATGGTCGTGGCGGGTGCCTGGTTGGACCAGGCCGACGGGCTCAGCCCGTTCGCCTGGGCCTGGATAGCAAAGATGTACGGCGTGCTGGTAGACAGAGCGTTAATGGCATACGATGAAACGCCGTTAGTCGTAACTACGTCAGCGCTCATGATATTAAGCGTCTGATAATTGCTGAATAGATTAGACGCGTTCGCCGCGTACCTAATCTGGTAAGAGTCGGCCTGCTCGGCTGTCCAGTTCAAATTCACCGTGCAGGCGGAAGCCCCCGTGGCTTGAAAATTCTGGGGTTGCGGAGTAGTGGACGTTTGGCCGAAGACCGAATGGGTGGCAGTGAAAACGAAAGCGGCCGCGATGATAACCGCCGGCAAGATCAAAACTCTGCGCTCAAGTTTCCTCATCGGTTTTATTATAACAAATAACACTGATCTATGCATAAAAAGCCGCCCAGAAGGGCGGCTTGCCGTGTGCACAAATTAATAACAGGCGATTTGAGTGATAGTAGCGTAACCGGTATTATTGTAGCAATTTGGAGCCGCTTCGTAAGTACAAGATTCTATCGGCGACAGAGAGAAGGTGTGGGAACCGGTAGAGCAAAAATTATTATTAGCACAAATCGCTGACGGGGTGCTATAAGACTGCCGCCTCGTCGCAGTAATCTCAAGCGACTGGCCAGGGCGAACGTACGGCTGCCATCCGCCGGATGGGCACCCTGTTTGACTCGTCGTCTGATAGTTAATAAGCTGACAAACCCAGTTATTTTCACTTGGATTGCTCGTTGAAACCGTATCCAAATAAGGGGTCCCGCCAATATTAGTACAGTCCTGCGCCGTGTGAACGTTCATGTAAAGTGGCTGGGTACCCGTAATGCCACTGCCACTACCGCTCCCACTGCCACCGTTACCGCTCTTTGGGTAGCCAGTAAAGATACAAGTAGCAAAGGGTATGGTCGCATCCCCTTTTACAGTACCGAAGTTAATATTATTCTTGCTATATCCAGCGGGACAGCTGACCTTGGGGTCTTGCCCTCCGCAGTTGATCACAAGTGATCCAGCATCTATACCACACCATGTACCGATAGCCGGCACAGGATTATTGTTTGAGTCATAGTAGCCCGTGGCCTGTATTGTCCCATCCGCGCGAATCTCCATCATGTGCTGCCAGCTACCACTGCCATCGCCACCGGTCAGGCTTCGGCTGATTTCAACATCAAATATGTCCTTAGCATTATTAACTTGAGCTTGGGACACGCCGAGAACAAGGCGGTTTGTCGTTGAGCTGGCTAGATCAAATCCCGTCCAGCCGGTGTTGGCCAACTGGAAGCCGAAAAAGCCGTTAAGACCCTGTGGACCAGTCGTCGGTATTGAGATAGGCCAAGTGCCGATGCCGCCGCTACCGATTGCGTGCCAGTCGGATTGGCTGGCTGGCCAAACATTTGTGTATACCAAATTGGTGCCATCATAAGATATCGCCGCATTGGGCGTTATATTCCCACCACCGTTTGTTGGGCCAAAGAGCACGTGGCCCGATGGGTCGATTTGAACGCCATAAGGAGAAACGCTTTGACTACTTCCAAGGATAGTCAAGCTACCTAGTTTCGTTTGGCGCAAAGCGCTCGTGTCTAATGGCTGGGCCGGGTTGCCATTCGGAGGATTTAGCGTCGGCGCCGTCCAGGCCGCATTCACGATGCCGGCAACTTCAAATACGACCGCGAAGCCGAGCACGAGGCTCAAGTAGAAGAACGGATTTTGCTTCAAGTTTTTCATACGTCATTATTATACCAAATCGCCCCAGCAATTTGGTATAATGAACGCATATGGCAAACCAACCAGGGATAAAAAGACCGGTCTTTATAATCGTCGCCATGCTAACGCTCATTGTGGGTGGCATTATCGGCTATTTCATCGGCCAGGCGAACGGTAGCCAAATGGCTAAAAATACGTACTTACCGCTCGTGAACGCCGCTTTCCCGGCACCATCGGGAACGATTTATAGCTTGAAGGGTACGGTCCAAAACGTATACGGTGCGACTATCGCCATTACAGTAAATGACCCCGCTGACTATCTGCCTCATCCGGACGGCTCCCCCCGGGCCACCCAAACGCGGAATGCGAATACTTCGCCGAACACAAAATATTATTCCGTTGATATGCTGAATATAGACAAGAACGGCAATCCAACGGCCACATCTATAACTCTCGCCGACATCAAACCGGGCGACACCGTGATGGTGAAGAGCTCGGAAAATATCTTTAGCGCCAGTTCGTTTGACGCAACGGAGGTGGACCTGATAAAGTAGCCGTCAACTCCAAATCACTTAACCGTGATTTATTACGTTTACTTACTGAGATCTCTTAAAAATAAGAGCTTGTATATTGGTTGCACGGATAATTTAAAAAGACGGTTGAAAGAACACAACAACGGAGAATCTTATCACACCAAGAAATATATACCTTGGCAATTAATCTACTTTGAAGGATTTTCCAATAAACGCGATGCTTTTAATAGAGAGGCGGCTCTTAAGCAACATAAGCAGGGACTTAGAAGATTAAAGGAAAGGTTAATGTACACATTATCTGGAGATGACGTATGAATCCCCCACATAATTCCTTGGCATTAATCATATGTTCGCTGCGAGTGTCTGCTCAACTTGCCTCAAGAGCACAATCATAATATTATGTGGGGGATGAACTTAATACCGACGGTAATAGAAAAATCTTCCTACGGAGAGAGGGCTTATGACATCTATTCGCGCCTGTTAAAGGAGCGCATCATCTTTTTGGGCGGGTCGATCGTGGACGAGGTGGCGAACGCCGTCATCGCCCAGCTCCTCTTTTTGGACCACGAAGACCAGAAGAAAGAGATCCAGCTTTACTTGAACACTCCGGGCGGCTCGGTTACGGCGGGGCTCGCCATCTACGACACGATGCAGTACGTAAAGGCACCGGTCTCCACCATCTGCGTCGGCATGGCCGCTTCCATGGGCGCGGTGCTCCTCGGCTGCGGTGCGAAGGGCAAGCGTTTCGCCCTCCCCAACTCCGAGATACTCCTCCACCAGGTGATGGGCGGCGCGGAAGGCCAGGCGACGGAAATAGAGATAACCGCCAAGCAGATAGTGAAGATAAAGGACAAGCTGAACCAAATCCTCGCCAAGCACACCAACCAGAAACTGGATAAGATAGAACGCGATACCGACCGCGACTTCTATATGACGGCCGCCGAGGCCAAGGAATACGGCCTGATTGACGAGATAATCAAAACTAAAAAATAAGCATGCTCCAAAATAAACACGTCAAAACCTGGTCGGGCTTCCAGAGATTCAATAGCTTGCTGCCATAAGCCGGCTAGAAGTTTTGGTTGTTTGTAACCGCCTCTAGCTGGGGCGGATTTTATTTCAGTTCATTAAAAACAAAAGAGGTGACCTATGAAATACTTCCAAGCTTACGGAAATCGGTGCGCGATCAGCTTCCGAGAGCTTCGCTTGCCCGTGAGCGACGCGGAAGCTCTCGCTATTCTCCAGAAAAAGAAATTCCACGTGGTGAGAGCGGACATACTGGGGCTGGCGCGGAGCGTTGTCGGCAAGGCCCAGTACAAACGCGGATCGCGGCTTTACGAAGCGCCCTTTTACTTTGATTGCTCCAGCCTGGCCGGCTGGCTCTATGGCCAGCTCGGCATCCGCATTCCGCGGCGGTCTATCCAGCAATTTAAGTTCGGCGTCAACGCGAGCATCCAAGAACTCCGCGCCGGCGACCTTGTGTTCGTCTCCGGACACATAGATTACTACTATGTTGACAAAGCCAAGGGCGTTGGTCACGTCGGTATCGCCACCGGTGAAGGAACGATTATCCACGCGGCGAACAGAAAATACGGTGTCGTGGAAAGCGCAGTTAGTGCTTTTATCGGCGATAAGTTTAGAGGGGTGAGAAGGATCATTCAGGACTTCGGCGAACTTATCACGCTTGAGACGCCGCCGGAGCGCGAGATTGTGAACTCAGCAGACATCCGATGGGTCATTCTCCAAAATCTCAAGGCCGGCTCTTAGACGAACCGGCTTTTTATATCCAATCTTAAATGCTAAAATTGAAGCGATATGGATAATAAGGAGGTTTTAATAAAGAAAACTTTCACGCGAGGTATTGAGGAAATCATTGATGGCGTCCATTTTTGGAATGCCCTCAATTCCGGCCGGAAATTGCGGGTGAAACTCGGCATTGACCCGACCAAGCCCGATATTCATTTGGGCCACACCGTTCCCCTCTTGAAGCTCCGCGAGTTCCAGGAGCTGGGGCACCAGGCCGTCCTCATCATCGGCGATTTCACCGCCCAGATCGGCGACCCTTCCGGCCAGTCGGCCGAACGCCAGCCGCTTACCGAAAAAGAGATCAAGGTGAACATGAAGCATTATCTGGACCAGGCCGGGAAGGTCATCAACATCAAAAAGACCGAGGTCAGATACAACAGCGAGTGGCACGGAAAAAGCTTAAAAGATTTTTTGGCGGTCACTAAGGCCGTGAGCATCAGCCAAATAATGAAGCGCGAGGACTTTCAAAAACGGATAGACGCCGGCGGCGACGTAACGGTCCTCGAATCGCTCTATGCCATCCTCCAAGGATACGATTCCGTGATGGTAAAAGCCGACGTTGAGCTCGGCGGCGCGGACCAGAAGCTGAACTTGCTGATGGGCCGGCGCATCCAGCGCTACTTCAAAATGCCGGAACAGGACATTATCACCATGCCGCTCGTGGAAGGCACCGACGGAGTGCGCAAGATGAGCAAGAGCTACGGCAACTACATCGGCCTCACCGAAAAACCGGAGGAGATGTTCGGCAAATTAATGTCCATCCCCGACTCGCTCACCGCCAAATACTTCACGCACTTCACCGAAGTTGAGCCGCCCCAAGGCAACCCCTACGAAGCGAAGATGCTTCTTGCGGAAACCGTCACCAAAATGTACCACGGCGAGAAAGAAGCGATGAAAGCGAAAGAGAACTGGATAAAAACCTTCTCCAAAAGAGAAATGCCGGAGGAGATACGGGAATTAGGAATTAGGAATAAAGAATTGGGAATATTGGACCTGCTAATCGCCGCGGGTGTTCCCAGTAAAAGCGAGGCACGACGGCTCATCGCGCAAAAAGCGGTTGAGTTGGACAGTAAGGAAAAGACAGATGAAAAGGAAGTTTTGAGATTGAACGGCGGCGAAATCCTTAAGATCGGCAAGCACCGATTCTTCAAGATAAAGCTTTAAACGAAAATCCGCCTCATCGGCGGATTTTTTATTCTAAGTGCCCGGGGTGGGACTCGGACCCACACGCCCTTTCGGACAGGGGATTTTAAGTCCCCTCTGGCTACCAATTACAGCACCCGGGCATTACACGAGGCGCCAGTGAGAGTCGAACCCACGATGGAGCTTTTGTCTCGCTACGCGAGATACCGTCGTGAGCGTAGCCACATAAAGCGGAGCGAGACGTAGCGGGACAGGCCGCCCCCACATTTAGGCCGAGACCCGAGGTTAACCCGG
>VFSW01000721.1_pt1 | contig 48934 bp, 70 predicted proteins | sample 5358111 | NCBI WGS metagenome assembly VFSW01 (sample SAMN11554181, study PRJNA540505) | mine drainage metagenome | isolation source: sediment from site ElyBrook_90M | place: USA: Ely Copper Mine, Vershire, VT | collected 2017 | reverse complement strand
AAACAATCCTCTGGCCCCCGTAATCGCTGAGTTGGACAAGCGGTTGGACATTCTCCGCGATGCCTACCGACAGGGACTCGCTCCGTCCAGCGTCGCCGCTGCTGGGCTGAAACGCGAGGTGACACAACAGGAAAACATGCTGGCGCGGCTCTATCCCCAGGTCGGGCCGCATCATCAGCAGGGAGCGCAGCCCGCGCTGCAAGCGATGGAGGAAAAAAGGCGCGACTTGATGGACGTGGAATTGGGACAGCGAGAGAAAATGAACAGCGCGTTATCCAGCGGCACGAAATCGATAGCCAACTTCGCGCGCGCCCTCGCTTCGGGCAATTTCGCCGGAGCGCCGGGAGCCGCGATTTCCGGACTCGGCGGAACGACCGCGACGATCGGCGCGGCCGCAATCGGCTCCATCGTCGGCGCGGTAATCCAAGACGTGAATCGCAAGATGACGGAGATCCACCGCGGCGGTGCCAACCTGTCGCCGAGCGGCGCTTCCTCGGAGCAGTTGAGCCGAGAAATCCAGGAAATGGAACGCGCCCGCCGCGACGGCGAGCTGATGCGTCAAGACATGCGCGCGCGCATGGAACAGAGACGTAAACAGGCATTGGCGCTGGGAATGCCCCGCACGCAAGATCCTTTTGAACACAATATCGCACCGTGGACGCCGGGGGCGCGATTGGAAATCAAAGCGGAGATGGAATATTGGAGGAACATCGCCGGCGGAGCCACGCACCCCGAAGCCGCAAAAAAAAGGGATGAAATGCGCGCTTTGCATTACGAGGCATGGATCGAGCAGCACGGCGGAACATTAGCCGCGCCCAAGCGGGACATTCCCAATCTGGCCGAGGCGGGCATCACCTCGGCCCTCAGTTATCAGAGCGAATTGCAGACGGGAACCTTACAGAGAAACGACCTGACCAACGAAAAAATGCAGGAGCAACTGCTCATCCTGAGCGAGTTGCGACTGCTGTTGACGGGCATCCGCGACAATACCCAGAACATGCAAGGCGACAATCGCCGCTGGTCGCCCTGAGAAAGCACCCGGTGCCTCGTGTCCACGTTTCGCAACACCACCTATTTTGAACACGCCCCCGATTCGCCCAACGAACGCTGGGGCATCGGCAGCTCGCAATTTTCCCGCGATTTCGACCTCGCCAACGGCTCCTATGTGAGCCGGTTGCAGGCCGCCTATGACTTCATCGGTTATGCCGTCGTTCTCCCTGGCAACACGCTGGGGCTAAACAATCAGCCGGTCTATTACATCCACCGGGTTATTCCGATGGCCTCGGCGGCCCCGCCGGGCGGCTCTATCCTACCGTCTGTACCCAATGACTTGCCTGCCGGCGTCTCTCCGCCCGATCTGACGCGGCGATTCTACGTCCAAGGGATCTCCAAGACGATGCCGCTCGGCGTGCCGACGGGAACGAACCCCCTCGTCTCTCCAGCCGGCAGCGTGGCCTCGCAGTACACGCGGGCGCGCATGTCCGTGGAATTTTCGACCGTTCCCTACCGCATCTTCGACGACGCCACACTGGTCGCCAACGGCGGCAGCTACGGCGGACAGAATTTTCCCGACGAGGGCGCGGCCCTGGCTGCCGGCTGGCCCAACACGCGCTACGTCACCAGGCACAGCGAGGACTTCTCCCGGCTCATCAAAGTTCCCTACGGACTGATGCAGACCCAGACGGACAAGCCCAAGCTGATGAAGGTCGGCCTGCCCTTTCGGGAAGGCGGCGCGAATGTCACATACACCTGGATGCGCGTGCCGCTCGAAGGGCCGGTTCCCGGAGCCAATTTCAGCAAGATCGGTTCCGCGCTGGGAACGATCAATCTCAACGCTTTCGACGGCTACGCCGCAGGCACCCTGCTCCTCGACACGATGGCGACGCGCGAGTACCAAGGGGCGTTCGGGGAGTTTTTGGTCGATGTGACCTTTAAGATGATCTGGCTACCGCACAACTCCACCGGTGCAGGTGGAAAATTCAAAGCGGGACAGCAGACGGGGTGGAATACAGTCGCCGACGTGGACTCCAAAGGCAATTGGGATTATTACCCCGTCACCACGGCGAACGGCGTGCAAAACCCCTTCTCCATCACGGATTTCAGCACGCTGTTCCGGCCGGGCAGTTTCACTTAGACCAGCGGCGGTTGTCGTCCGGGAAGATCGGAGTGTTTTGCGTTTCCATTTGTCCGGAATCGCAAATCACGCTTTCCACTCTGCGGGAATCCAAGCTGAAAACAATGGAGAGTATTGGATCGGCCTTTCCCGTTAGCGGATCGCGCGTCACCTTGCGATACCCCCACATTTCTTGTTTAACGCCCTCTTGCAACTCGCGCTGGTAATCGGACCCGGTCGTGATGCCTGCCTCCACGGAAACGACACGTCCCACAATAGCGGGATCGCCCAACAGGCGACGCACTTCCGCTGCTGAGCGTTGCCTGAGTCTGTCCGACAACTCCTGTCTCTCCCACAATCCGCGTCTCTTTTCCTTCGCTGCCTTGTCGGGTCGCGTAGAGGCTGGCAAAACTTCTCTTGTAGGAGACGGTTCATCTGCCGAAACTAGGGGGGATGTCTTTGTCTCGGAATCCCCAAGCAAAAGGAATGGGCCTATCAAAAGCGCAATCATTCCTACCAAGAGGGCGAGCATGAGGAGCAAGACGCACACCTCCATTCGCCGTCGCGGAATCCCCCGCGGCTTGCGGTCGGGCATGTCGGACTTCCTAGGTAGAGATTTCTCGGTATTCCCTTCGGCGACCTCGACCGTGAACACGGCCGGCATTCGCAAAGGCTTAAGGCAGTGCGGACAAAGGATCACTTTACCCGCGTGGTACGGACGCGCGGCGAAGATCATTCGGCAGTGGCGACAAGAGAAGTCCATTCGAATTAGCCCCTTTGTGTTTGCCCCATTAGTTCCTTGGGAACGGCCTTTCCGGCCGCCAGGAGGATTGTGGCACAGCCTCGCATTCACTCACTCCGGTAGACCTTTCTCGCTCCATCTCCGGATTTCACGGCTTGCCGAAGAGATCATCGTCGTTGTCTCCTGGAATGGCTGTAGAGAGCCAGATCCAGTCTTCCGTTTGCGGTAGTGATTGCCGCCACCAATCGCCTTGTTTCTTGTTCGGGCCATTGGAGGCGATCATCGGCACCAGATTGTACGCCGAGTTGGTGTTGGCCAGTGGTTGCAGCGTCAATTGCGTAAACAGCGTCGTATTGGAAACGAGCCAGGGCGAGCCGTTGAGAAACCCCTGCGGGTCACCTGGATCGTGCAAGCCCCCGCCGTAATGCAACGCCGGATTCACCGGCGACACGAGAACGAGGGGATTGGATTGCACCAAGCTGCATCCGGCCGGCACGCGAGTGAAATGAAGCGGCTCCTTCCAGGCATCGGCGAAGCCGGGTAGATTGCCGCCGCCGGGCAACACGAAGGCAGTCGTCGCGCCGCCGCCACCGATGTCCGCCGAATCGACTCCGCCGCTCTGCACCCGCGACAGCGACAGGAACAGACACACGGCCGATTCGTAGGGCTGCGGCGTGTAGGCGGCGCTACTCACAAAGGCAGAGTTGATACCCGCCTGATTCAGATAGCTGGCATAGCTCGGCAGTCCCGGCAAAGGCGAAGCGGGAACCGTCGTAGGGAGACCCAGACGAGCCAGAGCCGGATTGTTGTGCGGCACATTGAGCGCCTCGCCGAAATTCATGGGGAAGACTTGCCGCATGCGCAACTTGACGTACACGACTCGCATCCTCGCCGTCAGGTTGGGATCGTTGCCCGCGCCAATCATGTTTACAGAAGCCGGATAGGGAGGCAGCCCCAGCAACCGGCTTTGCACCTTCGCGGGAATCGTCTCTTTCCACGCTTGGTCCTTGACGGCGGACCATTTCCGATCCAGAACCGATTGCATCTTGTTGAGAGTCGTCTTCGTGTTGTTGCTCTGCTGGACGCCCATGTACATCAGCACCGACGAAGCGGAAAGCGCCATCAGAGCCAGTATAATGGCAACGACGACAAGTATCTCGATCAGTGTGAAGCCCGATCGCAAGGCCGCGCGGCGGCAGTCCTCCGTTATCCCACGTCGAGGAGATGCCAAAGAGAGATCGTAAGAGTGCGTGCGGACACAGCGAAAGCGCATGGTGGAGACTCCTGTTTACGGGCCGCTCGACTTTGCCGCCCGGAGTCGGAAGCGGCAAGGTCGAGCGCAACGGCCTGATCGGGGCGCCCGCTGTCGCTCATTCTAGTCTTTGCTCCCTGTGCTGTCCAGCATTTATCGTCCAGGAACCAGAGATCAGAGGTCAGAAATCAGAGATCAGAGGTCAGAGGTCAGAATCCAAGGGTCGTGTTGGTTCGTTCCGACCTCCGACCTCTAACCCCTGCCCTCTGATCTCTGACCTCTGATCTCTGATCTCTCGAAGACGCGCGATGCACTACAAGCAAAGGACGCTGGATAAATATGAGTCGCATCAACCCCGATCCCATTGGCCAGCCCTCTTTTCGCCCGCAACATCCTCCGCGATTGGAAGACCTCAAGAGGATCGCTCGTCAAGCGGGGGCCATGACGCACAGCCAGGCGACGGGAGGCTTCAACGATGCGGGCAGCGGCAGCGGTCTCCAACTCGGCGAGGAGTTGATGCCGGAAGGATTCTGGGCGCGATTGACCGCTATTCCCCCCTCCGACAGTGTGCCCTTCTATTCCTTCACCGAGGTCCAGGACGATGGCACGGGAGCCGGCTGGACGCCGCCCAACGGGGCGCTTGTGGGGGTTGAGAACGCTTCGGAAATCAACGGCAACCTCGATGTTCCCGTGCCCGGCGCACCCATCGGATTGAGCGCCAGCCTCGACGCGGGCGGCGCTCTCAGCAGCAACTTCTATTCCTACGTCGTGACCGCACGTTGGCTCGACAACGCCACGGGACTGGAACTACAATCCGATCTTTCCAATGAAGTGGCCATCGATCCCGCTGGCGGAGACAACACGGTCGTCCTGAACTGGACGGCCCCCAACAGCGTCAGCGGCTTTACCTTGCTCGGTTACGATGTGTGGCGCGGCACGGTTGCCGGTGGCGAGAACGTACTCCTAGCCTCGCTTGGCACTACGACGACCTTTACGGACGACGGCTCCGCCGCAGGTACGGACCAGGAGCCAATCCAGGGCGGCACGGCCGGCCCTATCGTGTGGATGTATACGCGCAGCGCCTGGAATTTCTACAAATTCGCCTGGACGAACTCCTCCGTTTCCCTGCCCCTGGCGTGGGTCCAGGTCACGTCTTCCGCACTGACGACCATCACGCTGCCCTTGTCCGGAGGCGTGTCCAACGGCACGGTCTCCGGTTATCTCGGGCGGTTGGAAAGTTGGAGCGGCACGGTTACGCTGGGGCCGCTGTGGACCATCGGGGGGACGGTGTGGTTTTATCCCGTCAACAACGAATTGCCGGAGGCCGGGTTTCGCTATCAGTGCCGTCTGCTCGGCTCGGACAAATACGGCATGGGCATTTGGGGATCGGCCTTCAGCGACGCCAACCTGGCCTTCGTGCGCCTCAATTCGATTCCCGACACGCCGCCCGTCGTCACTCTACCCAGCGGCGCCACCGTCAACGCCTATGCGGGAACATTCAGCGGTGGAGATTGCTGGCTTTTGGCCGACATCGACGGGCATTTCACCGTCAGTCCTTATCCGGGCAGTGGCGGCGTGTGGCAACCGCCCTTGGGCGGCTGGACCTATCAGGCGCGTCTAACGGGCATCGACGCCGGCGGCGTGCCGATTTTCTCCATCGCCAGTTGGCACGACGCCAATCTCATCAACAGCGGCGGAGGCGCAGTCACGGCCTACGCCGGCCTCGTCAATGTCGGCAATCAGACTTTTCTGGGAAGCAAGGGAATTGCCGGCTCGCTCACCGTGGGGGGATGGTGGTTCGGCGGCTCCTACGGTACGGGTGGCAATGCGACTGTCTGGGGGACCGTTTACGCCAACGGTCCACCCGATCCCGTCGCCGCGATCGGCTACACGGTGGTATCGGCCGGCGCTGTTCATGTCGGCGACGGCTTCGATGCGCCGGGCAGCACGGCAGGGGCCGGCACCATCACCACCATCGCCAACAGCACCGGCAATGCCGCCACGGGGGTGCTGGTCGATACGGCCTTCTTCCAATTCAGTTTGGACGCCGGGGGGACAGGATCAGCCACCTTCGGTATCGGCACGGAAGATTTTTATTTCAACGGCCTCGCGCCTCCCAATGTGGGGCAACCGGGAATCTACATCGGGGCCAGCGGAGCGCTTACGGAATGCGCTACCGGCACCGACCCGGTAGGGAATGTATTCGTCAGCGGTCTGTGCGCGGTCATCGGCGGCACGGAGGGGACGGGCACAATCACCACCTTCGTGGACGACGGCTCTTTCTGGCCGGCATGAGGACGACATGGTTGCTCCGGCTCTCTGGCCCTGCAATACCTGGGAGGTCACGGCGCATGTCCTCGACCCCACGGGGGTGCTGCGCACACTCATTCTGGTGCTGGAGCCGCAGCCGAGCGGCTCTTACACCGTGGTCGTCTCCACGGTCAATCTGTATCCTCCCGGATTCCCTGCTCCTCCCTACCCGGTCCTGACGGTATTGAAGCCGATCAGCGATCCCACGGCGTCCACGCCTTTTCTTGTCTCCGACGCCCATGCGAACGCTTTGGAAATCGGCATGTGGCTGGGCGTCAATCTGCACTACAAGAACGGTTATTTCGCCTGCGGCTTGCAACTGGCCAAATTCTGGGACGCCAAAAACGGTGTCGTCTCCAGTACGGGAATCCAATATCCCATCGGCTGTACGTTCCTCTATCAGGGGCGAACCTGGAATGGGGCTGAATATGCGCCGCCCAGCGCTATCTATCCGGGGACGTGGAACGGCCTTGGCTTCCAACCGTGGCCTGGCAATCCCAACACTCCGCCGCTTCCTTTCGTGATGAATGGCTCCATGTCCGGAGGGCCGCCCCTCATCGTGCGAGTGGGCGGCTCCGGAGCCGGCGGCATCCCCTTGGGTTCCTCGCTGTTCCCGGCTTGCCCCTACGGCATGTTCCAGTTCTTCTCCCCGACAAACGACGATATCGTTTGGGTAGGGAGCATTCTGCAAGCGCCCGACCCCTTCCCGGTATGGAACGGCAGCGGCTGGGCCTACTATCTCGATCCGGGAAAGTATCAGGCGGGAGGGTTTGGCTCGTTCCTGGATACAGCTCTGCCCCCCACGGGGCTGGGAACCGTGGCAGGCTATGGCGAGAGCAATGTCCCTCCTTTGCCGCCCCCCATCTCGACCGTGGAGTTGACGCAACCGACGGGACTCTATTTCGTACCGCAAAACTATGCCAACGTTCCGCTCTACGTCTCGCGTCTGGGCATGGATTTGGGCTACGGCTACGCGCTCAACTACCTTGGGGCGCGATGGTTGACTCCCGATAGCACTCCGTAAGCGATTCGCAACATGAGCAATGTTACCTACAACCCGAACGCCGGAGTCGCACGCTGGCAAGGCAGTGCAGCCACCCCGACGGTCGGCAGCGGCACCTATCAAACCGTTGCCGGACGCCTGCGCCTCGGGGAATCTCCGGCCACTTTTACGCAACCCGGACCATCCCAGACCTATCCGGTCATCGCGGCAACCGTGCGCTCGGGTGGCAACGCCGCCGGCGTGGGAGTGGGATACAGCTTTGCATCGGGACGGACGCGATCCCTTGGCGCGCCGGCCGCCGTCTCCATGGCGCAGACATTGTTGCCCTATCCCGCCGTCCTGCGGACGCTAGCGACGCCGCCTAGTGTCGGGACGACCGGCACCGTTTCTTATGCCGTCGTCCCTGCGCGGTTGCGTTTTCCGGCTCCGCCAACCGCCAGCGTTACACCGCGCACCTTCCACATTCGCTTTCTGCGCGGCCCCTACAGCCTCATGCCCGTCGGCTTGCCCGAAGGCGTTCCTTGCGAGGCGGGAATTGTCGCCGGCAGCATCGTTTATGAGATGCTTTTTCTCGGCGGCCACGATGGGGTCAACAAGTTGGTGGGCGGCGGCTTCCAGACGACAAGCGGTATGCCTTCCTGGAACGCGCCCGATCCCAACAATCCCGGCCAATACCTGGGCGGCATCTGTCTCTACGATCCCTCGGCAAAGTTACTTTGGCTCAGCAACACCGACGGCACCTGGACCTCGAAATAAAGAGGCGATTCATCCGTGAACACCTACGTTTACACCAACTTCAAAAAAAATCTCGGCTCCAAGATGGAGGACGTGGCGACAGACACTCTGAAAGTGGGGCTGTTCGCGTCCAGCTACGCGCCCAACGTGGATTCCGATTGCGCTTACCATATGACGCAACCGGCCTCGCCGACTTTGATTCCTGCCGGTACGGGGGGAACCGTGCTGGCGGGAACGTATCAGGTCGAAATCACCTACGTCAACCCCGCCGGCGAATCGCTGGCCTCGACTTCCTCCTCCGTCACGACTTCCGGATCGACTTCGACCATTACCATTGACTCTCCTTCCACGCCTTCGCCACTGTGCAGCTGCTCCGGTTGGTACGCCTACGTCACACAAGCCGGGGGCAGCAGCTACACGCGCCAGCAAACGCTCGGCTCGCCGACGGCGTTGGGAACCAATCTCGTTCTCACCGCGCCTCCCAGCAGCGGCGGCGCTGCGCCGCCGGGCAGTAGCACGGCTGACATCTTCGCCGACGAGGTGGCTACAGGGGGCGGCTATTCGGCGGGCGGCATCGCGCTATCGAGCGTCACCTGGTCGGAAGTGCTGGCCAACAGTTTCACGCGATCCTGGGCGGGATCGACGGCCTATTCCATCGGTCAAATCGTGCGCCCCTCCACGGGCAACGGCTGGCTTTATATGTGCGTGGGCGCCGGTTCCTCGGGCGCTTCGGCTCCCTCTTGGGGAACGACCTTCAACGGCCTCACCACGGACGGCACTGTAACCTGGCTCAATATCGGCTCCTCCATCGTCGTCTTGAGCGCCGCCAACATCACCTGGACCGTTTCGTCAGCCATCACCTGGCGTTACGGAGTGGTCTACGATTCGACCACGGGCGATCTCATCGCCTACCTCGATCCGGGATCTTCCCAGACCGGCCCATCGTCGGGCACCATCAACTTCGATTGGGACAGCGCCGCCGGGGTGCTTGTTGCCGCATGAACCCTCGGTCATCGCCAGAGATCAGAGGTCAGAGGTCCGAGATCAGAGGTCAGAGGTCAGAAGTCAGAATCCACGGGTCTCGTCGATGCGCTCCGATCTCTGTTCTCTGTTCTCTGACCTCTGGCTATGACCTCTGACCACTGACGCCGGCTGATGCTGGATTTGCCTCTCGAATCTCACAAACGGCATCATCGCGGACGGCACAGGAGGAACGGGCATGGGCGACTCGGCGAATGTGACAGGCTGGCTCGACAAATACGGGCCGATGGGTTGCGCGCTCATCGTGGTGTGTTTCGTGCTGCTGCTCATCGTCGTGAAGCTGATGCCGGCCATCATGGAAAGTTACGGCAAGCGGCTGGACAGCATCACCAAGTCCCTGCACCGGTTCATCGACGTGTTGACGACGCGCATGGAGGCGCAGGACCAGAGGCACACGGCGCGGCACGGGGAGATCATGGATCGGCTCGGGTCGATGGACGATAAAATCGACCGACTGCACTTTCCCAAGAACGACGAGGCGAGAAAAAGCGATGGGACATAAGGTCCAAGTCGGGCCGGCCAAAGCGCGGGCTTACCGCGCCCTGGCGGAAGCCGAAGGGAGCGCTGGCGTCCTCAAGAAGAGGAAGAAGAAGGCCGCCCCAAGGAAAAAGGCGGCTTCCCGCAGGCCGCGCGAAAGCGAGGCGATCCATGAAGGAGAAGCGTCCCCCGCCGCTGCCCAGGGTGGCCCTCATCGTTCGCCCCGTCGATGACGGCTCCATGTTCGTCGGCCTTTTCGATTGTCCTTTCTGCGGGGAAACCCATTACACCACGTTTCTGGGCACCGGCGAGCGCGATGTGTTTTGCGGCCTCCTGAGCGATGGCGGAGACGAGGTCCATCGCGTGGACATCGCCGTAGTTTTTTAGGAGACAGAGGAGCATGTACGACGAAATCGTTTCCTTCTGCAAGGTATGTTCCGCGCCGATCTATGGCAAAAAGATCGTCGATAGGAGTCAGTGGGCTGGACCTATCACGGCGACTCATTCTTGCAATTGCCGCGACGTGCTGTTGGCCAAAATTCAGGCGGAGATGGAGGCGGTGCGGATGGGAGGCCTCGCGGGGCGCATCGCAGAGAAGGGAGAGAATCCCTGATGGACGACGTTCGGCTGCACTGCGGCGACAGCCTGGATTTCCTCAAGACGCTGGAGGCGGGTTCCGTCGATGCCGTGATTACCAGCCCTCCCTATGCCATGCAGAGGGCGGGTGCGTATCCAGGCATTCCGGATGCCGATTACCCTTGGTGGACCGCAAAATGGTTCGCTCATCTCCGCGCGGCTCTCAAGCCGGAAGGCAGTGTCCTTGTAAATATCCGCGAAAATCTCAAGGGCGGCGAAATAAGTGACTATGTGCATAAGACGCGCCTTGTCTTGAGGATGTTTGACTGGATAGAGGCAGAGGAGTTGATATGGGCAAAATCCTGCTCGCCTCCTTTCGGAAGTCTCCACAGACCTCGCCGGGCTTGGGAACGCCTGTTGTGGTTTTCGCTGAGCAAGAATCCGTTTTGCGACTCACTTGCCAACGGGAAGCCGTCCTCGCGTATAGGGATTTCGCGGGCTAAGCCAAGTAGGTTTCACAACAAAGGGGTGGTTGATACCAAATTAAGGGATGGCACTGCTAGATGCACAGACGTATGCTTTACTCCTACGGACAATTCAGAATACGACCATCCTGCCAAGTATCCGGCCGCATTAGCTGAGTGGTGCATCAAGATGATTTGCCCGACAGGTGGAGTTGTCCTCGATCCCTTCATGGGGAGCGGCTCAACCGGGGTGGCGTGCGTACAGACGGGGCGGCGCTTCATCGGTTGCGAGATAATCCCCGAATACTTCGCCATCGCCCAGAAACGCATCGCCGAGGCCAAGGGCGACTTCTCTCTTTTCGCAGAGGTTCACGCATGACTCCACTCGACTTACTGGGCCACTGCGAAGCCGCCTATGCCTCCTGCGCCATCGTCGCCGGACCCGACGGCCGGGATGGGGCCAACGTAACCCGGCTGCCATCGGGAGACGTGGTACTGACCTTTCGCGGCACACTGACGCAACGCGAGCCGGCCACGATCCTCGATTGGATAAACGATATGCACGCGGACCTGGTTGTGGCGGACGGCTTGCCCGGCCGCGTCCATGCCGGGTTTCTCGCCAGCCTGAACGATCTGTGGCCGGGCGTGTTCGCTGCCCTGGAATCGCCGAGTCTCCCGGATACCGGCGGCCAAAAGTCGCCCCTGCCGTGGAAAAAGAGCCTGATCGTGACGGGACACTCCAAGGGCGGCGCGCTGGCGATCCTGGCGGCGGCGCGGCTCTTGGCGCTCCAACCGTTCGTTATGACCTTCGCCGCGCCGATGACCGGGGATCTGGACTTCGCCGCCCACTATCCCGACGCCATCGACGTGCTGCGCTATGAGGCTGCCGGAGACATTGTTCCACACCTGCCGCCCTTCGGCTATCGGGCCGTCGGCAATGTGGTCCGCGAAAAAGACTTGCCGCCGTCTCTGCGCCGTCTTGCCGCCGACAGGCTGGTGGCCGCCTGGGACTGGCGAAAAATCGCTGCGGCCCATCACATCGCCCACTACCGCGCGCTTCTGGAACAACAGCCGTCGCCTCGGACGGCATGAGGCAAACCATGCTACGCTTGCTGTTGCCGGTGTTTGTCTGCCTCGCCGCGATTAACGTGTCGTTCGCCGCGCCTGCGCCCAAGGCGCGATGAGCGCCCCCGCTCGCGCCCATCGCCGTTTCCGCGAACGCCGAGAACGATTGGCTCCAGAGGGAATTGTCGCATTTCCCCTCCTTGGAGACGTGCCGCGTCTGGATCGATTTCGCCGAGGAGCATTTGCAGTGGATCGATGGCCGCATCACGCTCTTTCCCGCCGACCGCCATATCTGGCAGGAATACCGGCTGGAAGTCGTCGGACGGCGCAAGGTGTGGATCGATCTCCTCGAGGCGCGCCGCGGCGGCGACTATTGGACCTCCGCGCGCGAAAGGCTGTTGTCCATTCGCTGGGCCGTCGGCGAGGACGCTTATGCCTCGGGATACGTTCTTCCGCCCGTGGAGCCGCTTTTGTTGCGACGCTCCGATTGATCTTCTTGGCTTGGTGCTGGGAAGCGAACGCGCTGGCGAGGCTGGTTCTCGGTGTCTTTTCAGCAGAAGTGTTCGTTGCGAGGAGACGCGGAGATGCGGCGTGTTCGTCCGGCTCGCCCCTTTATCTCAGGGGGCGAGCCGGTTTTTCTTCCGCCGCGACTTGCGCAAAAGAGAGAAAAGGCGCAAGTCGCTGAGTGGTCTCCGTCCGGCGCCTTCCCACTATCCCCGCTGCCCCCCACTCGCACGGGCAATACCGGAATTGCGGCCGTCGTTCTCCAGCCACTGCCCGCTACCCCCAGAAGTGAGTACACTAGGCGAGACCACGCAGCACGCCATCCCGCTGCCACCTCGCACACGGGCAGCACCAGCGCCCGACGATCTCGCGGACCGAGTTGCCCCCGCTGCCCCCGCGCACACGGGCAGCGCTCTGGAATCGCGGCGACCAAAAAAGGGGGTGTCCCAATCGGGACATTGCCGGTCGTCGAGGACCGGCCTGGGTTCAGCGGTAAACCCTATTGCTCGTATGTCGCCACGATCCCACACTCGGACGCTTTATAGCTCAAATAATCCCTCCATTGACTCCACTTCCACGGCAATCCCGCCAACTCCGCTTCGGCGGGAAAGCCCTCCACAACGATTGTACCGCAGCGCCAGGCGATGGCCCGCGTTACGATACGCCGCGTCCAGGCGTGATTGGTGTCGGCCACGCAACGCTCGCGTTCCACAGTCAGACGCGACAAAACATCCTGCGCAGCGCGCCAGCCCTTTCGGTGTCCCCACGGCGCTCGCGGATTGCCGCAGGCAGCGCGACGGCGCTCCAATTCTTGTTTGCGTGTGAACATACGTCGCAGGAGCCCCACGGCCTCGACTCCGGAAATCGTATCGAATGTCGTCGCGCCGTCTGGCCCTGCGATATTCAGGAAAAACTCGCCCGGCTCGCCGATCTTGACGCGGCAAATGCGCGCTGGATCGACTTGCGCCTCCGTGCCCGGACGGTGGTAGCTGATGGCCACCTTGAGCGCGCCATCGCGCTCGTTGAGCCATAGCGTGCCCAGATTCCAGCCCTCTTCCCCATCACGCAGCGCCTTCCAGACGCGATAGCGGCCACCGTCCAAACGAGGAAGAGCAAAGTACATCTCGCCTCGCTCGTGGTGCCATTTCAGGCGCAAGCCGTGGCCGTCCAATTTCGGGCGTCCAGTCGCCTGCGGAAAGCCGATACCCCGCCAGTTGAATTGAGCGATGCCGCGCGCCCCTTGCAACGCCAGCCAACCGCGATTGGCCCGTGTGAATTCCGGATCTTTGGAGGTCCACACGGTCATCACGTCGCGGCGGGCGGCATCCCAAACGAAACTCATGGCCCCCGGCCACAACTCGTGCAGAAAGTAATCGCGCATCTCGTAGGCCAGAGCGGCTCCGCCCCGCACGGTGAACGGCTGCCCCTCCCCACGCACGCGCTCGCCCTTCTCGATGTCGCCCCGCTGGAGCGCGGCCAAGGCGACGACCTTGGCGCGATCCGATTCGGGAACCACACGCAGCACTTCCTCGGCCTCCGCGGACGCGGCCACGCTTTCGATCCTGCCCCCGGCCGCCTGGGATAGAAGCAGCACGGCATAAATCTGACGGCAACAGGCGCGGTAGGCGCGGATGTCGTTGAGGACGGCTTGCCGTTCTTCCTCGTCGGCGAATATTTCCGAGTTGATGGAGCGGGCAAAGGCGTCCATTTTCGGCTTGTCCCTTTCCTTTGCGGTGGTTCAATCGTTCCCTTGCGCCTCTTCTCTGTCCCGCAGCCGCGTCCGCTACAATACCTTGCGGCGCTTTCCGGCGGAAGGCCGATTTTCCGCTGGATCGAAAACGTCGCTATTGTGTTCGAGGTTCGACGCCTCCGGCGATTCCTCCAACGCGAGATGGCTGCGCAGGCGCATGCCGGCACTGTCGATGAGCGCGGCCAAGCCGTTGATGCTGGCGGAGAGATTCGTGAAAGCGGCGAACAAATTGCGGATCGCGTTCATGGAAACTCCTGTGGGCGATCGTGGGTATAGTGAAAAAGCCTCTCCTCTGTCCGGTGTGTTGCTCAAGCCACCGACTTCGCCGGCGGCAGCGCCCAGGCGGGCAACTGTGGCGGGCGGACGAACTGGCGCTTCAGGGGATCGTAGTCCACCCATTGCGACGGCAGCCGATAGAGATAGCGGCCGATGCCCAGCTTGATCGCAGCGCGTTTCAAAGCGTCGCTAAACGCCGCCTTCACCTTGTCGCCATCGTCGGGCTGCTCCGAGGGCGAGCCCACGTCCGTCTTCTGCACCCATTCGCCATCGACTTTGACGGACAGTGTGCAGACGACGGAGCCGCCCGCGACCAATTGGTAAGCGTCTTTCCACCCTCCCACCCCGAACACGCAATCGAGGCGTTGCATCACGGCCCGCGCATCGATGAAAGCGGCGGCGAGGGCGCGATTGCCCTTCACCGATAGGGGCTTGAAGTGAACCGCGTCCAGGGGGAAGGGCGCGGTAAGGGCGTGGGACAACTGCTTGGCATCAGTGTTCATGGTTCGTCGTCTCCTCGGGGTTAGCGATTGCGTTCGATCCATTCGGACGCGGCCCGTTCGGCGTCCTCCATCCGGAAAAAGCTGTCGCTGACGTACAGCACGGAATCGTCGCCCACGTCGATGACGGCGGCGTGATAGCCGGTGTCGTCTTCCTCAATCTCGCAAGCCAATTTGTCGAGCATCCTTCGTTCCTTCGCAGGGCGAGAGGGGCGAGTGAGCGGCAACGAGCCCTCGCTTCTCCATTTCCGCCAGAAAACGAGAAAGCACGGCGCGGGCATATTCCCGCATTTCCGAACTGCTATCCCAAGAGTGGAGCATTTGTCCCCACATCTCGATGCGTTGGCGGCGCTGCGCCGGCTCGGCCGCGAACATGAGGCGAACGTCCTCTTCCATTCTCTCTTGGGGCGAAGACCGATCCGGATAGCCGTAGACCGGCACGCCGTCGATTTCACCTGTGCGTTCCATGCCGAAACACTTCTCTATCAGACCCAGGATCGCCGGAACCTTTCCTTTCAAGCCCGGCGTCAATCCGCCTTCGATCATGCTCTCACCTTTCGCGTTAGCGTTTCGTTCTTGGCCGTTCTAAAAATCCGCCATCTCCGCCTTGCGGCCGCCGCGCACGGTGGCCTGTCTCGTCTCCAGAGTCGGCAGCGCCAGTCCGGCGCGAACCAGGGCGGCGCGGGCGGCGCGGATGTGCTTGCATTCCCGATTGCGGTACTGGCAATCGTTGCAGGAGCAGCGCTGGCCGCCGCCGATGGTCGGCTCGATCGCGTACACCTGGTCGTCGTCCTTGGCCAACCCAAGGCCCGTGGGTTGGCCGTCGGCTCCGGCGAGATAGCCAACGTCGTATTCCTCGACCTTGCCATTGGCGTTGCCGATGGCCAATCGTCCCAACTGCTTGCCGTGGATCAGCGGGCGCAGCCAGCGCACCGTTCCCGTCACCGGCTTCGGAGTCTCGTTCGTTCGCGTCGTGGTCGTCATGGCTCGATTCCTATTGGTTGCCTTTGTGTCTCTTCACTCGACAAGATTAAGTATAATCGTTTCGCATGAGTCTGTCAAGTGCGTTTTATCTTTTTTTTCAAAAAAAGAGCCAGTCAGCGCGTTGACGTAGAGACCGGCTTCGCTTATACTTGCGCCATGCGTGAAACTTTGGGTCAGAAATTGCAACGGCTGCGATTGGATAAGGGACTAACCCAGGTTCAACTGGCCGCGTTGGCGGAAGTCCCGCTGCCGTCCCTGCGCTCGTGGGAAACCGACCACCGCGAACCGAGCTTGCGCGCGGCGGTGCGTTTGGCTGTGGCTCTCGACTCGCGGGTGGAAGAATTGGCGGACACTTCGAGCGTGCGCGATGTAGGCAAAACGCCCCGGCCAGCTGGTCCGACATTGCCTCGAAAACGAGCCTCTAAGGGAACGAAAAAAGAGAAATGAAGGGGGCGATTCGATAGCGCATTTTTATCCTTGCTTCCTGTCTAGGTTTGAAGCCAATTTCGCCTGCCATAGTTCGGCCTGACGAGTGAGTTCGACGAGAAAATCTATCGTAAGTTTTATGTTCTCTTTCTCACTCTCCGCATCCTTGTTCTCTGCCAGCTTTGCCCTTTGTTCCCAGGTTGGAAGGCCAAGTCGCAAAATCAGATCCAACAGGTCGTTTATGCCCATGTTGACCGACTTGGCCGCCTTGGCGATGCGGGCGTGGATTGCCGGGTCCGTCCGTAAAGTGAGTTTTACTTTTTTTCTTTGAACTGCCATTCCGTCGCGCTCCTTTGGCTTTACAATTTCTGCGCCACCACAACGGCGCGTTCCGTCTCGTGCGCGCCCACCAGCCAGCCCTCTGGCATACGATTCAGGGTCTTGCCATCCCACCCTGCAAAGCCAAACAATTCCGCGATCATCAGTACGGCGGCGACGTTGGGCCATCGCGTACCCGGCACACTGACGCTGAGATGGCGAAAGCGCTGACGATCCGGTCCCGGCGTTTCCGTGATCGAAAAAACGCATCGGTAGGTGTTGATGTGGCAAAAGTGCAGCGGATTGTCACCTGGCACGGGACCGCCGGGGCGATAGACGTTCTCTTCCCTGGCCGCGAAAGCGCAGATGCCTTGCGCCAGCGACCGGGCGGCGTCGTCGATGACCAGCGGACGCATGTTGGTGTTGCCGACGTGCGAGCTGCTATCGAGTTTGTGCCCTTTCACGTCCCTTCTCCTTTTTGCCCCATTTGACAAGCCCTTTATAATGCGGCTACCTTCGTATCCGCCCGTAAAAAAACGAGGGCGGTCGTCTGCTCGGATCGACCGCCCTCGCGTAGCCCTTCTTCCTGCGGCTTCTTCCTCTGGACATTGTACCCGCTTTGCTTTCCTTTTTCCAGACGGAAGATGCCGCCATGACCGCACGCTCTTCCCCGCCTGGCCGCCAACGAACCGACCGCGTGTCGATGACCGCGCGCCTCCGCGCCGCCTTGCGGGCCGTCGAAGCGCCCGAGTGCGATTGCAAGTTTCCCGTCACCCCGGTCTGTCTCATCGGCGCTCTGCCCGGTTGCCGCGAGCGGCGACAAACGGGTGCGTGCCCTTGCCGCCTCCGCATTCTGCCAGCCTGCCAGATCGATCATCCGGGCGGCTGCGTGTTGCGCCGCGAGGGCAAGAGTTGCACCTGCGAACGCCGCAAAATGGCCGAGTGCCTCTCGCCGGGATGTTCGCTCCGACGCCGCGGCCGGCTGTGCGAATGCCCGCGCTGGCCGGGGCACCCCTGCCGCCACATGACCGCTTATGCCGAGCGCATGCGGATGGTTGGAGCCGCCGTCCTTTTGAGCCGGGCGATGCAAGCGGATGGATCTCTCGACAGCGGTTGGGCCACCCTTTTGTGGCACCTGTGGCCGCGCCAATACCGGGGTGCCACGGAGTTGGGATGCCCCGCCGTCCTCATCGATCGCGCAACGCGCGTCACCATGATGGCGTTGCGCCGCACCTTCCGGCTGCAATTGTGGCATCCCGGCGACATCCGCCGCCCTCCCAGCGGCGACGGCGAGCGAACCCGCCAATGCGTCCGTTCTTTCGTGCGCCTTTTTTCTTCTCCCACCGAGGCAAACCCATGACCGTCCAACGCGAAACGCCGGCGGCTTGCCGAGAGCTAGAGGCTCTAGAGTCCATCTTCGAGCAATGCCGTACCGCGTGGCTCAAGGGCAGTGAGGCTCTCGCCGCCATCAAGGAAAAAAAACTCTACAAGGAAGCGGGGTTCAAAAGCTGGGACGGCTACACCCGCAAACGCTGGGGATTCGGGGCGGATGCCGCCGACAAAAAAATTGCTCTCTGCGAGATAGTTAACGCAATGGTGCCGAAAAATTTCGGCAATGGGGCGGAGTTCGTCGAGTCGCATGTCGCTGCTCTGGCCGGATTCCAGCCGGAAATGCGGCAACTGATTTTCGAGACAGCGAACCAGACCGCGCCGGGGGGCAAGTTGACGGCCGCCTGGATCGAGCAGACTGGGCGTCGGTTGATCGATGCCAGGCTGGAGAAGGAGAAACAGGAAGAGGAGGAGGCGCGCCGGCTCCGCGCGCAACAGGAAGAGGAAGAAGACGCGGATGACGCGGAAGAGGAGGAGGAAGAGCCTGATGCCCCTTCCTCCGAACAGGAAGCCGAGACGCCATTGCCTCCGCCGAAAAAGAACTCGAATACGGCGGCCAGTTCCGGCTCCTCCAGCGGCGGGGCCATCCACGGTGCGAGCGAACATCCCATCACCCGCGAGGAGGAGATGAAGAAGTGGATCGAGCAAGCCAAACGCTGGGTGCGCAAGGGAGAGCGGCTGGCATTGAGCCTCGACTGCACGCCCCAGGATCTGCTCGAACGCTACGGGAGTTGATTTGTGAGGGCCGCGGAGAGGAGACTATGCTGGCTCCTCCCCAGCCAGCGATCCGAAATCAAGGGAGAATTGCCGCATGGACAAACAGAGTGCTTGCTATCCCAAGAAATCCGAACTCACCCAAGCAGACTTCAACGTGAGCCTGGACCATCCGCATCTGCACGGAAGTCTTTCCATGAGCGCGATGGAGTCTCCCGATACTCCGGAGGCGGCCCCAGCGGAGTTTCGGCTTGTGATGACGACGGGGCATCCCCTCGTGCCCCAGATCCTCACCGTTCTGGGCCCGCTCGTGGCGCAGATGCTGCCCATCGTCCTGGCGGCGCTTCTCACCGGCGGCGTATTGGCACCGCCTGCCGCGAGCGCCGCCAAGTAATGGACGACGCTCTAACAGGATTGTCGCCTCAGCAAAAAGGACTTCCCGCGTGCGCAATCCCTTGAACGTCACCCTGCTGATCGTTCTGACCGCCGCGGCGTTTCTGCTCGGCTACGACCTTTGCCTTTGCCTCCGCGACGGCTCGGAGGCGAGCATCAGTTGGAATCTTTATCGGCTGGCCTGCGATAATCCGCTCGTGCCGTTGCTCATCGGCTTTTTCGTGGGACTGCTGTTCGGCCATCTTTTTTGGCCCAACTGCCGATAAGCCTCGCGTACAAGGGAAGACGATGGGAACGCGCAGCAAAGGCGGCTACTGCCTGCCGGAAAACGAACCGTCGGAACCGCCCAAGTTTCCGCGACCGCCGCGATTCCTCATCGTGCGCCAAAGCCGTCGCGGTATGAACCGAGGAAACAGAGATCAAAGGTCAGGGGTCAGAGGTCAGATGTCGGAGAACAGAGGTCGCAACGCATCCCGATGACCTCCGATTCCTGACCTCTGACCTCTGGCCTCTGGCCTCCGACCTCCGACCTCCGACCTCTGACCTCTGACCTCTGATTTCGCCCCACACAAAGGAGAACCAACATGGACCAAACGACCACCATCACCATCCGTCATCCGCAAGGAGACATCAGCGTCACCGTGCCGCACCCGGTCATCGACGCCATCATCAAGGACTTGACCACGCTGCATTCGGGCTTTCTGGGCAGTCTGCTCGGCAAGCTGTTTGGCGGCTTGATCCCGACCCCGACGCCTCCTGCTGCATAACGAGAGCCGATCGGTTTTCCATTCTCCGAACTGCAACCTTGAAAGGAAGAAATTCCATGCGCTTTCTCTCTTTTTTGGGGACGGCGGCGGCGCTCTTGGCGCTGTCGCTGTCTAGCGCTCCTCTGGCCGCCGCTGCTCCGTCGCTTACGCTGCCCAACAAAGTGTCGGGCGCTCCCGGTGCTTTTTTGAGCGTGTCCGCGACCACGACCGGAAAGAATGTCGCCTGGTTCGTCGTCGATCCGGGTCTGAATCTCTTCCCCGTCTCGCTTCTGAAGGACACGCACACAGCTGTCGTCACCAGCGGCACGCCGGGAACCTATCGGCTGCTGGCCATTACCGCCGCCGGCGATGAGATTTCGCCGCCAGCCGTCTGCAGCGTCGTCATCGAAGGAGCCGCGCCAACACCTGCGCCCTCGCCCTCTCCCACGCCGACGCCAACACCGACGCCGACGCCCGCTCCAGCGTTGACTGCAAAATGGGCGATTGTAGTCCTCGACAACAGCACGCGCACGCCCGCTATCGGGCAACTCATCAGCTCGGCTACCCTGATTCAAACGTTGCTAGCGCGGGGAGTCGTTTATCGCGTTCTCGACGTGACCGACCCGCTCGTCAGTGCTAAAAACTACGGGCCGGCAATCGCTGCGGCCGGAGGGACGCCGGCGCTCTTGGTTTTTGCGGCCAACGGTACGCGGATCAAGGCCGTGCGCTTGCCCGCCGACGAGGCGAGTTTCCTCGCCGCCATTCCGCTGCCTGCGGCCGTATCCGCTTTGCCCGCGTCGTTTCTTACGCCGCTCTCGCCCAGCCTGCTTTGCCCGACGTGAACGACTCGTTGATTGATTAACCGTCCGTGCGACGGGTTTCTTTGGAGCGATCTTCGCATGACACCTGGAACGCCTCCCTCTTTGCCCTTCGTCGTCTCCGGCGGTCAACGCCGTTTTCTGGGCTGTCTCAAACCGTGGCCCGACTTCGGCGATCTGCCCAAATTCTCCTCGGCCGCCCCGCTTGTGCCGCGCGCCCAGTGGTCCTCTTTCTGGCGGCGCACACTTTTCCCCTCCACCTGGATTCTCGACCAGAACGGCTACGGAAGCTGCGTCGGCAACGGCTCGGCCGGCGCTCTGCGGAAAGCCCGCATTCTCGGCGGTCAGGCCGACGTGGAGCTGTCGCCGGGCGCACTCTACGCCCAGATCAATGGCGGTTCGGACAACGGAGCCGTCATCAGCGACGCCTTGACCGCTCTCCAGCAAACGGGAACGTGTCCCTATGCGCTGGTCGGCGAAGCGCCCTTCTATCTGCCGCAGCTTCCGAGCGGCTGGCAGCAGCAAGCGGCGCGCTTCCGCATCGGGCAAGCCTACCACTGCCAGTCCTTCGACGAAATCGGCTCCGCTCTCCAGCTGGGCTACATCGTGGTGTACGGCATTCAAGTGGGCGGAGACTTTGAGAACTTCGACGCGAGCGGCGTGGCAGGCGCGAGTCCGGGGCCGGGCAATCATTGTATGCACGCCGACGGCATGGCGCAGCTTCCGGATGGCCGCTGGGTTTTGGACAACGCCAACAGTTGGGGATCGACGTGGGGGCCGTGGAAGAATGGCCGCTGCTATCTGAGCGAACAGCACTTCCTCGGAGGCGATCAACCGGACGCCTACGTCATCGTGGCCGCGACGGACGATCCGCAAGATCCCAACACCCCGCCTGCCTGAGTGCCCAGTGGGAATTGGGATTCCCTTCCACGTTGAAGGGAAGCCCTCCGGAGCCGAACGTATTCGGCAGGGCCGTGGGAATCGGCCCTCTTTTCCGTGATTATTTCTTTGACATGCCGAAGGAGATTTTCTAATGCACTACCGAAATGGCCGCGAGGCGAAGAATGGCGACAGGATCGTTCAAATCGGTGGCTACGGAGAGGGCGCCCAGATCGTATCCCTAGGCGTTCTTTACGATGCGAAACCGGGCAATAACTATTGCAACGGCAGCATTGCGCCAGTCCAAAATGCCATTACAGGAGCGTGCATGTGCGACTGCTTGCACGTCGATGACCTTGCGGCGATCCTCAAGGAAAAGGGACTCGACAGGCGGCCAGCGGGCATGTAATGATTCCCCGGAAGAGAAATAATCAATGAAAGCGATCAACGATCAGGGACAAATCGTTGGCGAAGGGCAAGTGCGTGATGCCGTTCCGCAATGCCTGGCCAATTTAGGAATGGAAGGTCTGCAACCTCCAAGCCCCGAAGCAAAAAAAATACTGGAGGAGGAGGAGACCGCCTCCCAACAAGAGGCTTTGAAACCTCGCACAGGCGGCTGGCGATTACCGAACGAAGCCGGAGGGTTCGCTTTTTTCACCCCGCGAAGGAGGCTGACACCGATGCGTCGCCGCGTGTATGTCGCCGGTCCTATCTCGCTGGGCGACCTGGCCGATAACATCGCCCGCGCTGCCGAGGTCGGTCTGACGCTGACGCGAGCCGGCTACGCCGCGCTCGTGCCGCACCTGACGTGCTACATGGGCGGCCCAGTCCCTTCGGTGCTGCCCGCAGGCACTTGCGTCGAGGATTGGTACGAAAGCTCCTTGGCGTGGGTCGCCTGCGCCGATGCCGTGCTTCGGCTGCCGGGCATCAGCGTGGGGGCCGACATGGAAGAAGCGAAGGCCCACGACTGCAACGTGCCCGTCTTCCGCGACGTGGCGTCCCTGATTCGAGGGATACCGCCGACAGGCGATTGATCCTTTCTCCCAGCGCCCTTCAGCGCTGCTGCCTTTTCCACCACGCTCGCCAGCGGGCCAGGATCGGCTCGCGCTTGTCCCGCTCAAGCCGCTGAATCGCGCAGCAGCAGCGGTAGAACAGACGCCCGCGCCGTCGCAAGTCGTCGTTGTCCAATCGACCCCTCTTTTCTCCGGAATTACGCAATAACGGAATTACGCAATACTAGCGAAAACACGGGGAAAAGAAAGCAAAAAAGCTGGCATTGATGACGTTGCCCAAATCGCTCTGCTTCCCTCACGCTGAAAACCCGACATTGACCTTTTTCCGCATCGCGGCGATACTCCGCAGCCAAGCAGGAAGAAGCGCCTTGACAGTTTGCCTAAAGGTGGTAGTCTGTTAAAAGACACTTGCCACTTTAGGCAATGTGGGGTATTCTCGTAAGGAGGGAAAACGATGTCAGCGGCGCAAGGGGTTTTGGATATGCCACGGGTGGCTTACAGTCTTATTCGATGGAGCGATGGAGTTCAACGATATGGCGACAGCAAGGATCGTCAAGAGGATTTTGCCGTGCGCTGTTGCCGTGAGTACAACGCTCGCCTCGACGATTCCATGAATATGCTTCTCGACGGCGAATCGGCCTTTCGCGGCCATCACCGCCGCCCTGGCGTTCGCAAGATCCGCGCTCTTGCCGATTTCCTGGAAGCCATCCAAAGCGGGCGCGTGTCCAAAGGGTCGATCCTGATTATGGAAAACATCGACCGCCTGTCGCGCGAGGCGATCGACGAGGCTTACCAATTGTTTCGATCCATCCTAAACGCCGGCGTCGATGTCGTGACGGAAAAGCCGCACCGCTATTACACAAAAGAGAGCCTGAATGACCTTTTCTCTATCCTCGAAGTGAAATTCTTCATGTATCGCGCCCATGAGGAATCTCTTTTGAAGTCCCAGCGCGTGCGCTCCGCATGGGGAAAGAAGAAACTACGGGCGCTCGATAGCAAGCTGGCCATGAGTCGCAATTGCCCGTCTTGGATCGAGCTGAAGGAAGGGACTTATTGCCTTGTTCCGGAACGCGCCTCCACGGTAAAGAATATCTTTGCCCTGGCTATGAACGGACTGGGCGCCCGAAGAATCGCACGCCGCTTGACCGATTCGGGCACCCCTTGTTTTGGCCGCAAGAAGGTGTGGACGACCGAATACGTCCGCGTCATCCTGCGCCGACGCTCCGCTTACGGCGCGCACGAGTTAAGCTCCCGCGATTTCGAGACTGGCAAATTCGTGCTTACGGGGGAAATCGTCAACGATTATTTCCCGGCCGTTGTCGCCGAGAGCGAATGGGAGGCCGTGCAAGGCGTCGTGCGCGGGCGCTATCGCTCATCCGGAAGACCGGGAAAGAATGAAGCCAACCTTTTTACGGGTATCCTCTTCGATGCCGATTGTGGCGAGGTCATGCGCCTGCACACGACTGTCATGTACGGCAAGCGCTACCCCTACCTAATGGCCGCGCGTTCTCCGGCCCCTAAGCGACTTCCCTACAAGCCTTTTGAGGGAGCCGTGGCGCGAACCCTCGCCGACTTGCGCGCGGAGGACGTTCTGCCCAAGGAGGTCGAGGCCGATGGAAAACTAAGGGAAATCGGCAAGTTGACGCACGAAGTCATGGCTCTGTCGGATCGGCGTGCCTTTCTGGAGGCGCAGCAAAACAGCCCCGACACCGATCCCGACCTGTTGCCTTCGATCCAGCGGGGAATCGTTGACGTGGTGCGACTGCGGCGGGAAAAAGCAAAGATGCTCAAGGCGTTGGAAGAGGAAGCGCAAACGAATCGGACGAAATCGTTAGGAGCCTGCCAGAGCGCCTTGTCGCTGCTCGACGACCCTGAGCGCCGCCGCGCGGCCAAAGCGAGGATTCGTCAACTGATCGAATCCGTGTATGTGGTCGTCCAGCCGGTGACGCGGCAAAAAAGGATCGTTCATGTGCAGATTTATCTGCGCGGCGGCCGCACGATTTACCGGCAAATCGCGCCGCCGTCGCTGCCCAGCGGCGTGTCGGTCTGGCAATTAGGCGACTGCGACTTCCGCGCGGGGGATGTAGGCCACGCTGCACGGAAAGCCCCGGTCCTTCAACTGGATCGCTAGCCGCTCGCAGGCGGTGGACGGATCGATTGGCCCATCGAAGCGACATGCCTGGGCCAATCGATCCGTCCAGGCTTTCCCGTCCCAAAACCTGCCGTCGGCGGACAGCACCACGAAGCAATCGCCCATCTTCTCTCTCCGCTATTCTGCTTCCTCTCGCTGGTTCCTCCATTCTACCCCGCCTTTAGTAAAGTCCGTTTATTCCGGCCATTTTGTGCCTTTTAGCTCCCCGTTTACCGAGATTTATCAATTGGGTTTTGCACCGGAGCGCAAAGATGGTATTGTTTCTCCTGTTCGCCCGACGCGAAGAGTTTTCGCAGCTTCATCAGGTCGCCCGCAAGAAGGAATCGCCATGACCGAAAATCTGACCCTCAAGGCCGCAGGTCTCCTGACGCGACAACAGGCGGCTGATAGACTCGATGTGTCGCTTATGACTTTGACCAAGCTGGTTTCCGAAGGGCGGCTTGTCCCCATTCGGCAAGAGGGCATCCGCTGGATGCGCTTCCGGGCCAGCGACATCGACGATTACATCCGGCGCGTTTTGAGTCAGGGGAACGAATAGCATTCGTCCGATAACCGCGATTATGCCTTGTTGTCCCGTCGCCTTTTGTCAATGCGGGAGAAATGAGACGATCGCCCTTGCCGCGAGAGAAGTGGTTGCGATGCTCTTGGAAAATGTCGTCGCCACGACATTTTGCTGATGTATAATTCGGTTTTTTCTTGATTTTGCAGAAGTGAGACAGCTGAAGTGCTTTTTTGTTACATAGTCGCGGTTAGCCGACGTTCCGGATGATTCCTGTTGCTTCTATGCACGCGGACCGAAAGGAATGAAATCATGCCCGGCAAGATGCGTGCGGCATTGCGTGCCACGGCACGCTTGGTATGTCAGGAATGCGGCCGGCAATGCCGCTATCTGTGGCGCGTCCATCGCGTCCTGACCTGCCGTGCCTGTACTCAGCATCGCGGCGTGCGCACGCTTTATCCGCGCGGCTCGACGCTTTGCAGCGGCCGCTACCCGGCTGTGCGGGAGGATGGCTGCGCGGATGACAGGCGAACCGCCTGAACGCTTCGGGAGAGACACGATGCCTACCGGCAACAATCGCTTGCTTCGCCCCCTGTCATTGTCCGGCGGAACGCCGAAGATCATGGCGCGCTATCGGCAGGCGACACGCGAGGGCCGCATCGCTGCCCTCGGCAGAGCGCCGCGTCCCTGCAAGAAAGCATCTGGGACGCTCTATAGCGTGAGGGTCTACTCTCCGGCGGGCGAACTCGTGCTGGACCTTTGCGTCTGGGCCGACAGCAAGACCAAGGCGCGGTCCAAGCTCAAGAGCCTCATGGGAGTGCGCGTGCGTATGCGCGGCTGGAAAATGACGGTCGCTACGGCGCTCGTCCGCGCCGACAGTCTCCGGGATATTCGTTTCCATGCGGCGGAGGCCATCCGAGCGAGCGCGGACAAGTTGGAAAAGAAAACGCGGCTGCGTCGAGGACTAATGCGGATGGCCGATCGGATCGGACAACCTAAAAAACGTCTCTTTTTGAGAAAAGGGATAAGGGACATCTTCGCGGAGTAGAAATCGCCATGAGCGAAACATCAGGCAGCGCGATTGCCCTGCAATCGCAGCTGGAGAAATTGTCGCGCCAAAACGCCCTTTGTCGGACCTCGCTTCTCCTATATCAGGAAGCGTTGAGCCTGCCTAACAACGCATGGCGGCGCAAGCGTCTGCTTGAGCGGGCGACCAGGCTGTCGCATCTGGTTCTCGGCCCGCGTGCGGATTCGGTTGCCGCCTTGGAATCGCAGAAGAAGGAGAGTGGATCGTGAACAATGCCTCCGCCGTATTGCCGCCCCTCTTCCCGCTGCCCATTCCTATCATCGGCGCGACGGGGGAGTACGCTTCGGGAAAAACCGTTTTTGGCATGTCCATTTGCCCGCAATCGACCCTGGTGTACGACATGGAGAAGTCGTGCGAGACCTACCAGGGATTCGACGCCAAGCGCCTCGACGTGCCGCTGGAGTTACAGCGCCGCTATCCGAACGGCTACAAGCCGCTGCAAACCTACGAATGGTGGCGCGACCATGCCCGTTCGCTGCGGCCCGGCGCGCACCGCGTCGTCATGGTCGATCCGGCCTCGGAGATCGAGGCCGGTCTGACGGAATGGGTGCGCGCCAATCCCGGCTATTTCGGGCATACGTCCGCGCAGTACCAAAAAATGTCCGGCATCATGTGGGGCGACGTGAAGGAGTTGTGGAAGGCGCTCTTGGCGGACCTGGCCAGCCGTTGCGAGGTCTTTTATTTCACAGTCCACATGGGCGACGTTTGGCAAGGGGACAAGCCCGTTCCCGGCAAGCGCAAGCCACGCGGCAAGTCCACGCTCATGGAGTTGGCGTCGCTGTTTCTGCACCTGGAGCGCAGGCCCGACGCCAAGGGCACCATCGCCAAGAAGCCATCGGCTATCGTCCTCAAATCGCGGCTCATGCGCATTGGCCGCGCGCCGGACGGCTCGATCGACGTGGACAACATGACCCCGTACCTGCCGCCGCGCCTGCCGGTGGCAACGCCGACGGCCATCCGCGCTTATCTGCTGGCTCCTCCCGATTACGCGCAACTGCGCCCGGAGGAATTAGCGCCCGAATCCGTTCTGAGCGACGATGACCGCGCCGCTCTGCGTCTGTCGATCGCCGAGGCCGAACGCGACCGCGAACAGGCGCACCTTGAGCGGACGCAGCGCGAACAGGATAGCGCACGCCGCCGACAGGAGGCGGAAACGAAACGCCAAGGGCAATCGCTACCGCCCGCTCCAGCGGTGCTAGCCAGTCCGCCAATGCAGGCAGCCCCCAGCGACGCGGTTCCTCAACTGAACAAGGGAAAGGACACACCCGCGACGCCAGCAACCTCCCCTGCTGGCGAACCTAAGCCAGCTCGGCCGCAAACGGCGTCCTTCTCGGCGCATGCGATCCGCGAGGAACAACTGCTCGTTCTCGCCGAATTGCGACAGGCTCTCTTCGATGGCCCGATGGCGGCTGTGGACGCGGACGCCCGCAAGGAGGCGTGGCAAGCGATCCTCGCCAAGCGCAGGGTCAACACGGCCCGCGCGCTGACGCAGGAACAGGCGGCGGAATTGATCGACAAGCTCCGCGCTCGCGTGGCGGTAGCGCCCCTCGCGGAAGCAGCTCCCCCGCCCTCCGGCGCGGAGGAAGGAGAATCGGCCGCAACCGCGGCCTGTGGGGGTTGAGTTTTGGGAGTGGCCGCCGGAGCTGCACGCTCTGGTACGGCTGTATGGGGCCAAAAAAGTGTACGCAACGGGTTTGGCGACGCTGGGATTCCCGCCGACATGGGCGGGTCTCGGCTCGGAATTTGTTTCGGTGCAAAAAGCACTGAGGGGGTAGCAACGATGAGTATTCGGGGAAGCGTGGATCTGGGGGGCCGCAGCGCCGACGACGTGGAGCGCGAGGGCAGCTCCCTGGAACCGGGCTGGGCACGGGCCACGGTACAGGATTTATTCGAGAAGGAAGGGTCGCTTTTTTTCGAGTTTCGCCTGGCGGATGGCCGGATAGCCACGGATGTGCTGTGGGACCCCAACCGCTCGGAGAGTCCGGCCAAGTTGGTTCAGCGGCGGAGCCTGTATTCCATTCGTCTGGGGCTTGTGCCGCGCGAGGCCAAGGACACCGTTTTTGAATTCGATTGGCTGGACGCCATCGGCCGCGAGTGCGCCCTGGAATTGGCGCTGGCTCCAATGGACGACAAGGGGCGGCGCTTCGTCAAGCCGACCTGGGCCGGCCTCTTTGCCCTGGATGATCCCCGCGTGCCGACACCCATCCGGACACGGGAGAAAACGTTCCTGAGCGCTGCGGATGCCGCCGCATTGAACGAACCCAAGAGCAACATCAAGGGGCACAAGACGCAGGCAGCGCCGCCCTCGCCGCCGCCAGCTTCCAGCGGATATACAGCCCCGTCGCCGGCGGCAGCCCGTCAGTCGGCGCTGAACCTCGACGATCTGTAAGTCGTCGTCATCGTCATCGTCATCGTCAGAGGTCAGAGGTCAGAGGTCAGAAGTCAGAAGTCACGGGCCGTATCGGTTCGTTCCGACCTCTGCCCTCTGTTCTCTGACCTCTGGCGATGACTTCTGACCTCTGGGACTAAAGGAGCGAAACATGGAATGGTACGTCCTAGGGGCCGTGTTCATCCTGTGGACCGTCTGGCTGGTTCTTTCGGAGTGAAAGTCTCCTTCTCCCCATGAGAGGGCTTTTACCGTGCCTGCCGCCGTGTGCGAACTGAGTGGCCGCTTCGAGCGGCTCATCTGGGAAGCCGATGGCCGCTCCGCGATCGTCGCTCGGATCGTGGACGCAGACGGCGAGCAGCGAACGATAAAAGGCTCGCCCGAAATGGGACCGGGCTTGCAGATCGGTCTGCACTACCGCTTCTGGGGCCAGTGGGAGGAACACGCCAAACATGGGCCGCAATTCGCCTTCGGCACCTTCGCCGCCATCGAGCCGCACGATCAGAAAGGCATCGTCGCCTACCTGGTGGCGCTGTGCGACGGCATCGGCGAACGACGGGCGGCCAAGCTGTGGGAGGCGTTTGGCGGCAGTGCCGTCGAAGTGCTGCGCGAGGAGCCGCAGCGCGTAGCCGCAGCGGGCATCATGAACCTGGAGGCTGCCCGCGAAGCCAGCCAAACGCTCCACAACGAAGGGGCTTTCGAGTCGGTCAAGATCGACCTACTGACGCTCCTGGCCGGCCGGGGCTTTCACCTGAGCCGGTTGATTCCGGAGTGCTTGCGCCGGTGGGGCGGCAAAGCGCCGGCATTGTTGCGGCGCAACCCGTACCTGTTGCTTTTGAAAAAGCTGCCCTCGGCGGGATTCAAACGCTGCGACCGGCTCTACCTGGATCTCGGCTTGCCGGCGACGCGGCGCAAGCGGCAGACCCTCTGTGTCTGGCACGCGCTGGCCTCCGACAGCACGGGGCACACCTGGTTTGACGGGCAGCGTGTGGTACGGGAACTCCTGGAGGCGATTCCCGGCTGCGAACCGAAGCCGGCCCTGCGGCTGGGTATTCGCGCCGGTCTCTTGAGTAAGCATCGGGACGCCAAGGGGCATGTGTGGTTGAGCGAACGGCAGAAGGCCCATCAGGAGCGCGTGGTGGCGCGGAAGGTGAAGGATCTGCTGGCGGAGGATGCGTTGCGGAAGGGGAGGGAGGACGGAGAACGGAGGTCAGAGATCGGAGATCAGAGATCATAGGTCGGAAGCCAGGAGCCGTTCTGCTTTACCGACATTTGAGGGCGCCCCGCTGGAATTAGCGGGAGGGAGAGATGGAAACACCGGATAGAGACGATCCACGAAATGTCACCGATAAAAAAAATTGTCTCTGTCCGTGAACCTGGGCGAGCGGGCGAGCACGAAGTTGACACCGAGGGAGACCTTGCCCGCTCGCCCTTTTTCTCCCCTGCGGAGAAAGGAAACCGCGATGGGAATGAAAGTCTACCGAGGCCGGCGCCACGAAGGGCTTTGCCTCGTCGATGTCCGGGAGTTGGGCCACCCCTGGTCGCGTCTGCCCTTTTGCTTCGAGGGCAATACCAGCTTCGCCTGGGGATTGGAAATCGGCTCCTTCCATCTGGCGGCGGCGATTCTCTCGGACCTGGTGGGTTCGGAAATGGCCCTGGAGCATTACGAGGAGTTGCGATTCAAGGTCGTCGCTGGCCTGAGCGGCGATAGGTGGTGTCTGAAGCAGACGGAAATTCTGGCCGCGCTGCCGAATCTGGCGGCGAAACTCAAGCAGCTCGGCGTGCGCTGCTGACGGGCAAGCTGTAACGCCATGACGTGTAACAGCCTCGCCCTCAGCGGCGAGTCGCAATGGTAGATGGCGTGCGAGAGGAGTGTTTGTTGTATGACTTCCGAACCGGCGTTCAACCATGTGCATGTACCCGAAGCGCGATCGGCACAGCAGCGCCGGCGCGACAAGCAGTTGCGCGATTGGTTTCAACGGGAGCGCCCCACCCTCGCGGAAATCCTCGCGGGTATAAAAGTCCCGCCGCCCAGCGAGGACGACCATGACGTGTAACAGCTTCGCCCCCAGCGCGGGCGAACGAAAGGAGATCCCATGAATGCAAGTGGCCGTTGCTTGGCATGCAGTTCTGCTACCAAGATCGATTTGCATTTTAATGTCCGGCCAGTGGGAAGCAACATTGATAGCTCCTGTCTGGAGATCTGCTCAGCGTGCGCGAAGTCGCTCCACGAGCACATGCAAGATGCGCTGGAGAAATGGGGCGAGAAATGTTGGCATAGCCAGAGTCCGGATGTCAGAGATCAGAGAGCAGAGGGGAGTGCCCAAGGTTCGCTTCCGCCGGAACCGACATCTGCTCTCTGATCTCTGACATCTCTCCGCGGGGCGTGAACGGATACACGCGGGCCCAACGTGCCGCCGGCGGCGTCGGCGTTCCGAGGGGGGAACGCCGGAAAGCCGGATAGCTGGTTCGACTCCAGCCGCGGGGCTTGATGGACTGTCTGTTTTCTTTGCAAGGAGTGGTCCGATGGATCGCATGAATCCCAAGGAGTACCACGCTCTCCAGCGGGTGCGTCAGCGCCTGGAGAAACGGGCCACGGCGCATATCGACGCCGACACGTTCGCCGGCGTCCGCTATTTCCGCGCCCTGGCCGACGCGGTGGAGGCGCTCTTGCGCCTGGAGGAAGAGGAAACGCTGCGCGCGCAGGCGCTCGACTGGTACAAGCACAGTGCCTGAAAGGAGTCTCCCATGCCCTTGTTGGTTTGCGACTTGTGCGGGGCAAGCGCCGATTGGGTTTATTTCTGCCCGGCTTGCGGCCACGAAGTGTGTTCGTTCTGTTTCAACAGCGTGGCCAGTCTGTGCGATACCTGTTGCGCCTTCGAGCTGGAGGAAAGCGAGGACGCCGATGGCAGTTGAGTATCTGGTTTGCGCGCATTGCGGCGCTCGCCCGCACAATCCTTTTCGCTGCAGCGCTGCGCCTTTGTTTGCTGTGGCGATGGTAGGGAAGTTGTTGCCGATCACCATGAATTTTTATCCGCCCCTGGAACGGCGGGACGCGAGGACAACATGGCTAAGGTGGAATGCGAATCGTGTGGCACGATCTGCGCATCCGGGGAATTCTTCGGCTGCGAGCTTTGCGCCCGCATGATTTGCGCAAGTTGTTTGTGCGAAACGTCCGGGGCGGCTCTCTGCACGCGCTGCGCCGAGTCCTCCGATGAGGCTAAGGCGAAAGGACAACCGGAAATCGAAACCGAATTGCGCGAAGATGGAGGTTGCACATGAAAGAGCGTACTACGGAAGATGGGCCTTTGGTTTTGCTGGACGAGGGCGAGATGGAGTCCATCGACCGCGTCAAGAAGCTGCTGAAAACCAAGGCCGTGGCCAATTTTCAGCCCTTGAACCGAGCGGCATGGCTTTATTTCTTGCTGCTGGCCGAGGCGGTCGAGATTCTCGATTCGCTGCAAGCGGCGCAAAACTACGGCAGCGGCGCGCCGCTGCCCCTGTCCGTCGCCTGCGCGCTCAAGGCGGAAGCCGTGGCTCTGGGATCGCCCGATCCGGATTGTTATGGCCGCTGTGCGGAGGCCGCGCAGCCATGAAACGACAGATTGCAGTCAACGATCCCGACGCGGTGCGCGCCTTGCAGGATCAGGCGCGGCTTGAACGTCGGCGCGTCCTGGAGACCGTCGCCCGCTTCGATGCCGAGGCGGCGCGGCAGCGTTTCGTAGCGGCGGACTTCCGTTGGGGTTTTCCCGGTTGTGTGCCCTCGTCGGCCAAGATCCGCGAGCTAGCCATCGAGCTTCTCCAGTCCGTGTTGCCTCCCTCGGAACACTCCGTATCGCGTTGCGGCGGCCTGCGCGCGTCGCGCGGCCCCGATGGCAGCCTCCACATTGAGGTCGCGCTATGAATCGCCTGCTCTGGCCCGACGTGGAGCGCTGCCGGGGATTGTCGCCCCACCAGCGCGAGCAATTGGCACGCGCTCTGTCCGGCCGGCTGGGGCTGCTCCTGGGCACCCCCGGCACCGGCAAGACCTACACCACGGCGGCGCTGGTCCACGTTCTGGCCGAGGACTATGGCTTGCGCGACATCGCCGTCTGCGCCCCGACCGGCAAGGCGGCCGTGCGCGTCACGGACTCGCTTTGGAAGGCAGGAGTGCAGCTGCGCGCGACAACCATCCATCAGTTGTTGGGCATCGGCCGCAATGGACACGATGGCGAGGGCTGGGGCTTTGAGTACGGGGAAGGCAATCCCCTCTCGCAACGTTTCGTCATCGTCGATGAGGCTTCGATGGTCGATACCGACCTGGCCGCGTCCTTATTCGCGGCGCTGGGGCCGCGCATGCACCTGCTCTTTGTCGGCGATCCCTATCAGTTGCCTCCGGTCGGACACGGCGCGCCTCTGCGCGATCTCATCGCGGCCGGCGTTCCGCAAGGCGAGTTGACCGAGATCCAGCGAAACGCCGGCCTTATCGTACGCGCCTGCGCTGCCATCAAGGGCGGCCAACCTTATGAGACTTGCGACTCCTACGAGCCGGAGGGCGGCCTGAATCTGCGGCACATCGAAGAGGAGACGGCGGAGAAACAGCTAACGGCGTTGTCCTCCCTCTTTCACAAAATCGCCGGGGATTCGCGCTGGAAATGGAACCCCGTATGGGACGTGCAGGTACTTTGCGCCCTCAACGACAAGGGACCGCTGGCGCGTCAGGAGATCAACCGTATCTTGCAAGCGCAACTGAATCCGCACGGCGGCGGCAACCCGGAGCATCGTTTCAAGACCGGCGACAAGGTGATCTGCCTGCGCAACCACGCTGCCCAGGACGCCGACAATGCGCATGCCGAAGCGCACTATCTGGCTAACGGCGAGATCGGCGCGGTCAAGAACGCCGAAGCGGCGCACCGGCTCATACTGGAGTTTTACGCTCCGCTCCGCATCGTGTCCGTCCCGGTGAGCAAGAAGAAAACGGCGGAGGGCGAGGAAACGGATGCGGCCGCCCGTGGGGATTTCGACCTGGCCTATGCCGTCACGGTCCACAAGGCGCAGGGCAGCGAATGGCCGGTCATTCTCGTACTGCTCGACGGCAGCGCGGGAGCGCGGCGGCTCTGTTCGCGTGAGTGGCTGTACACGGGCATTAGCCGGGCCAGCCAACTGTGTATTACCATTGGCCGTTCCAGCGTGGCGCATCTCATCGCTCGCCGACCGGCCCTCGAACAACGGAAGACTCTCCTGGCGGACTTGATCCGCAATGGGGAAACGTAAGGTCAGAGATCAGAGGTCATCGCCAGAGGTCAGAGAACAGAGTCCAGAGGTCGGAACGAACCGATACGGCCCGTGACTTCTGACCTCTGACCTCCGATCTCTGACCTCCGATCTCTGACCTCTGACCTCTGACCTCTGACTCCGGAGTATCCATGCAACGTTCCCTTTCCTTTGCTACCTTGGGCGAGCTAGACGGCGGCGCGGCCCGCGCCATCATCGAGGCAGCCATCCGCGAGGCCATGACGGACCTCGACGACCGTGGCCAGGACGGCCTGCCGCGCCGCGTGGATGTGCGCTTGACTGTGAAGCAGATGCCCAACGGCCTCGTCGAGGCCCACGTCGAAGCCACCGCCTCCGTACCCAAGCGCCGCACCAACAGCACCATCTGCCGGCTCAAACGCTCCTCCGACCGCTCGGCACGCTTGCTTTTCCAAGACGGCGCCCCCGACGATCCCGACCAGCGCACGCTCGACGAGGCTTCTCCGCAATCTTTCCCAACACCCGATGAGGAATGACCCATGCTCAAGGAATTCTTTGAGTCCGTTGTCCGCACGGCGCAAGACTCTTTGCGCCCCACCGTACTGAAGCCAGACGCCGAACCGGCGCACCGTTATGCCTTGGCCTTGCATTCCGGCGAGGTCCTCTGGTTCGAGGCCGAGCCGCAGCCGCGTCAACACAAGGCCGGTGACATCGGCACGATAGCCAAGCTCGCGGCGACTTCCTCGGCGAAACCAGTCGTGTGGTATTCGCGGAAAGGCGTCGTGCTTCTGTGCGACGACGGCACCCGCCGCGACCAGGTGCGTCTGGACCTGCGCTTGCATCCGCAATTGGTTCTGCTGTCGGAGTTGGAACGCACCAATTGCTGGCACGACCAGAAAGCATTCATCGCGCTTCTGCGCATTGCGCTCAACGGTCTCCTTCCCGACACGCCCTTGATCGAATCGATCCGCCGTCTCCGCTTCCGCAAGTTGGATTCGGGCGAGAGCATCGTGCAATCCAACAAGGCGAGCCTGGGCCGCACCATCGAATCGGAACTGACCGGCAGCGCTCCGTTGCCTGAAACTGTGGAATTGGAAGTTCCGGTCTTCGATCTTCTCTCTTTGGCTTTTACGCTCCCCGTTTCGTGCGCCCTGGAAATCGACCCGGCGACGGAGAAATTCCAACTCCTCCCCTTCCCCGGCCAAATCGAGAGCGCCATCGCGGACGCGGAGAACATGTTGGGCGAGGAGTTGAGGATTCTCCTCTCCATGAATGGCGAGGAAGTACCGTTGTATTTCGGCGCCCCGTGAAATCAGAGGTCGGAGATCAGAGGTCAGAGATCAGAGGCCAGAGAACAGGGGTCGTAATGCACCGCTCTGACCCGTGGCTTCTGACCTCTGATCTCTGATCTCTGATCTCTGGTCTCTGACTTCGGACCTCTGACCTCTGACCTCTGGGAGTTCCATGCTCGATTCCTTCGTCATCCTGATCGACAGCCGGGAACAATTGCCCTACCGTTTCGCCGATCTGACCAAGGCGCGCGGCGGTTCGCCCCTGATCGTGCCGACGCGGCGCGGCACGCTGGCATCCGGCGATTACGCCATCGTCGATCGCGGCGATGACATGGCAGTGGAGCGCAAGTCGCTGGGGGATTTGTTTCAGTCCATCGGGCAAGAGCGGGGGCGGTTCGAGCGTGAGATCCAGCGCCTTTCCGCCATGCGTTACGCGGCGGTCGTCGTCGAGGCGGATTGGGAGACGATTTGCAGCAGCCCTCCGGAGCAGACGCGGCTGACACCCAAAACGATTTACCGGACGGTCCTGGCGTGGCAATTGGCTTACCCGTCCGTTCATTGGTGGATGTGCCCGGGTCGCCGTTTCGCCGAGTGGACGACCTACCGTCTGCTCGAACGCTATTGGCGCTGGTTCACGATCCACGAGGAACGGTGGGAGCCGGTTCCGGAAAAAACCATCTCTTAATGCGCAGTTGTTTCAAGAACACGGGAAAGGAGTCGATTGTGGTTAATTTCGCGTCTAAGCCACGCTACCAAAACGGTCTGTCGCATTGGCACATCCGCGCGGGCCTTTTCGATTACAGCACGGACGAGGCTGTGCAGTTGGGCGAAATCTATTTCGCGCATTGCGAGCCTTTCAGCGAGTATTCCTTCGAGCAGGAGGGAAATGATGTGTGCTTCGGCTTCCAATACCATCCTTCCTCGCACCCCGGCGACTGCGCTCCGCGTCTGCACTGGAGTACGGAAAAAGAGGGGGCGATGCCTTTCCCTACTTTCGCCTCTGCCTGCGCCGAGCTTAGCCGGCTTGCCAATATGGGATTGTTTAACTCACCGTATCTGGGCGACTTTACCTTGACAGTATGCGACTGCGGTGGAGAAAAAAGATAACTTTTTTTTCCCTTTTCATTCTTTTCATCCGGGGAGATCCGCCATGCCGTTTCATCCGTTCACTAAATTCCATCATTGCCCCCTCTGTGACTCCAACCACGTCTGTGCCGTCACCGAGGACGGCTTGCATAGCTGCCACCACCACAAAGGAGAGGAGGTTGCCGGCTGGGTCTTCCTGAAATTGTCCAAGATCGGCTTCGGCTTGTACCGGCGTGAAGACGATCCGCATCTCTATCGCCAGGATACGCTTTTCGGGCGCCGCTCGGCTGCTCCGCGCAACGTTCCCGCAACCGTTTCTCTACCGCCAAGCGAAACGACGGAGCCGGTCGATCCGGACAAATCGCTCAACGACTGGCTCGACACCGAGGCACGCAAGCGCGTGCCGCTCTCTCCCGCCGCCCCGCAGGCGGCCGGGTGGGCGGCGCACTTGGGGCTTCCCGACCCCGCGCTCTTCGCCCAACTCGATACGCAGTGGTTGGAGAATGACAGCCGCAACGCCGGCGATTTCTTGTGCTTCCCCGAATGCGATGGCCAAGGCGCGATTATCGGCTACACGCGCCGCTACCGGGACGGCATGAAAAAAGCCGTGGGACGCCGCGGCATCACGATTCCGCGCGGCATGAGCGCCCACAGCTATATTCACAACGTCAGTTCCCCCTGGGCGGAGCCGCAATCCGGACCGCTTTACCTGGTCGAGGGCGCGTCCGACGTGCTGTCTCTGCTGGCGCTGGGCCGCAACGTCCTGGGGCGCCCCTCGGCGGACGGCGGCGGCGATCGCCTTGTGGAGTGGCTGAGCCAACTGCCGCGCGAACGCCTGGACCTGGTAGTCGTCGCCGAACAAGACGCCAAAGCGGACGGCAAGTGGCCGGGAAAGGCCGGCGCGTTTCGGATCGCCAAACGGTTGGCCGACGCATTGAACGTGGTGGTGCGCGTCGTTTTCCCGCCCGGCGGACACAAGGACACACGCGCGTTCCTGCGCGCCGAACGGGAGCGCGTCGCCAAGCTCAAGGGCGTGCTGCATCCGCTGCGGCGCGTGGCGCAAACGTGGGACGATCACTGCCGGACGCATTACGAAGAGCAGAAGCCAGGCGAAGCTCTGCGGCATCAGCCGCCGGGCCTCGGTTCGGCGGTTGCGCCGCTTTTGGCCACGCTGGCGGCCTTGGGCGCGCCCGTGGCGCGCCCCGATCTGGACGATCTGTCCGGCGAACGTATCGGCGCTGTCGTGGCCCAAGCACGCGCACGGGGAGAGCTGCCCGATCTCTACGCCGAGGAGGAACACGCGCAAGCGAGCCACCGCGTCGGCCGCGCTCTCCGCGACCAGGTCGCCTTTCCCTGTTGCCGCTGCCGCTACCTCGGCTTCCTCACGCTGCGCACCGGGGTTCCCTGGATCGGCGAAGTGCGATGCGAAAAACGCTCCTGTCCGGGTTGCCGGCAGTTCCTCGATTACCGGGAGCTGGTCAATGTGCGTTACCGCCTCGGCAAAGCGGAACGCGATGGCTTGCCCCTCGTGCGTTATGCCTGTGCCGACGCCGACGCCTGGCGCAAGCTGTACAAGGCGATCCAGCGCGGCAACGCCTCCTTTTATCGCTTCCAGCGCGACGACGGAACGGCGATCGTTTTTGCGACGTTTGTACCGTCGGGCCGAAGTCCGTGGCACGGCGCGGGCAGCCCTGTGTCGGCGGCCTCGGCAGAGGAGGAAGCGGCGGCGCTACTCGCTCTGGCCGAAGGCGACGGGCGGCCGGCGGCCACGTCGCACGATTGGAAGCTCTGTGCGGACGACCAACGCGCGAAGCAATCGGCCTTCATCGGCCGTGTCGATCCCCACGCGGTAGACCGAATGTTGGCGATTGCCGACACCGTCGAGGCCGCGGTTGTTCCACGCTTGCCCAAGGATCGAAACGGAGCGATGCAGCGCATGTGGGACTTCGTGCGGCCCCGTGGTTGGAACGACGCTTACCGGCAACACCTATACGCTTGCTGGTTCTGCGGCGAAGGATTGCCCTATTGTCCGCCCGAAGATTGGCAACGGGGTGGGGCGCGAGCGTCGTCGCCCAATCGCTTCCAAGCAGGCGACGAGTGGATGCGTTCGGACGCGCTCGACCTGGCGGTCGAGTCGGTGTTCGGATAGCGAGAAAAACGAGGTGGGCGAATTTTCCGATTAAGGGATTTCTAAGGTATTCCGGCGATTCGCCCGCTTGGGTCCGGAGGTCACCTAGGTACAGATTATGGGATCCGAAAAAACAATCTTGGACGTTCTTGACAACCGCGAAAAGTGGTGCGTAGAGAGCTCCGACTGTTTGGAGGGCATGCGGCGGCTACCCGAAGCGAGCGTTGATCTCGTTTTCGGGTCGCCGCCGTACTGAACATGGACGCGAGAACGTATGGGATCGGCGCTGAACTCGGCTGTCAAGAGTGGGTCGATTGGATGCTTGACGCTACATCCTCGGCCGTTCGGGTATCGCGTGGGCTTGTCCTCTGGGTTGTGGCAGGTGTGCAGCGTGACAAGTGCTACTGGCCTGGTTGCGAGGGGCTTGCGTGGGTATGGTGGAAACGCGGCAATCATCTCTGGCGTCCGTGCGTTTGGTGGAAGGTGAACGCGGATGAGGGCGGCTCAGCCATTCCGGGGAGCGGCGGCAAACAGTGGCTCCTGAATGATTGGGAGTATGTGCTGGCGTTCAAACGCGAGGGTTGGATACCGTGGGCCGATCCGCTCGTTATGGGCCATGAGCCGAAGTACCAGCGGCTTGGCGGCGAGATGTCCAATCGCCGCTTCGATGGGATGCGGGAGAATCTGCCGCCGCGCAGCGGTTGCGGCCTTGGTGCACGCAGGAAAGGTGGAGAGAAGAAGGCGCGCAAGCGGATGTACACACGCAATGCCGACGGAAGCCGCGATGAGGAAATCTACGCCCCTCCCAAGACGGTCAACCCCGGAAACTGCATCGTCGTGAAGGCACGGGTGGGAGGCGGACAGATGGGCAATGGCATATGCCATGAGAACGAAGCGCCTTTCCCCGAACCTTTGGCCGAATTCTTCGTGCGGTCCTTCTGCCCGCCAGGCGGCATTGTCCTCGATCCATTCGCCGGAAGCGGTACAACTCTGGCGGCCGCCGTCTCGCACGGGCGGCGTGCGATTGGCTTCGATGTACGCGAGTCTCAAGTTGACTTGACAAAACGCCGCATGGCCGGCGTCACCTTGCCTCTGATTGTGGATCAATAATGTCCGGGATCTCCTACATCCCTCTGCACGAGAAGTCCGTGCCCAAGGCGTTGACCTCTGGCGATGATCTGATGTGGGAAGGGTGACTTCGCATGACGTTCGGCTCTCTCTTTTCCGGTTGCGGCTTGCTCGACCTCGGCCTGGAGCGCGCGGGTCTTCGCTGCGAGTGGCAGTGCGAGATCGATCCGCAGGCGCGGCGCGTGCTGGCGAAGCATTGGAGCGGCGTTCCGTGCCATGAAGACGTCTGCGGTGTGGGACGACAGAATTCGAAGCGTGTCGATGTCATCGCCGGCGGTTTCCCTTGTCAGGATTTGAGCGTTGCTGGCAAGCGATCAGGGATTCAGACGGGCGAACGGTCATCGCTTTTTTGGGAGATGCTGCGTGTCGTTGAAGAACTTCAGCCCCGCGTCCTGCTTTGGGAAAATGTTCCCGGACTGCTCACAAGCGACGGAGGCAGAGATTTGCGCCGAATCTGCTCCGCGTTGGCAGAACGCGATTATTTCGGCTGCATCCGGACTTTGGACAGCCAGTACTTCGGTGTGCCACAGCGAAGACGGCGTTTATTCGGAGTGTTCGTTAGAGATGATTCTGGAGCCGGACGCGCATCCCAAATACTGGCTGTCGCCGAAGGCCGCGCAGGGCATTCTCCGCCGCGCGGCCAAGCGAAAGAGGACGTTGCCACCACACTTAGAAGCCGCTCTCACGGCCCTAGCAGCAATGGCCCAGGACGAGGAGGAGAAGACGATACCAACCTCGTCGTAGCCAGCACGCTTTTGGGTGGGCAGCCGGGAGGAAGCAGTCACGGAAAACGATCCGTTTCGGACAAGCAAACGCTCGTCGTCGGAACTCTGAATTACGGCAATACCGCTGGCGGATTTCGCACGGAGCCCGGCGAGCATCTCGTCGCGCACGCGATGTCCACGCGCCCAGGACAGAGGATGGACCCCAATGGTGAGGACTTTGTGACGATTCCTATTGACATGCGACAAGCTAGTCGCGGCGAGAAAATGACGAACATTAGGCGAGAAGGTGTTTCTAGCGGTGGAGCGCCAGGGACAGGAATCGGGCAACCAGGCGATCCTTGCCCTTCTCTCGCGGCAACGCATGTGCCCGCTATTGCACAGGTCTTTGAGACGCGCATTGTCCGCAACGGTCGCGGGCAACCGTCCGATGTGGTTCACTCGCTTCGCGGCCATGAGGCCGGTGGTACGTCGGATGCGCGCCCCGTTCTTCTGGCTCCCGGCCACATGGTGCGCCGACTGACGCCGACGGAGTGTCTTCGCCTCATGGGAGCGCCGGACGATTTTCTCGACCTCGACCCACCGCTTTCGGACAGCGCGAAATACAGATTGTGCGGCAACGGTGTCGTGGTGCCCGTGGCCGAATGGATCGGCAAACGCCTTTTGGAGCAAACGAGAAATGATAGATGAGGAATGGAACCATTGCGACGTGCGCTGCTATTGCGGTGACGCGAATGTGGTCTATCGATGCGTGGAAGACGACGAAGGACATTTAGACGAGGAATACCACTGCCACAGTTGCGGGCGAAATTGGTGGATTGAGGGCGTCGATTCTTAATGTTCTCGCCGGAGGGAAGGCAAGGGCATTAGGGGCATGGGAAAGAGAGAACGAAGCTATGACGATGGACCAAGCTCGAGTGAAAGCGCACTCGCTTTGGGGCAATAAGTTGACGCGCGGTTGCGTTTGGCACACCGCGACCCATCGGCGTGCAGTCGGTTTCACGGATGGAAAACTCCGCCATTGCATGGGCATAGGGATGACGTGGGAAGAGGCATTTGAATCGGCAGTCAAGAGGAGTGATTGTGACAGGAGATAAAAATGACGACAATCATCACACGCAAAGGATTGGAACACTGGTCGGGACGCAAGGTTCCGCCGGAATTGGCCCTCATGGTCGATGGCAAAATCGTCACATGGACGGAGGTGATGCAAAATCGCCGGGCGCGTCAGGCCCGTATTCTTGCAGCCAAGAGACATTTCGAACCGCTGCGGGCGGTAGTACTGGAAGTGGCCAACTATGGTTGCGGACTGATGGGCGGTTGGCAGACGATGCTCTATTGGATCGGTGGCAGCTGCTGGGTCGAAAGAGACGGTAATTACTACCAAAGCCGACTGATGGAGATTTTTCCCTGCGGTCTGCTGTCCTTCTCTTTCCAGACATGGAAAAAAGAATTCGCTCATCTGTACGAGAGGCGAAGGCAGTGTGGCCAGCCTGTGGGAGTAGCCTTTTTGTGGAAACGCGGATACGAGTTGAGTTCCGAAGCCGACAAGATTATCCGTGCGTGACTGTTCTGGCTTCTTGCGTAAGGGATTCGGCTATGAAAAAAGACGCGATCGACGCGGCCGCTAGGCGCGAGATGCTGACGTGGCAACTCTGTCAAGCGATGGGGTGGGAGTATAAGACCTGTCCGGTGTGGACCGGGTTGCGCAAGGCGGCGTTGGCCGAGGCCGTGGTGATCGGAGTGGAAAAGCTGCAAGAAATCCTCGTGCGATTGACGGCGCGGGAGTTCGAGGACGTTCTCGCCAGCATCGACCGCTTCGAACGGGCCGACTCGGGCGAAGTTGAAGAGGACGAATACCGGCGATTGCTTCGCCGCTACGCGGAGTTGCGCCGCCTAGGGCACGGCCCGCAACCCTTTGAGGCATGAAAATGAGCGCAAGCCCTTCTTTTCAAGGTTCGCATTGCAAGGCCGTCCTCTCTCTTTTCGCGGAAGAGGCAGACGCGCTGGACTTCTGGGCGTTCCTCCTTGCCGTGTGCGTCCCGGCCACGGCGCGTAGTATCGCCGGCAACGGTACGCCGTTCGGCGACCGCGTGCAGAAAGAGATTAATCGCGTGCAGACAGACGAGGGGAGAGAACCAAGTTGAAGACGATACGCATTGGCAATCTTGGCGCGGGCGTGCAATCAACGACGTGCTTTCTGCTGGAGAGGGAAGGCAAGATCGCACCTACCGAGGCGTGGATTTTCGCCGACACGGGCGAAGAGCCGCAAGCGGTCTACGACCATCTCGCGTGGCTGGAATCGCTCGGCTCGCCGCGCATTATTCGCGCTGGTCTGCCCGTGCGACTTGGGGATCAGCTTTCAAAGGGAATGAATTCCACAGGTCAACGATTCGTGAGCGTCCCGGCCTATACTGCCGAACTGGACGATGTGCAGCGTGAAGGGAGGGCCGCGACCGGATGCAACTATGGGCAGATGCAACGGCAATGTACCAAAGAGTACAAGATCGACGTGATAGAACAGGCGATACGAAAGCAGATAATCGGCCTCAAGCCGCGCCAGCGTTTCCCCAAAGATGTTCATGTTGTGCAGCTTTTTGGCCTCTCCGACGATGAGCCGAGACGCATACGCCGGATCAAGGAGAACTACGAAAGGCATCCGTGGGCTTCGCCGGGTTTCCCGCTCGTCGATTTGGGATGGACGCGGGCCGATTGCGTGGAGTGGCTTCGTTCGTGTGTGCCTCATGAAACGCCGCGAAGCGCTTGCGTCTTCTGCCCATACCGCTCAGCGATCGAATGGGAGCGACTGAAAAAGGACGATCCCAAGGGATGGGGGCGAGCGGTTGCAATCGATAGAGCTTTGCGCGTCGATGGCAACGTTGTCAACCGTGGCTTTGACCAGAAACTCTATCTGCACCGATCCTGCCTGCCTCTGGACGTGATCGACATAGAGGCGGAAGCGGCCAGGGAGCGAGCGAGGCCAAAGCAGCCAGACCTTTTCAAATGGTCGTGCATGGACGGCATGTGCGGCGTTTAACCGCGTGCATACAGACGAAGGGAGAGAACCGTGACTGACCTGGAAAAAGCGGCGTTGGCTTCGTTGCCATTGCCGAAGGAAACTGTTTGGAAGTTCTACCAGGGATCTTATCCCGGAACCATCATGGAGTGCGTGCGCGTGCTGTGCGTTTCGCACGAGCGATTGCGAGCCGAATTAGCGGGAGCCACAATACTGCTGGAGGAATGCGATTATGGAAGAAAGCGCTCCAAACCCGAAGCAGCCAACGAACTAATAACCCCACCCTAACCATTGATCGAGCTGAGCGCCTGCGCATCCGCTCTCTCTGCGAAACCTTGCGACGGCCTGCAACGGTTTCTCTCGTGTCCGGGGCGAGAGGAGAGAAACGATGCTGACCAGGAACAGTTCCGCCGCCGCGTTTGTTTTCAGACCTGGACGCGGGCAACGGCGACGAGAAGCAGGTAAGGCGAGTCTTCCGGAGGCTCGCCGCTTTTTCCTCTCTGTGAGACAAGCGACCATGACCGATGAAGAACAATCCCGCTTGGAGCGAGGGCGGCGCAAGTGCCGCGCCAAGACCGCGCGAGGCAATTGCTACCTCGATGCCGCTTTCGCCGAAGCGGAGGCGGCACGCATGAGTCTGGCGACCGGGCAGTGCATCAAAGCGTTTCGATGCCTGTTCGGCGCGCACTGGCACCTGGCTGGCGAACGCTCGCGCGAGGAACGAAGACAACGCGGCGACCGGGAAATAGAAACCGAGGCGCACCTGGTGGACGAAAAGAGGCGGCCGACGTGACCTACCGCGAATTGGAAGAAATGATCCAGCGATTGGAACACGCTCTGGCCGACACGCCGCCCGATGTGCGTGCTGTCGTCGATGCCGTAGTGGCCGACTTCGTGCGTGAGTTCGGCGATCTACGCTGCCGCCTCGGCGCTTGCAAGGCGCAAGTGAAGGAACTCCGAGAACTGAATCGACACAGACGGTATGTTTTCCCGACCTGCTGGCGGCGCAGCGTCCAATAAACGCATCGTTCTTATCACGCGAGGGACCCATGATCTACCGCGACAATGGCGAACTGGTGGCCGAATGCAACGAATGCGGCGAGCCGCACTACGGAGGGACGCTGGAATTCCCCGCCTTCCTCGCGGACCTCAAGGCCAAGCGCTGGCGCATCCGCAAAGAAGAGGATGAGTGGAAGCATGTCTGTCCGGACTGTGCGTCTTAACCATCGCCATCACCAGATGTCGGAGGTCAGAGATCAGAGGCCGGAACGAATCAACATGACCCTCGATTCTGACCTCCGACATCTGACCTCTGACCTCTGATCTCCGACCTCTGACCTCTGCCTTTTGCCTTTCGCCGCAAGCTCTGCGCACACTTAGAGGCGGTTGTGATCCGCTTACCAGACCGCTCGCGTCGAAAGGAACAAAAACATGCCGGACACCAAACAAACCAAAGCCGTCGCGGCGGCGGCAGCCGTCGAGACCATCGCGCAGCAGCTTTCCGCTTTGCGCGCCACCATTGAAAACCTGGTGACCGAATACAACTCCGAGGGCTACAGCACGACGTGGGGCAATCTGGCCACAGCGGCGCTGAATGCCGACGGGTCGCTGGGAACTGCCGACGGAACGCCGACCTCCGGGCATCCCATCGATACGCGCGTCGTGGCGGGGCTGCCCAAGGCTGTATCCGCGAGCCAACTGGTCGCCGGCGTGACGATGATCGAGCAACTCCAAAATTTCTTCAGCAACGCCGCCGTCAGCACGGCGAACTACAGCCAGACCATCGACGATCTGGCCAATTGAGCAGCGGTTAGAAGTCATCGCCAGAGGTCAGAGGTCAGAGGTCAGAGAACAGAGATCAGAGGTCGGAACGAACCGATGCGGCCCGTGGATTCTGACTTCTGACCTCCGATCTCTGACCTCTGGCCTCTGACCTCCGACCTCTGACCTCTGGCCTCTGGCGACAAGGGAGTAGAAAATGGCCACCACGCGCAAATGGACGCAACAGACGACAACCACGTCGGTGATGACGACGGAGTTGGACCTCCTCGCCGCCGGCGCGACGGCCAAATCCGCCGCCAATTTTACCAACGCACAGGGCACCGCCAATCTCGACGGCTACACGCGGACCTTCGTGTGGCTGCACCTGGCCGCGCCGTCGGGGAATTTCGCCGCCAACAGTGCCATCCAATTTTGGTGGCTGAAGAAAGTGGGCACGACGGAGGAAGACGGCTCCAGCACTATCACGCCGGCGACAGACCCGGATTTCTTTATTTCAATTCGACCAGTGGGGACGGCGCAGGACATCATCGTGGACGTGGTATTTCCTCCGGGCGTTCTGGATATTCTCGCGTTGAATAGCCAGGGCAGCGGTACGCAGGCCCTGGCGGCCACCGGTAATACCGTCACGCTCCAGCCGTATACCGATCAGGGGGTGTAAGGAGCAAGCATGAAGGTCCCCGCACGAAAAGTGGACAATTTCGATAGCTGCTCTCGGCCCGGAGATTTCTTTCTCACGGCATCCGATCCGGAGAAGGGAGGCTGCCGGCGCCTGTCCTTTCTCTGCCCTTGTGGCTGCGGCGATCTATGTGGCGTCCGCATACGCGACGACGGGCAACAATCAACTGCGGTGTGGGGTTGGGACCAGAACGAGCAACAGCCTACGCTTACACCAAGTATCCGGATAGGCGGCGCGGGGGGTGCCGAGCATTGGCACGGCTATTTGACCAAAGGCGTCTTCACGTCCTGCTGAGAGCGTAATCGATGCACTCCCTCGCAGATGTTGACCTGAGCCAGCCTATCGACTGGACGCGGCCGCTCAATCAGGGGCGGTTGTCGTGGTGGACGGCGCTTCCGCTCCGTACTGGCTCCCCAAATCTATATGATTTGGTCGGTCGAATGCCGGGGACGTTCAAGTCGTTTGGTTCAACGACGGGTTGGCGTGGCCCCATCCGGAAGGGAGAGTGTGCCAGCATCCTCGGCACGTCGGCAAGCGGCTGCTATATCGACATCCCCACCGTCGCTGATTTGTTGCCCTCTCTCCCGTTCACTGTAGCTCTAACACTTCAAACGACGACGACGGCCAATCAGGTCGTCTTTGAGTGCAACGGCAACTCCGGCTTTTCCGTGCAGATGGGAGCTGTAAGTTCGGGACAAATTAGCTGTTGGTGCGGCACAGGCGGCGATGGTCCGGTTAGTGTTAGCGGCATGAATATCGGGGATGCGGCGCCACATCGCATTCTGTTCGGCGTCTCAGCGGTCGCGGGCGCCTCCGTGTGTTATGTCGACGGCAAGAATCAAACCGACCCCTCGCACACTGCGGGAGGCACAACACCGAGCTACGCCGGCGCTCCCTATTATCTCTTTTCGCGGGCCGGTTCTTTCGGCTTCGATGGCTCCCTAAACGATGTATCCGTGTGGCAGACCTTTCCGACTGCGGAATTCGCCGCCCTCGATGCGCGGGTCAGTCAACAGGCTTATCCCCGCGAGCTACGCCGCCGCAAGCGAGACATCTTCCTGCTGGAAGGCAGCGGCGGCTCCAGCGCCACCGTCGCCCTCACTCCGGCCGCGCTCGCCTTTGTCGCGCCGCCCGTTTCCGTCTCCGCGTCCGCCAGCACAGCGCAACTTGTCGGCACCTTCGCACTCGCTTCGCCGCCCGCAACCGCCGCAGCATCCGCGGTCACGGCGCAATTGCCCGGCGGGTTCACCCTCGCCGCGCCGCCCGCAGCCGCGACCGCCGGGACCGGCGCACTGGTCAACGCCGCAGCTCTCCAGCTGAGCGCCGCGCCCATCGTCGCCGCCTCTTCGGCTCTCTCTAGCCCGTTGCCTGCCCCTGTCGCCTGGAGCGCCTCACCCGTCAGCGTCAGCACCGGCACGCCCGCCGACGCTCTTCCCTATCCCGGCGGCATCGTCTGGACCGCCGCGCCGGCCACCGTCTCCTCGTCCGCCAACGCCGTGCCGTTCCCCGCAGGTACGGGATTCCCTGCCGCGCCCGCCAAACCCGCCGCCAGTTCCGCCGCCTCCCTCACTCCCGGCGGCTGGTCCTGCGCCGCTTCCCCCGCGCAACCGATAGGCTCCTCCACAACGGCAGCCGAGCCGGCCGCGTTGGCCTTCGCCTCGCCGCCCGTCGCCGTCTCCACGCAAAGCGGCACCACCAATCCACCCACCTGGCCCGGAGCGCTGGCCTTCATCGCCCCTCCCGTCGCCATCGCTATCGGTGTCCTCGACCCGGACATCCTCTTCGTCGAGCCGTCCCGACCCTTGGCCTTCGTCGAGCCGTCTCGCCCCCTGTTATTCGATTGATCAATCCAGAGATCAGAGAACAGAGGCCAGAGATCGGAACGAATTGATGCGACCCTTGGACTCTGACTTCTGATCTCTGACCTCTGATCTCTGGCGACGACCTCCGACCTCGGACCTCTGGATTTGTCGCGCGATTGCCGCCTGCCCGATGATGCGCGGACAGGCAAGCAACCACGAGGAGGTTCGCGTCATGGCCGCAGCCGGATACGTTTACACGAATGCCATCTTGAAAATGCAGAACGGCGCGATCAACCTCCTGTCCGATTCGCTCAAATACATGCTGCTGACGAGCAGTTACAGCTACAACCTAGACACGGACACGAACTACGCGGGCATCTCGGCCAACGAGGTGACGGGTACAGGTTACACGGCCGGCGGCGTCGCCGTCACCTCACCTGCCCTGACACAAATCGCCGCCAACAGCTGGTCGGCCTGGGCCGCGTCCACGGCCTACAGTGTCGGGCAGGTGGTGCGCCCCAGCACGACCAACAATCTCTTTTATGCCTGCGTCGGGGCGGGCACGTCGGGAAGCGCCGCGCCGACGTGGGGAACGACCATCGGCGAGACGACGACGGACAACACGGCAACGTGGTTGTGTCTCGGTTCGGCCGGCACCAAGTTCACGATCGCCTCGCCGACGTGGACGAGCGCCACCATCACGGCCCGCTACGGCGTCCTCTACGATGTGACGGCCAGCAATTACCTGATCGCGCTCGACGATTTCGGCTCCAATTTCGCGTCCACCAACGGCACTTTCCAGGTGACGCCCGACGCCAACAGCGGCCTGTTCGTGGCATCGCGCATCTAACAGCCCACGGAGAGCGATCCATGCCCACCGTAGGGCAGCTCGGTCTGGACGCCAACGGCTACGGCGAAAGCTGTGTCGCCGCCTGGGATTTCAAGAACATGCCGGAGATCGCCGAGGGACTGTCCCTTCTGGGCAGTCCGGCTCCCACCCTCGAAATTGTGACGCCCTCCGGCCAGCCGAGCATCACCGTCGGCGCGCTGGTCGTAGTGGGCACGCAGGTACAGGCTCTCGTCGGCGTCACGGGGGGCACGGCGGGCCTGCGCTACAACACGGTCTGCCGCGGCTATTTCTCCGCCGAGGTGTGGCGCTATGTCTACGGCGACATTCTCCTGATCGGGCCATCGTGAGGTCATCGTCAAAGATCAGAGATCAGATGTCAGAGGTCAGAGGTCGGAAATCAGAGGTCGGAACGCATCACAATGACCCTCGACCTTTGATTTTTTGCCCTCTGGCTCCTGACCTCTGGCCTCTGTTCTCGGATCTCTGTTCTCTGGCTTCTGCCTCCGACCTCTGGTTGCCGGCCTTGGGGGGGGTTTGATAAACGGGCCCTGGGGTGGGAGAACCAAGGGTTGATATAGGCCGGGCGCCCGCGGAAGGGGGGGGTTGGC
>VFSW01000720.1_pt1 | contig 49001 bp, 43 predicted proteins | sample 5358111 | NCBI WGS metagenome assembly VFSW01 (sample SAMN11554181, study PRJNA540505) | mine drainage metagenome | isolation source: sediment from site ElyBrook_90M | place: USA: Ely Copper Mine, Vershire, VT | collected 2017 | reverse complement strand
CCACGGTGGCATTCAGGCTTCCTGCAACCGAGCCAACGACTGCCGATCCGGCAAAAACCGGCATCGCGCTGACCACGGCAAGCAGGAGCGCAAAAAACACTACTCGCACTTTTGTCGACATATCTGCTCGCTCCTCTTTGGTTAAGGTCAGCAAGGCTAAAATGAGCTGACCCGAATGTAGAACTTAGTCTTGCTTGACTAACAAACATTTACTAACCTACGATATGGCTTAAGGCTATGTCAAGGGAATTTGATATGAACTATTAGATTGAAAGGCATCGATTTTTCACCGACTGAACTGTTAAGGCATTGTAAAGATATCATTTATAGGCGGCAATTTCCGTACCTGCGAGCAGGAAATTGAAAGCGTCGTAATAATGTTTACGGTAACAGATTCCGTGGCATCGCCTGCCCTGAACTCCCTCACCGGGATGACCTTGGCACCTCGGGCGAGCGCTGGGTCGCTCGCATGCAATAACCGGAAGTTACTGCTTAAGATATTAGCGCACCGATTCTGACACCCCGTGTAGCGCTGCGGCGTGCAGGCGCTGATATGCCGCCGCAACTCCGTCTGACGGGTCGAAGATCGAGGAGCCTGCCACCAATACGTTGGCGCCTGCCTTGGTTACCAACGCCGCTGTCGACACGTTGATGCCTCCGTCGACTTCCACTTCGCAATTCAGCCCGCGCTCTTCGATGATGCCGCGTACACTGCGAATCTTTTTGAGGGTTTGCGGAATAAACTTCTGGCCGCCAAAGCCCGGGTTTACAGTCATCACCAGAACCAACTGTAATTCGTCCCACAGCTCATTCAACAGCGCAGCCGGGGTTGAAGGGTTCAGCGCCATTCCCGCACTTTTGCCCAGCCCATGAACATGCTGGATGCAGCGATGCGAGTGAGGCGTGGCTTCCTGGTGAAAGATGAGGGTATCCGCACCCGCAGCAGCAAACAGGGAAATAAAATCCTCGGGCGGCGTCACCATCAGGTGCACCTCAAGCGTAAGTCGAGTGAGGGGACGCAAGGCGCGCACTGTGGCCGCGCCGAAAGTGAGGTTGGGAACAAAGCGGCCATCCATAACGTCAATTTGAACGCGATCGGCGCCCGCGGCCTCTACAGCTTGCACCTGCTCGGCCAGGCGCATGAAGTCCGCGGAAAGGATGGAGGGGGCGATCTTAATGGTTGAGTTCATTTTTTATCAGGCTGGCCGCCGGCTGATCAAGATACCAGGCAAGTTGGCCATTCACCGGTTGGACGGCCTGGGCGGGAAGCCTCGGCGATTGCGGAGCCGGGAACAGCACGTGACGCAGGATTTCGCCCTTGTCAGCCCCAGCCACCAGGAATAGGACCTGCCTGGCATTGTTAAGCACCGGGTAGGTTAAGGTGAGACGGTTAGAGTTAAATTTGGCCACGTAATTCGGGCGCACCGCGCGCGCCACTTCCACCAGGGCCGCTGAACCGGGAAACAGCGATGCCGTGTGGCCATCAGGTCCCATTCCCAACATGATCAGGTGCAACCGGGGCATTTCTGAGGCGGGAGTTTTCGTGGTCTGGCGCAAGTCCGCTTCGTATTCGGTTGCGACGTTGTCCAGGTCCGCGCGCTCCGCCTCCATGCGGTGGAAGTTCTGCGCAGGCAGGTGAGCCGGCTCAAGCAAAGCCGCGCGGATCATTCGATAATTGCTCTCGGCGTGGTCAGGAGGCACCGGGCGTTCATCCACCTGGAACAAATGGATTCGGCTCCAATCCAATTGAGTTTGGAATTCGGAACCGGCCAGCAATTCGTAGGCCCGGCGCGGTGTGGACCCGCCCGAAAGAGCGGCGAAGAAGCTGCCTTCGGCGCTGATGGCCGCGGCCGCCAGCCGGGCAAACGTTTTTGCCACAGCCAGGCTTAGTTTCTCAAGGCTGGCAAAGACCTTAATTTCGCGATTTGACTGGTCCATGGTTTGTCTTTGCCCGCATTATCGATGGTGTGGCATCGCGGGAATGTGCGGATAGCCATCATTGAGCCGCTCAATGGCGCTTAAGCTGACTACGCCTGCTGCCAACGGCGGCCGTCACGCTCGATAAACGCGTCCGCTTCCGGCGGTCCCCATGTGCCCGCCTCGTAAAAATAGAGTCCCTTGCGCGCGTCGTCTTTCCAGCGGTTCAGCAGTGGGGTCAACAGCTCCCAGGAAAGGTCCACAAAATCGTTGCGCGTAAAAAGCATACGATCGCCCACCATACAATCGAGCAGCAGCGTTTCGTAGGCGGTGGTAGCGGGGGTTTGGCCAAACGCCTTGTCGTAATCAAAATCCATGGTTACCGGGCGAATCTGCATGACCGTGCCGGGAATCTTGGCGTTGAATTTAAGCGACATGCCTTCGTTAGGCTGAATGTGGACGGAGAGCAGATTCGGCTCAATGGAGCGCGTATGGGTGCCACGGAACAGCAGGTGTGGAGCGCGCTTGAATTGGACGTTGATTTCCGAAATGCGCTTGGGCATGCGCTTCCCGGAGCGAATATAGAACGGCACATCTGCCCAGCGCCAGTTATCGATGTAGAGCTTGAGGGCGGCGAAGGTTTCGGTGGTGGATTGGGGCGAAACTTTGGGCTCGGCGCGGTAGGCGGGCAGCTTCTGGCCGTCCGTCCACCCCTCCACGTACTGGCCGCGCACCGTTTGCTCCGTAACGCGCTCCAGCGGAATGGGCCGCACGGACCTGATCGCCTTCAGTTTTTCATCGCGCACCGCGGTGGCCTCAAAGATGGCGGGCGGTTCCATGGCCACCAGGCTGAGCAGCGACAGCACGTGATTCTGAATCATGTCGCGCACCAGGCCGGCTTCCTCGTAGTAGGAGCCACGGTTCTCGATGCCCAAGTCCTCTGCCACAGAAATTTGCACGTGGTCAATGTAACGCCGGTTCCAGAAAGGCTCAAAAATGCCGTTGCCAAAGCGAAACACAAACAGGTTTTGCACCGTCTCCTTGCCCAGATAATGATCTATACGGTAGATCTGGTCTTCGTGGAACACCTGAGTCACAATCCGATTCAACTCGCGCGCGCTATCTAAATCGCGGCCAAACGGTTTTTCAATCACGATGCGTGTCCAGCTATTCTCCCCACCGCAGGCCTGCGCCAAACCGGCCTCCCCCAGGTTATTCACAATCACCGGGAAAAAACTGGGTGGCGTCGAGAGATAAAAAAGGCGGTTGCCGCAGCAGTTGTGGCTGCGATCCAGTTCGTCCATTTTATCCTTCAGCGTATTAAACGCAGGCAGCGTGCCAAAATCGCCCGAGATATAGTGCACTTTCTGGACGAACCCGTCGATTGCAGCTTCGTCACTTGGGGAAAGCCTGAGGTATTTGCGCACACCATCGCGCATTTTGTCGCGGAAGGTATCGCTGGTGTACCCGGTTTTGGCGCAGCCGATGACGGAAAAGTTTTCAGGAAGGAGTTTTTCGCGCGAAAGATAAAAGAGCGCCGGGATGAGTTTGCGCTCAGTCAGGTCGCCAGAAGCGCCGAAGATTACCATGACACAAGGGTCGGGATTGCGCCGGGTTTGGATGCCTTCAGGAAGGGAAGCCGTTTCCGAAATCGTTTCGGCCATAATTTTAGAAGCTCCTTCGGTTTAAATCCGTGATGACTGCCGCTGGCGGGGCTCCCCAGCCGGCGGCCGGTCTGCTAACGGACAGTAAAACGTTACCACCGCACATTCAATACAGCCTGCGCACTTTTTCCAGCACTTTTGCGGCGGTAAAGCCAAACTGCTCCGCCAAAACTTTGTAGGGCGCGGAGGCGCCATATCTTTCGATGCCGATTACGATGCCATGGCTTCCTGTATACCGCTCCCAGCCGAAAGGAGACGCTGCCTCAATTGCCACCCGGCGCTCTAATCCCTGTGGCAACACCTGTTCCTGGTAATCGGCGGGTTGGCGGGCAAAAAGGTCCCAGCTGGGCATGCTCACCACGCGCGCGGCGCGGCCCTCGGCGGCCAGCGTTTCAAAAACCTGAACTGCCAGCGCTACCTCACTGCCCGATGCGATCAGGGCTATCTCCGGTTCCTGGCCCTGGATCCGAGCCAGCACATAGGCGCCGCGTTCCAGGCCTTCAGCGGGGGCAAACCGGGTACGGTCGAGCACTGGCAAGGACTGGCGTGTAAGCACCAGCGCCACCGGACCGTCGCGGCGCTCAATTGCCACCTTCCAGGCCATGGCCGTTTCGTTCGCGTCGCAGGGGCGGATGACACACAGTTTGTGGATGGCGCGCAGCGAGGGCAGATGTTCAATGGGTTCGTGTGTGGGGCCATCCTCACCCAGAAAGATGCTGTCGTGGGTAAACACAAAAATGGAGGGTGCGCCCATCATCGCCGCCAGCCGCAAAGTGGGGCGCAGGTAATCGGAAAAAATCAGGAACGTTCCGCCGTATGGAATCAGACCACTCAGCGCCATGCCGCTCAGCAGAGATCCCATGGCGTGCTCGCGCACTCCAAAGTGGAAGTTGCGGCCGGCATAATTTTCGCGGCTGAAGTCGCCCTCGCCTTTCAAATAAGTATCGGTTGAGGGCGCCAGGTCCGCCGAGCCGCCAACCAGCCAAGGTAGGGCTGGGGCAATTGCGTTCAGAACTTTGCCGGAAGCCTGGCGTGTGGCCAGTGGACCATCCGTGTGCCTGAACACAGGCAAACGGGATTGCCAGCCGGGCGCAAGCTCGCCTTTTACAAACCGGTTCCACTCCGCAGCCAGTTCGGGATGGGCCTGGCGATAGGCGGCGAGCCTGCGGTTCCATTCTTCCTCCGCCTGCTGACCTCGCGCCACGGCTTGGCGAAAATGACCCAGCGCCTCCGGCGGAATAAAAAACGGCTCAGTTGCGGGCCAACCCAGGTTTTTCTTGGTAAGCCTCACTTCCTCCTCGCCCAGCGCCGCGCCGTGCGCCGCGGCCGAGCCTTGTTTATTGGGACTGCCAAAGGCAATCTGGGTTCGCGCCATAATGATCGATGGCCGCCCTCGCGACTGCTTAGCCGCAGAGATCGCATGGTCCACGGCGGCCAGATCGTTCCCGTCTGTCACGGTTTGCACAAACCATCCGTAGGCCTCAAAGCGCTGCGCTACCTGCTCCGTGAAGGCCAGCTCGGTTGAGCCCTCTATGGAAATATGATTGTTGTCGTACAGGTAGATCAGGTTATCCAGGCCCAGATGGCCCGCCAGCGAGGCCGCCTCCGAAGCCACACCTTCCATCAAGTCGCCGTCGCTGACCAAGGCGAAGATTTTGTAGTCCAGTAATTCGTGTCCCGGGCGGTTAAAATGCGCGGCCAGAAATTTCTGGGCAATTCCCATCCCCACGCCATTTCCAAAGCCCTGGCCGAGCGGTCCAGTGGTGGTTTCAATGCCCATGTTCAGGTCGCGTTCCGGATGTCCGGGCGTGCGGCTGCCCCACTGGCGGAATTGCTTGATCTCTTCAAGCGGCAAATCGTAGCCTGTTAAGTGCAGCAGGCCGTAAAGCAACATGCAGCCGTGACCGGCGGAAAGGACAAAACGGTCGCGATTGGGCCACTGCGGATGTGAGGGATTGTGGCGCAGGAATCGGTCCCAAAGCACGTAAGTCATGGCCGCCGCGCCCATCGGCAGGCCGGGATGGCCGGAATTGGCCCTCTGGACGGCATCCATGGCCAGGCAGCGCAGCGTATTGACGCACAGGGCGTCAAGCAGAGCGTTGGTTTGGGATGAGGTTTTGAGGGCTGCTGGATTTGAAGTGGACAAGCTTGACCTCCGCGTGATGGAAAGCTGGTGAATTCCAGAAATATCGACGGCGTACCGCCCCTGGTTGCAGCGGCGCGAAAGATGCCCCGCGAGGAGCATAACGAAAGGCATCCGGCTTGCTGAAAACTTAATTATATATCCAGCCAATGCCAAACATTCCAGATTATTCGCCGGCCCGCGCGCTTTGGGGCTGGCGCAGGCGGCGGCCGCGGGCTTCACGCTTGAATTGCTTCCGGTGGCGCGCCGCCGGCCGCGGATTCCGGTATGATACGTTGTGACGCGGAATTGAGCACAGGAGAAAGGATGAGTGTATTAGGTCTGAATTTGAATGCCTCGCAGGCGGAGCGGGGAGGGAGCGTTCCGCCTTCGAGGAACGGCGCGTTCCTTAACCTGGGGCCCAGCCTGCGTTACCTGTTTACTCCGGAAGTGCACGTTTATGCTTACTCGATTGCGGCCAACGCATTGCTCTCGTTCTTTCCGTTTTCGTTGCTGCTGCTAACTCTCTGTGCGCGTGTGCTGCACTGGCAGGCGGCCTACGATGTGATTCTGCAGTGGCTGCGCGCCAACCTGCCGGCGGGCGCAAGCTTTGTGATTCGCAACCTGGTGGCGCTGGTGGCGGGCCGGGGACGCCTGCAGGTCATCTCGTTGCTGATGCTGTCGTTCACTTGCTCGGGCGTGTTTTTGCCGCTGGAAATCGCCCTGAACCGCGTGTGGCATTTTCGCAACGATCGCAGTTTCTTCCGCAATGCCGCGGTGTCGTTTGCCATTACGCTGGCGGCGGGCTTGCTGGTGCTGGCTACGGTGGCGCTTACCGCGACGGCTGACGGGCTGGTGCACGCGGCGATTGGCGGCGTACCCTCGCGCGGAGCGTTGGCGTTGGCCTACCGAGTAATTCTGGAGATGCTTTCGCTGCCCTGCGTCGTATCCATTCTGTTTATCATTTACTACTTCTTGCCCAACGGCAAAGTGCCCTGGAGCCATGCGCTGGGCGCGGCCTTTCTGGCGGCGCTGGCCTCGCTGGCTGGCAAATTTGCCTACCTGATCAGCTTGCCGATGTTCCGCTTTCGCGAGGTCTACGGCCCATTTGCGATATCGGCCACTCTGCTGCTGTGGGCCTTTGGCGGCGCCATGGTGCTGCTCTGGGGCGCCAGGCTATCCGCTCAAGTGTCCGTGGAGGCTATTGAAAGCAGCGTAAAAGCGTAGCGCCGCGCTCCGCCATTCTGAGCGCAGCTAAGAATCTCGCTTTGCAAAGAAAACGATTGAGATTCTTCTTCGCCTGCGGCTTCTCAGAATGACTGCACGGCAGGCACGCTTGTTTTATTGCCCGGGCTTGCCAAACAGTTTGTTGAAAAACATTCCGAGGATGTCATCCTGAGCGCAAGCGAAGGATCTGCTTTTTGCGGAATCAAGCACCTACGAGATTCCTCGTCGCTTGCAGTTCCTCGGAATGACAGGCAGCACGAACTTTTCAACAAACTGCTAATGCTCGTGGTCCGGCGGCGGCGCGTCGGCCGGTTCAAAGCGCGCCTGGAAGAATCTTAGGTATTTGGGTTCATAAATCATCTTCAGGCCGCGGGCGCGCTCGCGATTCTTGTAGACCTCAAGAATCGATTCCGCGGCCACATCCATATGGGCCTGGGTGTAGACGCGGCGTGGAATGGTGACGCGGACCAACTCCAGTTTGGGGAAGCGCTGTTCGCCGGTCCTGGGGTCGCGGCCGGAAGAGACGGCGCCGCGCTCCATGGTGCGCACCCCGGAATCGGCGTAGATATCCGCCGCCAGCGCCTGAGCGGGGAACTGGCACTGGCAGATGTGGGAATAGATGGCGCGGGCGTTCAGGAAAACCGCATGCCCACCCACCGGCCGCACGATGGGAATGCCCCAGTCCATCAGGTGCTGGCCCAGATACTCAACCTGGCCAACCCGGGTGCGCATGTGCTGGTCATCCACGCTCTCAGTGATGCCGCGCGCCATCGCTTCCAGGTCGCGCCCGGCCAGTCCGCCATAAGTGTGCAGCCCTTCGTACACCACCACCACGTTGCGAGCCTCTTCAAACAACGCCTGGTCATTGGTGGCGAGCCAGCCGCCAATATTCACCAGCGCGTCTTTCTTGGCGCTCATGGTGCAACTGTTGGTGTAGGAGCAATACTCGCGCAGAATCTGCGCCACGCTTTGATTCTGATATCCGGCCTCACGCTGCTGAATAAAGTAGGCGTTCTCAACCGCGCGCGTCGCATCCAGCACAATGGGAATGCCGAAGCCCTGGCACAGGTCGCGCAGGGCGCGCATATTAGCCATGGACTGCGGCTGGCCGCCGGCCATGTTTACCGTTCCCGCCACCGAGACGTACGGGATCTTCTTCGGCCCCACCTCCTCAACCAGCTTTCGCAGCTTTTCCAGATCCACGTTGCCCTTGAAGGGATGCGGATTGTCCGGGTCGTGGGCTTCATCAATGATCACATCCACAAAGGCGCCCCCCGCCAGTTCCTGATGCAGCCGGGTGGTGGTGAAGTACATATTGCCGGGGATAAAGTCTCCCTCGTGGATCATGATGCGTGAAAGAATATGCTCCGCGCCGCGCCCCTGATGGGTGGGAACGATGTATTTGTAACCATAGTACTGGTTGATGGCGTCCCAAAGGTGATAGAAGTTCTTGCTGCCCGCATAGGCTTCATCACCCAGCATCATGCCCGCCCACTGATTGTCGCTCATGGCGTTGGTGCCGCTGTCGGTGAGCAGGTCAATATAAACGTCTTCGGATCGCAGCAGAAAAGTGTTGTAGCCGGCCTCGGCAATAAAGCGCTCGCGCTCCGGGCGGGTGCTCATGCGGATCGGCTCAACCATCTTGATTTTCCAGGGTTCTGCCCATGACTTCCGGCTTGGCAAAGGATAAGGCATAGAAAAAGCTCCTCTTGAAGAAAAATGTGGTGCTACGCCCGCGCTGCCGCAAGAACCTGATGTGTTTGCCCCCCAATCAAGTCCTGCTCTCAAAGAACAGGGTTCAATCGTGCACCCTGCCTCCTATCCCGCCGCGGTTCGGGTGACTTTGTGCGGGTGGCAGCATTCTAATGCTCGAAAAAGTGCGATCTTAATTGTCAATCACTTGAAACCTCCTAAACGCTGTAAGTATAGCCTGAACAGCCGTTCTCTTAGGTGATCCGCATCGCATAGTCCTGAAGGTTAAAAGGCTAATGCCGCGCCTTGATCCTTGCTTCCCGACCGGCAGCGGCGCGGAGAAACGCTGGCCCTGAACGAGTTCCGCCCAAGGAAGTTGTCACCACCAACCTGCCATCTGCGATGCCACCCGCGGGAAGAGCCCGTCGATCGGCCCCCTAAATTCTCTGTCAAATACGTACTTTAATTTCTCTTTGTTTTCCATCAGATGCGTTTATTGATGCGTAATACCCCATTTGTTTTCTATGAGATTGGGTTCGTTCTTTAGTAACTCCTTTGTTTTGTGCCACCTTGGGTTCGTTTTCGTGTAAAAAAATCCGTTTCACCCGCGCTGCGGGCGCATTCCCAATTTTCCGATAGACGCGCACCCAAACTGCGGCTTGGTCACCCGCATTTTTCTCCCGGCCAAAAGCTCGAACTTGCCGCTTTACACCCGTGATTGCCTCTGAGCAGTCCATTAAGCCAGCATAGCAGCCTGCGGTGAGACGCGGGAGACGATTGAGACAAATGGGACAATTTTTTCTTAGGGGTGGGCAGCCATAGTCGTTACAGGGGGACAACTAGCCGTTGCCTGGGAACGGACCGCGGACTGGGGCGCCGGCAGGGCAGACCGGCGGGGCGGGAAAGACCGCCCATTCAAAGGCGACTGCTCCCGAAGCCTGTCATCGTGAGTGCGACGAAGGATCGCTGTATTCGGTTGGGAATACGGTGGTTGTTCGTTACGGAAAGCGTGCTAGGCGCTTGTGGCGCGCGCCACGCCCAGCGGCCAGGAAGCGTGCGCGGTCAGGGTAAGATCGGCAAAGTTGCCGGATAGCAACTTAAAGTAGCCGGCGGCGGCGATCATGGCAGCGTTATCGGTGGAAAGCGCGGGTGAAGGGAAAAAAACGTGCAGCCCGCGCAAGCCGGCTTCTTCCGCAAAACGCTCGCGCAGCAGCGAGTTGCAGGCCACACCCCCGGTAACAAAAACGCATCCAACGCCGCAGGCCTCGGCGGCCTGCAGGGTACGCGTTACCAGGTCGCGGATTACCGCGTGTTGGAAGCTGGCAACAAGGTCCAGGGTTTGCTGTGAGCAGTGGGCGCGCAGTTCGTCAAAAGGCGCAGAGCCGGCGGCTCGCCGCCATGCCTGGCGCTCCTCGGCTTCGGATTGCAATGCGGTTCCGCGCACGCGATAGAGAACGGCGGTTTTTAATCCGGAAAAGCTGAAATCAAGCGGGTTGCCGCGCATTTTGATGGGCCCGAAGGTGAAGGCGTGCGGATTGCCATAATTCGCCAGGCGGTCAATCAGCGGTCCGCCGGGGTATCCCAGGCCAAGCAGCTTGGCCACCTTGTCAAAGGCCTCACCCGCGGCGTCATCGCGGGTTTGGCCCAGGCGTGTGTAGCGAAATCCGGGTGATTCGCCGCTGGCCATCTCACTCTCGGCGTGGAACAGGCTGGTGTGGCCACCGGAGACCACCAGGGCAACATTTGGAAAGCCGGCTTCGGGCAACCCGGGCGCGACGCGGCGAGCCACCTTGTTTTCCAGCAGCACGGCATGGATGTGGCCTTCCAGGTGGTTAACTCCGACCAGAGGCTTACCCAGCGCCTGGGCCAGCGCTTTGCCATAAACCAGGCCCACCAGAAGGGATCCGATCAGTCCCGGGCCCTCGGTAACCGCCAGGGCGTCGATCTGCTGCAGGGAGGTTCCGGCGCGAGAGCAGGCTTCCTGAACCACGGGGGCAATTTTGAGCAGGTGCTCGCGGCTGGCCAGTTCCGGCACCACGCCGCCAAAGCGGGCATGCAGGTTCATCTGGGAGGCTACCACGCTAGCCAGGATCCATTCGCCTCTGGAGACCACAGCGGCCGCGGTTTCATCACAACTCGATTCGATTCCCAGGACCACCATTTTCCGGACCTCCCAGGCAGCTATGTTAACATACCGCTTTTGTGACTTTTTCCGCAGCGGGCCGGGGCAAGGTACGGCGCGGAATTGAGAGGTAACTATAACTATGCCGATTCGGAAAGCGGTGCTTCCCGTGGCAGGACTGGGCACACGATTTTTGCCCGCGACAAAAGCTCAACCCAAAGAAATGCTCCCGATTGTGGATAAGCCGCTGGTGCAATACGCCGTGGAGGAGGTTGCGTCCTCCGGCATTCCGCTGGCCATATTTGTAACCGGGCGCGGCAAAGACGCGATTGAAGACCATTTTGACGTTTCGTTTGAACTGGAGTCGATGCTGGCCGGACGCGGGAAGGAGCAGGTGCTGAAGCAGGTGCAGTCGGTTTCAAGCCTGGTGCAGATGACTTACGTGAGGCAAAAAAATCCGCTGGGGCTGGGGCACGCCATATTGGTGGCGCGCGACCTGGTGGGCAATGAACCGTTTGCCGTGCTTCTTTCCGACGATATTATTGACGCTGAGGTGCCCTGCCTGAAGCAGATGATTGCCGTGTTTGAGCGCTACGGGCGCAGCGTGGTGGCCATTCAGCGCGTGCCGCGCAGCGCCACCTCAAGCTATGGCATTATCCGCGGCCACAAAGTGAGCGGGCCGCCCTGGGACGGGCAGCTTTTCCGCATTGACGATATGGTGGAAAAGCCCCAACCTTCGGAAGCACCCTCGAATCTGGCCATTATCGGGCGGTACATTCTAACCCCCGCGATTTTTGAGGAGCTGGCAAGCACGGCTCGCGGTGCCGGCGAGGAGATTCAACTGACCGATGCCTTGCGGCGGCTGTTGATTAAAGAGCCCATCTACGGATTTCTTTTTGAAGGCAAGCGCTTTGACGCCGGCGATAAGCTGGGGTTTCTGCAGGCCACGGTGGAAATGGCGCTGAAGCGCGAAGACCTGGGCAAACCCTTCCGCAGCTATTTGAAAACCTTGAAGCTGTAAGGGCGCCTTAACCTGAATGCTGTTGGCCTGGACCAACAGCGACGGCTGTCGGCGTTGTACCAGGGCGTGGCTTTAGCCATGCGGTCAGAGTCCGCATGCCTTAAATCGGGCAACAGGCCAGGTGGCGTTAGCGGCTAAAGCCGCCTGCATAGGGGGCTGGCCGTTGGCCCGGCTGAAGGCGGGCCCTGATACAGAGCGACTGCCCAAGATCCCCTTTGGGCTTAACTGACCAGCACTGGGTTTAACGGGAACTCTTGATTGGGGCGAGAGGCGAAGATCGGCCCCATTGACCTGCGGTGTGAGGAGGGTGCGCGGGTCTACTTATTGTTGCTGCTTTTGGCCGGTTCGCTGGATTTGGCGGCAGCTTCGCTGCTGGCGCTGCTTTTACCGTCAGAGGATGGAGCGCTGCCGCCGGATTCGCCTTTGGCGCTGGACTCGGCCTTGCCGCTGGGAACGGTTGACGACTTGCGGGCGTAATCGGTGATGTACCAACCCGAGCCTTTGAACTGAATGGCGGGCGACGAGAGCAGGCGCTCTACTTCGCCTCCGCACTTTTCACACTGGGTCAGGGGCGGGTCGGAAAATTTCTGAATTTTTTCGAAATGTGTGTTGCAACTGGTGCAAAGGTATTCGTAAAGCGGCAAGACTTCCTCCCCGATTCTCGTGCTACTTAGTATAGCACAGCGCGCACGGGCCATGACACAGAGGGAGAACCGGCAGAACCGATGTCCTAAATATGCCTTGCTGACGTCTGCAGTTCCAGCGCGGGGTTTGTTGAAGTGATCTTCTTAAACTGCTTGCTCAGGGAGAGGTGCTGCTGTTGATACGAGGATCCAATTCCTGCGCCATAAACCCGGGCTGGTTTACCCGCCATCTTGTGGTAAACAAGCCGCCCGATTTCGCGACCGTCCTCCAATAGGATTGGCACTTCGTGCGCCCGAACTTCAAGCACCGCATTGGTGCCCTTGATTTCCCCCTTTTCACCAAAACCAAATCCGGGGTCGAAGAACCCCGCGTAGTGGACAGTGAATTCTCCTATGGAGGGGTCGTATGACTCCATCTCCGCGGCGTAATCAGGGGGAACGCCGACCATTTCCTTGGATGCCAGGAGATAGAAATCCCCCGGCTTGAGCACGAGACAGCCGTTCAACTGCTCGGCATAGAAGGGTTCCCAGAAATCTTCCACCTCGTAGGCAGATACTTTAGCCAAATCGATCGGTTCGTTTGTGTCCTTCGCCTTGTAGGCCACGATCGTTCCCACCGGACCCCGAAGGTCGATAGTCAAGCGTAGCCCCTGACGAATCACTGCTTCCTGGCTTCCTCCGTTTCCGTAAACAAGGGGAGTTTTACCGGCTTTTTTCTTCAGGTGCTCGTCATCCAGTTGCGGAGCCCCCCTGAATAGCCGCAGTTGATTGAGCTTGGCGCCAGCCTTCACTATGATCGGGAATTTTCTTGGGAAGATCTCGACCCACAAATCGCCTTTATAACCCTTGGGCACTACCTCGAAAATCTGTTGGGCCTCGGTCAGCAGCCGGGTAAAAATGTCCAGGCGCCCGGTTGTGCTCTTAGGGTTCGCCTTCCCCTCCACGTCCGCCGGCAGGTCCAGATGCTCCCTCGCGCGGACGATATAGACTTCCCCTTTGTGCAGTAACGACGGTTTGGACAGATCAATCTCTTCCAGTTTTAATTCCCTGACCTTCGGATCGATCAAGGACTTCGAGCTGGGCAGAAAGCTCGCCCGAATCTTGTAGGCCGTCTCTCCCAGGGTCAAATCAATGCTCGCCGGCTGTATCTGGTCCTCAGATATCCCGGCGCTCGAACGAATTTTTCCATTCTCCACCAATTCCTTTATTTCCTGAGCTGGCAGAATGCCTTCCTTGCGAGGCGCCTGTCGAGTCGTCTCGGAGAAGAGCAGATCGGCTGGATGTTTATCCATTCAGTTACCCATGCGCACAACTATGAATTGCGATGTCGCGCGGCAAGCGCTGCAATCCTTTTGCCCGGTTCAATCAAATCTGCCTTATGGTATTCGGCGTAGCAGCCCAGGCTGCAAAACCCTCCCTGGCTCTTCTTCCCGCTCCCAACGCGGGAGCCTTCGGGGATCGCCTTGCCGCAATTTAGACAGATATTTTTATCCCAGAGTTCCCTCAAATAGTTTTCTTCAGAGTTTGCCATCGCAGATGGTGTTTTCGGCAGTCAAGTATAGTTTAACCTACGTGACGAATCAATTGAGAAGCGCGGCGGATGGAGTAAACTTGACCATGCAAAAGTTCGGAGCATTTACTTATCGCAGGCGGATTAATATGGTTGCTGGCAGGAAGAAGGTATGACAACGCAGCCTTGACTCTACGGAATTTGAAGTGCGACAGTCGCGCCCAGACGCAGGAAAACCGGTGAAGGGCGAACCCCACATGGACAACCGTGAAGTACAACCCAGCCGCGAAGACAGCCGCACCGGCGGCGCGGGTACGCTTTATGTTGTGGCAACGCCCATCGGCAACCTGGAGGATATGACCTTCCGGGGCGTGCGCGTGCTGCAAGAGGCAGAATGGATTGCCTGCGAGGACACGCGGCGCACACTCCAACTGCTGAACCACTACCAGATTAAAAACAGGCTGATCAGCTATCACGAACACAATGAAGAAACGCGGGCGGTGGAGCTTGTGAAGCGGCTGGAAAGCGGTGTGACCGGTGCGCTGGTTACGGACGCCGGGATGCCGCTGGTCTCGGATCCAGGCTACCGTCTGGTGCGGCTGGCGATCGACCAGGGCGTGCGGGTGACGCCGATACCCGGACCCTCCGCCGTGCCGGCAGCCCTGGCAGTGAGCGGCCTGGCGGTGGATGAATTCCACTTTATCGGATTCCTGCCTGCGGCACGCCAGTCCCGGCGGCAAACCCTGGCGCGGTTGCGCGCCATGGGAACTACCGTGGTTTTTTTTGAAGCGCCGCACCGCCTGCGCGCCTGCCTGGAAGACGTGGAGGAGCTTTTTGGCGACGCCAGTCTGGTGATTGGCCGGGAAATGACCAAACTGCACGAGGAGTTTTTGCGGGGCAGTGCAAGGCACTTGCTGGATCACTTACCCGAAAGCGGCGTTAAAGGGGAAATAACCGTGGTATTGGGCGCAGCGGCCCCTGACAAACTTGAAGCCAGTGGCGAGACGCTGGGCGACGAAATACGCCGAATAATGGCTGAGCAGGGCCTTGAAGAACGCGCGGCGCTGAAAATGGCGGCGCGCGGGCGAGGTATGAACCGCGGTGAAGCCTATCGTCTTTGGCAGACGGAGAAAGTCCGCTCTGGGTGATTCGCAGTCTATTAAGGGAATCCAAAACGTGGCTTAACTTTGGTCCGAGTCGGGAATCATGCCGGACGGAAGCGCAATTGCAAGAGTGTGGGACTCGTGCTCTGCCTGGGCAGCCGAGCGCGATTAAAAGCAGGGCGAGCGGCGCCGGAGTAGCGTGCGTTGTCCCGTCCTTATGTTCATTTAAGACGGGGGCTAAAGGGCTTTCCAGGAAGTTGCGCCGCAGGCGGCACCGGACTTTCGATTGCGGGGGCTATTCACTCGTCACTCATTGACCACGCAAGCATAAGTTGAAAAAAGTACTCACTTAAGGGAATTTTTCCCCTTTCGTTGCACTCAGACTCAATCATCACCAGATGCTCTTATCCCGGCGACGAGGAGGAATGTTTAAGATGGTGAATAAAACAGTAATGCTTATAATGGTAATGTGCAATATGGGGTTAATCGCAATGGCTCAGACCGCGAACCAGCGCACAACTTTGTTCCATGCCACGCCCCTGACCGACTTTTCCGTTGGCCAGAAATACCTGAACTCTTTTGAAGGCCTTTTGTACGAAAACAATTCCAACCAGCCACCCGCCGATCATGCCTCTGACGGTCTGGCCGCCGCGGCGCGCATTCAGCCCTTGGATGCCAATGGAAATCCCTCGCCATCTGGAAAGATCGTGGTGGTAGGCATTGGCATGTCGAACTGGACGATGGAGTTGTGCCTATTGTATCCGCAGGATGGGCCGTGCGACAGCGGCTCGTTTATGGGGCAGGCCAGCGCCAACGCGCTGGTGAACCACAGCACGCTGGTACTGCTGGATTGCGCCATTCCCAGTTTTACGGCTGGCACGTGGATCAACGACAATGACGGGGGCTATACCGATTGCCTGAACAATGAACTGACGCCCGCTGGCGTAACCGAGGCGCAGGTGCAGGTGGTTCTTTACAAGGATGCGGAGGCATATCCCAGCCGCTCGCTGCGCTCCACCACGGTTTGCTCCGCCACTTCAAGCATAGACGCCTGCGACCACGAAGAACTGGTGGGCGAAACCGCGCGCTACCTCAAAACGCGCTATCCCAACGTGCAGCAGATGTTCCTGCAGAGCCGTATTTATGCAGGATACGCCACCACGACGCTCAATCCGGAACCTTATGCCTATCAATACGGTTTTTCAATCAAATGGCTGATTGAAGCACAAATTATCCAGATCCGCACCGGCAAGATCGATCCGACGGCGGGAGATTTAAGCTATAAGGCCGCGCCGTGGCTGGCTTGGGGCGCTTATCTGTGGGCCTCGGATGGCGACAAGCGATCGGACGGGCTGCAATGGCTGCAGTCGGACTTTGCCTCCGACGGCACGCATCCCAGCACCGCGGGTGTTCAAAAGGTTGGGGACCTGCTCATGAACTTCTTTCTGAATTCCCAATTTACGCCTTGGTTTCGCGCCAGTTCGGCACAGCGGCAGTAGCTCCACTCGATTGACTTGAATGCTTCGCCGCGGACGGCGCGGCGAAGCATTTAGATCCGCAGAGCAATTTAATCAAAACCTACATTCCAATGTGAACCGGCTGGGGGGCGGACGCCGGGGCGGTTGCTTCAGTTTGCGGGGCAATACTCTGCTCAAGGAAGAATTGGTCCACTCGCGCCAGCACTTCGCGCGTGGAAGTGGCGCTCTGCACCTGGCGGCGCAACTCCGTACCGTTTCGCACGCCGTGGCTGAACCACCCGGCGAACTGCTTCATTTTGCCGATGGCGCCGGGAATATCCTCTTCCACCAGCATGGAGTAATACGAACCGATCAGGTGGTGGCGATCCTGGTCCGTGGGCGCGGTGTAACTACCCGTTTGAAAAAACTGCTCCATCTGGCGGAATATCCAGGGATTGGTGGGGGCAGCGCGGCCAATCATTACAGCGTCGCACCCGGTTTGTTGCACAAGCGCCATGGCCGCCTCCGGCGAGTCCACGTCCCCATTGCCGATCACGGGAATACGGAGCGCAGCTTTCACTTCGGCGGTAATTTCCCAACGCGCTTTGCCGCTGTAGCCCTGCTCGCGGGTGCGGGGATGAATGGCAATGGCTTCCACTCCGCACTCCTGCGCCAGGCGTGCGACAGGAAGGGCCACAATCTCCTCATCGTTCCAGCCGGCGCGGATCTTGGTAGTGAAAGGGATACTGACAGCGGCGCGGATTTTTCGAAAGATGGCGCCCAGCAGGGGCAGGTCGCGCAGCAAGCCGGAGCCGCCGCACTTTACCACCTTTTTCGCCGGGCAGCCCAGGTTCAAATCGATCAGGTCAAACCCCAGGTCTTCGATCTGGCGGGCCGCCTCTGCCAGGCGCTCCGGATCGGCGCCAAAAATCTGGGCGGAGATGGGGCGCTCCTCCTCCTGGTAATAGAGAAAGCGGCGGGACTTCAGATTCTGGCGCAGCAGGCCTTCACTGGAGACAAACTCCGTCATTATCAGCCCGCAACCGCCCAGGCGCTTGATAAAGCGGCGGAAGACGGTATCCGTAATGCCTGCCATGGGCGCCAGAATGTGGGCAGGGCGGATGCTGATATTGCGGATTTTCAGTTCTTCGAAAGGCATGCCTCTGTTCCTAAATCGCCTTCATCACCGCCTGCGCGTCGGCAATGGCGAACCGTGTGCGGCCTTCCGCCACCAGTTGATTGCCACGGTAAACGGAGCCGGCAAGCTCACCATAATTATCGCGCAATCTTACCGGAGTGGCCACGGCGCGAAGCGTGTCGCCAGGCTTTACGAGCGCGTGCATTACGCCCGAAGGGATTTGTAAAATCATAGCCACTTTGCCCTCCATGGAGGGCCGCTGCAACACCAGCACTGCCCCCACCTGGACGCACATTTCAAGCAGAATGCCGACAGGGATAATGGGTATGCCGGGAAAATGGCCGCGGCTGAAGCTCTCGTTGCCGGTGAAGGTTTTGATGCCGGTAACGGACTGGCCGGGAACCAGTTCCGTCACTTGATCAACCAGCAAGAAGGGATAGCGATGAGGCAGAACACGCTGGATGATCTGTTGCAGCAATGGCGTTGTAATAGAAACTTCGTTCATGAACCGCTTTTCCTGGAGCGCAATTAAAGTTCCGCCGGTTAGAGCAGGCTGGTATCGATGGCCGTGTCGCCGGGGTGTAATCCCAAATCGGGCTGCGGCGGAGCTTCCGATCCCGGCTCCTCCGGAACGAGGGCGGCATCGAAAGGCAGGGCGACATCGGCCTGTCCTGCCAGATATCGGATTAAGTCCTGGCGCGAGCCCTCAAAAAACGCCTGGGTCATGCGATTCAACAGGCGATCCAGCACCTCGTTGCGGGTTACAAGCGGGCGGTAATAGAAGAGGCGTCCCTTTTTTGCGCGCTCTGCCAGGCCTTTCCGGTGCAGGCGGTCAAGCAGGGTTAGGACGGTGGTATAGGCTAGTTGCCTTGTTGGCGCCAGTCCGGCGCGAACCTGGCCCACTGTGGCCTCGCCCTTATTCCACAAGGCATTCATGCACTCCAGCTCCAGCGGAGGCACATCCAGGCGGTGGTTATGAGTTTTGCGTCCCATAAGCTTGGCCGGCCGACGCTCCGGCGGATTCGGGCTGTGGGGTTCCTGCAGCGGCCTCGATGGCGGCGCCCACGCCGGCCCGCAGCAGTTCCACCCCCAGGGCGCGATTGCGCGTGGTCCAATCGCCCTCGCGATTCTTTTCGGCTTCGTATTGAGCGCGCATGCTTTCCAGTTTGGAATCCAGGTTGTCAAGAATGTGAACCAGAAACGCTTCCGGGAACATAGGCTCGCGGGGAGACCCAAACTCAGGCTTGCCATGATGAGAAAGCACGATGTGCTGCAACTGGTCGCGCAGCAGAGGCGGGAAGCCTTCGATTTCCGCAGTCTTGGTTTCGATCAGATTCACCGCAATGTTGATGTGGCCCAGCAGCAGCCCGCGCGTGCTGTAGCGGAAACCGCGCGCGAAGGTGAGCTCCTCAATTTTGCCAACGTCATGCAGCAGCAGACCGGCCAGCACCAGCGAAGGGTCAAGAAACGGATAGTGCGGGCACACAAGGTCCGCCAGGCCGCAAAGCGAAGTTACATGTTCGATCAGGCCGCCCAAGAAGGCATGGTGAAACACCGTAGCCGCGGGCGCCAGCTTATAGCGGGGCGCAATGGCGGGATCGGTTAGAATGTTCAGCAGGAGCTGGCGCAATGGTCCTGCAGCCATCGCCTCCACCCTCGCCACCAAGGCTGCGTACATTACCTCGGGATCTTTGCGGGTGCGGGGAAGAAAATCAAGCAGGTCGACTTCAGCTTCCTTGGCCTTGCTGATGCGGGTGAGTGAGAGTTGCAGGTTCCCCTGGTAATCCTCAGCCGTGCCGATGACATGGACCACATCATCCACTTCAAACGTGCCGGGAAAGCGGTCGCTATCCCACAGCTTGGCGCGCACGCTGCCCGTGGAGTCGCGGAACACCAGGTCGAGATAAGGGCTGCCCGTGCGGGTTAACCGGCGGTCCTTCGCCTGTACCAGAAAGGTGGTGTTGACCGCGCCGCCGGGTTTGAGGTCTGCCACGAATTGAGGCTTCATTGGCCTTTGCGGGCAAAAATAGTATCGTCGGACGCGGTGGCCCCGGTATCCACATAACCGGGAGCCAGAAAGATGTAGCTTTCTTTGCGCAGCTCCCCCAAATAGGAGCGAAGAGCGGGCTGCATTTTTTCCTGATAGACGTCCTCATTGACGCGCTGCTGCACTTCCTCAAAGCGGGGAACGCCGGCACTGCGCTTCTCCAGCACCTTAACGATCAGGTATCCGCTGCTGATGGGAATGATGCCGGAGTTGTCGTTGAGATCAAGCGGCGCAACAGCCTTTTCTACCACAGGCAGTAAGGTTCCGGCTTTGAAAAAGCCCACGTCGCCGCCCTGATCCACCGATGGGCCGTCGGAATACTTCTTGACCATATCTTCCCACTTGCTTCCGCCTTTAAGTGCGGCCAGGCAGTCGTCGGCGCGCTTCTTGGCTTCTTCGGGCTTGTATTTTCCGCTGGAAATCAGAATCTCAGCCAGCCGGACTCCGGGAGGCGAACTGTAGCGCTGAATGTGATCCTGAAAGTATTTGCGCGCTTCCGCCTGGGTTACCATAATGCGCCCGCCCACTTCGCGGCCAATCACCTCGCGCATCAGCAGGTTGCGCTTGATCTGGTCCTGAAAATCTTCCCAGATCAGGCCTTGAGATTCCACCGATTTTTCCAGATCGGTGATGCTATCCAGGTGCATGCTGGCGCGGATTTCGTCCAGCCGCTTGACCAGATCGGTATCCACATTGATGTCCAGGTCTTTGGCCTTCTGCACCATCAGCGACTGGTCAATCAGGTCGCGCAAAAGGTTCTTGCTCTGCGCCGCGAACTGCTGATCCAGAGCTGTGCCGGAGTATTCCTCCGACAGGGTCTGGCGCAGCTTCTGCTTCTCCTGGTCAAACTGCCGCATGGTGATAATTTCACTGTTTACGCGGGCGATGACGCGCTCGATGATCTGCCGGGAGCCAAAGGCGGGAGTGGTAGTTGCTACCAGAACCAGCCCCACGGCGAGAAGCAAGATGCGATTAAATTTCATTGCCAAGTATGCCTTTCCTTGCCCAGACACTCTGCAAGCCGCAAATTGCCGCTCCACACGCGCCCTGGGATATCCTAACTGTAAGAAGACCTGCCAGACCTTAATCTTAATGCTACGCGTGGAGTTCCCGCAACACGTTTTGAAGGTTCTCGATCAGCTTGTCGGGTGCGCCTTTCAATTGGAAGTGCAAGGCGCCATCAGGCCTGAAGCTGGCTAGCTTGTGGCGGCGAACAAATTGTGTAAGTTTTTCGGGGGCAACGCGCGCCTGGGGATGAAAGCGGATGAAAATCTCATCGGCCTTCCGCTCAATCGACTGAGCCAGCAAGGATTCAGCCTCCGCCTTGAGCAGCGCGTAATCCAGCAAGTTAAGGAGCGGGGCGGGTGGCTGTCCGAAGCGGTCAGCCAGTTCGGCTTCCAGCTCACGGCGGGCAACAGGATTGCCCAGCGCGGAGATGCGCTTGTACATGCGCAGGCGCAAGCTTTCATCCTCAATATAGGACTCCGGTATGCGAATGTCGATACCCAGATTGAGAGTGGTGCGCACTTCGGGCTTGGCGGGCATGCCGCGCAACTCTTCCACTGTTTCTTCAAGCATCTTTAAGTAGAGATCCAGTCCCACGGCATTCAAATGGCCGGATTGCTCGGCGCCCAGCAGGTTGCCCGCGCCGCGAAGTTCCAGATCCAGAGCGGCCAGGCGGAAGCCGGCGCCCAGATCGGAGAATTCCTTGAGCGCAGCCAAACGGCGGCGGGCAATGGGCGTAAGCTCGTCTTCGCCCGGGATCAGCAGATAAGCGTAGGCTCTGCGGTCGGAGCGCCCTACGCGGCCGCGTAACTGGTAAAGCTCTGAAAGTCCGAAGCGGTCAGCGCGGTTTATGATCATGGTGTTGGCACGCGGAATGTCCAGCCCGTTTTCCACAATCGCTGTCGAGACCAGCACTTCGTATTCACCATTCACGAACTTCAGCATTACTCTTTCCAGGTCCTCATCGCCCATCTGGCCGTGGCCCACGCCGATGCGCGCCGTCGGCACCAGGCGCTGGATGAGGGCCGCAATCGTAAAGATGGATTCAACGCGATTGTGGATGAAGAAGACCTGCCCGCCGCGATCCAACTCATGCAGGATGGCGCTTTGAATCAAGCCGTCATTGTAAGGTGCGACGGTGGTCTGAATGGCCAGCCTGCCGCGCGGAGGCGTTTCAATCACAGAGAGGTCGCGCAACCCGCCCAGTGACATGTGGAGCGTACGCGGTATGGGGGTGGCTGAAAGGGTCAGCACGTCTACGTTGGCGCGAAGTTTTTTCAGTTTCTCCTTTGCAGCCACTCCAAAGCGTTGTTCTTCATCCACCACCAGCAGGCCCAGGTCCAGAAACGTCACGTCTTTGGAAAGCAGCCGGTGCGTGCCGATCAGGATATCCACTTTGCCTTCCGCCGTAGCTGTAACAATCTTCTTCTGCTCCTGGGCGGTGCGAAAGCGGCTGATCATTTCAATGCGGACCGGGAAAGCCGACATGCGCCGGCGGAAGGTGTTGAAGTGCTGGAAGGCAAGAACAGTGGTAGGGGCCAGTACAGCAACCTGTTTGCCTTCCTGCGCCACCTTAAATGCGGCGCGCATGGCCAGTTCGGTTTTTCCATAGCCCACGTCGCCGCACAACAGGCGGTCCATGGGCTGCGGGGTTTCCAGATCTTTCTTAATGTCCGCCAGCGCCGAGAGCTGATCGGGTGTTTCGTCAAACTCAAAATCCTCTTCAAATTCCTTTTGCCAGGGAGTATCCGAAGAGTAGGCATGCCCTCCGTTCATTTTGCGGTCGGCGTAGAGGCGAAGCAGTTCTTGCGCCATGTCGCGAAGGGCGCGTTTGACCCTGGTTTTGGTCTTTGTCCAGGTCACGCCGCCCAGCCGATCCAGAACGGGTTTGGCGCCACCGTCTTCGGCGGAACCGGACCGGAATTTTTCAATCAGGTCCAACCTCTCCAGGGGCACATAAAGCTTGGCGTCGTCCTGATAGGTCAGCAGCATGAAATCGCGCGGTGAGCCGCCCACGCCCAATTGCCGGAGGCCGTGATACAACCCGATGCCGTGATCCACATGGACAACATAGTCACCCGGCTTTAGATCGCTAAGACTGGAAACAAAGCTGGTCCGCGGCGTCTTCAGCCGGCTCGATTTGCCTCCCCAAACGAAAGAGCCGAATATTTCCGCCGGCGTCTGCAGCAGCAGGTTCAGGTCTTCAAACCAAATGCCCTCTTCCAATTCGCCGTCCGCCAGACGGACGAAATTACCAGCACCTGCGGGTGCACCGGCCTGCGGCGGGGGTGCATCCGTTTCGCCCAGGGCGGCGTAAGGCAATTCGTACTCGCGCAAAATCTCGCGCAGCCGGTCGCTCTTGCCGCCGCCTCTGGCCACAATGACTACATGTGTTCCGGCGCGCAAGCGGGAGCGCGTATCTTCCGCCCAGTTCTGTATCGCGCCGTAAAATTTGGGTCCGCGCTGGGTTGGCAAAAGCACTTCCACGCCGCAGGGCGCTGGCTGGGAGGGCAACACTGTAGCTTCGTTCCCGCCCGCTGCCGAAATCGATGAACTGGTTTCGGCAGGAGGGAGATCATCGAGAGCAGCCTTTATTGAAGAGGCTTGCTCCGTTGCAGAAAGCACGGTTTCCGGCAGCAAGGGTAGTTCCTGCAGGTATGCCTGGGGATAGGTGGCAAGCCGTTGGGTTAAAAAAGACGGCGACCACATCAGGTCAGCGGGCCGGGGACGCCGGGGCCGCACGTCGCGGACCTCTTCGAAGGCGACTTGCAGATTCGTTTCTTCCAGGTGGGCTTCCACCATCCGCGTGGAAAACTCGTCCCAAAGCACCACCGGCGAATCCACCAGCTCCAGCAGGCTGGAAGGATGCAGATTGGTAAGAGGTTCAAAAAATTCCCAGCCCGGAAAAGGTTCGGAGTACTGAGCCTTCCATCCGATGTCCTCGGGTTTGTCGGCCTTTCCCAGCCTTTCTTCCAGGGCCCGCACCAGTGACGGGAACAATCCCGGTGAACGACGGATTTCGGACAGCGGCAGGATGGTGATGTTCTTCACCGGGCGGCGCGAGCGCTGCGTGGTGGGATCGAATTCGCGGATGGATTCAATCTGGTCTCCGGAGAACTCCAATCGCCATGGCCACTCGCTTTCTGGAGAAAAAATGTCAATAATCCCGCCGCGCACGGAATAGGAACCGGCGTCCTCCACCGGTTCTTCGGCAGCGTATCCCGTGCCTGCGAGGTGCTCTACCATGTCCCCGGGGGAAAGCTCATCATCAACTTTCAGCTCCAGCGCCAGGGAACGGTAATAAGCTCGGTCGCGATATCGGCCCAGGGCAGCTGACAATGGAGTGATTAGAACCTTGAGACGGCCGGCACAAAGACGCCATAAAGTGGCGGCGCGCCGTTCAAGAATCTCGGCGTGGGGAGAGCGGCCTTCGTAGGGGGAGCAATCGTATGCGGGCAGCACCGCTACGGCGGCTGAAGCCCCGGGTTGCAGCCAATCGGCAAACTGAGCTGCGGATTCCTGCAACTGGTCTGCGCTGTTGTTGCTACCGGTCAGCAGCACCAGAGGACGCTTAAGATCGCGGGAAAGCGCCGCAGCCACCATCGCTTTAGCCGGGCTGACCAGGCCGCGAAGAGCTGGCGGATGAGTTGCGGCGGCTTGAGTCTGCCGCAAGGCTCTTAACACAGCCTGATACGAAGGATGCTGTAATGCCGGGTCGAGCAATTCAAGGAGTGACGACATTAGTGCGGCAGGGAGTCTCCCTTTAATCTTAAGATAGCCTGGATGATCGACGTAGTGGAATAGTCCGGAAGCATGGGGATGGAGACCACACGACCGCCCGCGGCTTCAACCTCCCGCCGCCCCACGATCTGATCCGGACCCCAATCACTGCCTTTCGCCAGAAAACGCGGCAGCATTTGCGCAATCACATTTTGCGGGGTTAGTTCGTCAAAAATAGTGACGTAATCCACCATCCAAAGCGACGATAAGACCTCGGCGCGCTCCGCCTGCGGAATCATCGGGCGCCCCGGGCCCTTTAGAACGCGGACGCTGCGGTCACTGTTGATCGCTACCATCAGCGCGTCGCCCAACCTGCGAGCCTCAGCAAGATAATGTGTGTGCCCCGGATGCAGCAAGTCAAAACAGCCGTTGGTGAACACAACCTGAAGCCCTTCCTGCTGAAGACGGCTCACGGTTTGAATTGCCGCATCAAGCGGAAGGATTTTCTGGCGATTCAAGGATGCTGACATTAAATCCCTTCCTGCTGATTTTAGCACGGCCTGGGTGCGGGCTCGCCGACCGGCGCCACGGTTGAGTGCGCCCCTTGCCGCCAGGCTTCAGGCGCGACTGCGTGTGGTAAACTCACTGGCGCAGGATCAAATGGATTCCGGGCGGAATTGAGCAAAAGGGACAACAAATCCGCAAGGTTCACGGCAGACCTTGCGGGGATGGCGGCCACGAATGCCTGTAGTTGCCACAGTTAACGGAAGCAATAAGGAGTGAGAGCCATGAATCTTGAAGCCATTCAGAAAGCTCTGGCCGATGAAGGCCTGGATGGGTGGCTATTCTACGACCATCATCACCGCGATCCGATTGCATACCGGGTGTTGGGCATACGTCCACCCATGTGCACGCGACGCTGGTATTGTCTGATTCCCGTGAGCGGTGATCCTGTGAAGCTGACGCACCGAATCGAAGCCGGCAGTCTTGACGGTGTGCCGGGAAAGAAGCAGGTGTACTCTACCTGGAAGGAGCAGCATGCAGGCGTTGCCGCCATGATGGCCGGACGGAAACGTGTGGCGATGGAGTATTCGGCGCTGAATGCCATTCCTTATGTGGGCCTGGTGGACGCCGGGACGGTTGAGCTGATAAGACAAACAGGTGTTGAGGTGGTATCTTCCGCCAATCTGGTGCAGCGCTTTGAGGCTTGCTGGTCTGATGAAGCCCTGCAAACGCATCTGGAAGCCGGCAAAGCCATCCACCGGATCGTCCGCCAGGCGTTCAGCTTTGCGGCCTCTGCGGTCCATGCCGGCCAGGAATTGAATGAGCGGGACCTGCAAAGGGAGATCACCCGGCTTTACGAAATCTACGGCCTTGAAGCTGCGGAGCCGCCTCTGGTCGCGGTGAATGCGCACAGTGGCAACCCGCACTATTCGCCCACGGCGGAAACCGCGTGGCCCATTGCGCGCAACGATTTTCTGTTGTTGGATATTTGGGCCAAGCTCAAACAGCCGGGTTCGGTTTACTTTGATATCACCTGGACAGGTTACGTGGGCGGAAAAGTCCCGGAGCCTATGAAGGACATTTTCAACATTGTCCGCAATGCCCGCGACACCGGTGTTGCTTTGGTGCAGCAGGCGGTGAAGTCCGGCCGTGCACTGCATGGATTTGAAGTGGATGACGCCGTGCGTGGAGTGATTACCGCAGCAGGCTACGGCGATCACTTTGTGCATCGTACCGGACACTCGATTGGCGAGGACGTGCACGGCAACGGCGCCAATATGGATAATTTCGAGACTCATGATGACCGGCTGATTCTGCCGGGGGCATGCTTTTCAATCGAGCCCGGAATCTACCTGCCGGAGTATGGGGTGCGGAGCGAGGTGGACGTTTTTGTTCGCCAAAACGACGCCATCGTTACCGGCGAAATCCAGCAGGCGATTGTGCCGATTCTTGCCGCCGCTGACGAGGTGTGTTAACTTTGCTGATGGCAAGGCGCCGGCGGGCGCGCCCGGTGCGGGCAGTCCCTTGTTGGCAATCGGGCCAAAGCGCGCGGCGCTCCGGCGGCGATCATTCTTGCGAGTCACCGATTCTTCATGGCCAAACCTAACCCCGAAACTGCACCGCCAAAGCCGGCAGCGGTCGGAACCCGTATCTACTGGATTTGCGCCGCGGCATGGCTGGTGCCGGGTTTGGGCCACCTGATGCTGGGCCGCAAGATCCGGTCCGCGGTCCTGTTCGCCTGCATTGTCGGCATGTTCGCCCTGGGAGTGCTGATGAAGGGCCAGATTTTTGCGACCGGCGGCCCTTCTTATCTGGAAACTTTGGGCTATTACGGTGAACTGTGTGTGGGGCTGGCGCTGCCCGCGGTGCGGTTTTTTGGTTACAACGGCGGCGACCCTTTTTTTGGCAGTTCCGACTATGGAACGGCTTACCTGGTGGCCGCCGGCATGCTAAACGTGCTGGCTGTTCTGGATGCTTACGACATCGGCGTGGGACGGAAAGCATAGGTCAGTGTTCTTGAAACGTAGCTCGCCCTGCATGACCCAGTAAATGCAAGCAGAGAGTAAGACGGGCGCGGGCAGGTTTATTCAAACGGATTTCTACAGAAGCTATGAATCTGCAGCATTTTCCAGCGCTCGTAATTTTTGCCTTCCTTGTCTCGGTGGTCTTTGGTGTGCTCACCAAAACCACGCCCCGGGCTCAGGCCCTTTACGCCTTAAAATCCTTTTGCTTGTTTGTTGGCATCGCCTTGCTGCTTGGCTGGATGATGTATCCCTTCCCCCGTTAGTGTCTCCTTCAGGGATGGTGGAAACCCCTCGCTCTGCGCGCGAAGTACAGGGTCGTGTAATGTGGTCGCTTGAAATGATACCAACTGGGCGCGGGGATACCTTGCCGTGAGCACGGGAAATCTGACCGACAAAATGGTCCGGGAGTACATTGAGCAGCAAGCGGCAGAACCTGTTCATGACGGCAGTGGATTTGTAATCGACAACCTCGCAAAGCTACCGCCTTAAGAGGCCCAGTGGCGCGCCTTGCGCCGCTTTGTTATCATATGAATTGGACCTTTCGTGGGCCGCCTGAGTTTCAGCCTGATTTTACAGCGAGCTCATCACCGCCACAGGGAATCCCAGACATGAAAGTTGGAGTGCACACCTCGATTGCCGGAGGCGTAGAAAACGCTGCACACCACGCGCACGAAATTGGCTGCGACACGTTCCAGATGTTTTCCGCCAATCCACGCGGATGGCGTGCCAGTGCAATTACGAACCAGGAGGCGGAGCTTTTTCGCGCGGTGCGCGCAGTCTATGAGCTTTCCCCTGTGGTCATTCACGACAACTATCTGATCAATTTGGCCAGCGCCTATGCAGTGCTGCGCGAGCGATCGATGCAGGCGTTCCGGGGCGAACTGGAGCGCGGACTGGCGCTGGGAGCGGAGTACCTGGTGACGCACCCGGGGAGCGCAAGGGATTCCACTCCGGCCGAAGCGGTGCGGCGTTGTATCGAGTCCCTTCGCCAGGCCGCTCTGGGCCTGAATCTGGATGGACTCACCATTTTGATTGAGAACACCGCGGGGCAGGGATCCATTATCGGCCGGACGTTCGAGGAGGTTGCGGAAATCGTGGAGAGCGCCGGGCGCGATCTGCCTGTAGCGGCGTGCGTTGATACAGCGCATTGTTTCGCCGCGGGATACTCCATCCACACGGAGGAAGGATTGCGCGAGACGTTGAGGCAATTGGATGGCAGCGTGGGCCTGGAGCGCGTGCGCGTAATCCATGCCAACGATTCCAAAGCGGCCTACGGCTCGCACGTGGACCGCCATGAGCACATCGGCAAAGGAGCCATCGGACGCGAAGCTTTTCGACGCATCGTGACCCACCCCCGGCTAGCCTGCATTCCGTTTATTTGCGAAACGCCCGTTGATGAGCCTGGCGACGATGAGCGCAACCTGCGTACGATGCGCCGCCTGGCAGGAGAGAGTCACCGCAAGGCAAAACGCAAAACGGCCGGAGCATGAAAATGCGTGGCCACACCATGAGTCTTTCGAAGAACTCTTAAGTAACCGGCAAACTATGGAATTTAACTATGACCCTCAGGTGATCGAAGCAAAATGGCAGAAAGTTTGGGCCGATCTGGGCCTGTTTGAAGCTGATCGCGACGAGCAGGTGCCCAAGTACTACGTGCTTGAGATGCTGCCGTATCCCTCCGGCGATATCCACATGGGCCACGTGCGCAACTATTCGATTGGAGACGCACTGGCGCGATTTATGTGGATGCGCGGGTATAACGTGCTGCATCCGATTGGTTGGGACGCCTTCGGATTGCCGGCGGAAAACGCTGCGATCAAGAACCAGCGCAGCCCGGCGGAATGGACGTTTAGCTGCATTGACCGCATGCGTCAGCAGTTGCAGCGGCTGGGAATCAGTTATGACTGGCGGCGCGAAGTGGCCACCTGCACGCCGGAATATTACCGCTGGAATCAGTGGCTGTTCCTGAAAATGCTGGAGCGAGGCCTTGCCTACCGTAAGAAGAGCCGAGTGAACTGGTGCCCAAAATGCGAAACGGTGCTGGCCAATGAACAGGTTGTGAACGGCTGCTGCTGGCGCCACGAGGATACTCCCGTTGCCCAGCGCGAATTGGAGCAGTGGTTCCTGAAGATAACCGATTACGCCGACCGGCTGCTGGAGGATATGAAGAGCCTGGGTAGCTGGCCGGAGCGCGTGCTGGCTATGCAGCGGAACTGGATTGGAAAGTCATGGGGCGCCGAATTGGATTTCTTGCTTCCCGCGCTAGGCCGCTCCGTGCGCGTTTTTACCACACGCGTAGATACGATATTCGGCTGTACAGCGGTTTTCCTGGCGGCGGAGCATCCAGTGCTTGAGCAAATGTTGTCGCGCGCCGATGATGCCGGGCGGTTGCGCGAAGAGGTGGAGGGGCTGAAGTCCTCCATCACGCGTATGCGCGGTGAACCGAACCCGGAGAAGCTGGGCGTAAATACTGGTTTTAAAGCTCGCAATCCCTTTACCGGCCAGGACGTGCCGGTTTGGATTGCCAGCTTTGTTCTGATGGAATACGGCACCGGAGCTGTCATGGCCGTTCCCGCGCACGATGAGCGCGACTTTGATTTTGCCCGGGCGCACGGCCTTGAGATTCGAACCGTAATTCACCCCGTGGATGGAGGCAGACTGGCTCCGCAGGGTGCGGCCTTTACAGATTATGGGGTGCTGGTGAATTCCGGTGAATATTCTGGCCTGGCCTCGGAACAGGCCTTGCAGCGCATGACCGGCGACGCCGAGCGGCGCGGCTTTGGGAAGGCCTCGGTGCAGTTCCGCCTGAAGGACTGGGGTATTTCGCGCCAGCGCTACTGGGGTACGCCGATCCCTGTGGTTTATTGTGAGTGCTGTGGAATCGTTCCGGTACCGGAAGCTGACCTGCCCGTGACGCTGCCCGAAAAGGCGCGTTTCACCGGCATGGGGCAATCGCCGCTGGCCGGTGTGCCGGAGTTTGTCAATGCCGCCTGCCCACGTTGCGGCGGTCACGCCCGCCGTGAAACCGACACCATGGATACTTTTGTCGACTCCTCCTGGTACTTTTACCGTTATACGGAGCCCCACGATTCGGCGGGGATGGTGAATGGCGCGGCGGTGAAATACTGGTTTCCTGTGGACCAGTACATTGGAGGAATTGAACACGCGATTCTGCATCTTATTTATATGCGTTTTTTTACCAAGGTGATGCAGGACCTCGGCATGGTGGATTTTGCCGAGCCGGTAACGCGACTGTTTACCCAGGGCATGGTGCTGAAGGATGGCGCCGCGATGTCCAAATCCAAAGGGAACGTGGTGGATCCCACGGCTATGTGCGCGCGCTACGGCGCGGATACTGTGAGGCTGTACACGCTGTTTGCAGCGCCGCCGGAACGCGATTTTGACTGGAGCGACGCGGGCATTGAAGGTTCGTTCCGTTTTCTGAACAAGGTGTATCGCATGGTGGCGCGCGCGCTGGAGCGGGATGGCGACTTGCAGGTGAAGGCTACAGGTGATGTCGCGGCCTGGGAGGTTGCAGAACTGACCGCGGAAGAGCGCCGCCTACTCCGCAAGGCGCACCAGACGTTGCGTCACATCACGGAGGATCTGCGGGGACGGTGGCACTTTAATACCGACGTGGCCATGATCATGGAACTGACCAACGAATTGACCGACGCCACGCCGGCAATCGAAAGTGGCAAGGTGCGCCCCGGCGTGGAGCGCTCCGCGCTGGAGCGCCTGGTACAGATGATGGCGCCCTTTACTCCCCACATCGCGGAAGAACTGTGGTCCATGCTGGGCCACGAAAAGCCTGTGGGACGCACGCCGTGGCCGGCCTTTTCCGTGTCGCTGGCGGCAGAAGAAGAATTTGAACTGGGCGTGCAGGTGAACGGAAAACTGCGCGGTCGCATTCGTGTGGGTGCAGAGGCCGACGAACAGGTTGTGCGCGAGCGAGCGCTTGCTGAACCCGGAGTGGGGCAGCATGTGAAAGGCAAACAGGTGCAGAAAGTGATTGTTATCCCGAGAAAACTGGTCAGTATTGTGGTGAAGTAACCGCTGGGCTGATGCGAAAGTTGGATCCCGGTCAGGCGGTACTTCGCGCAGGAAATCCTTTCCTCATGGAAAATTCCCATCCGGTCGTCATTCTCGATTTTGGTTCGCAATATACACAACTGATTGCGCGGCGCATCCGTGAAATGCAGGTAAGCGCCATTATTTTGCCGTGCAATAAGCCTTTGACCGAGATCGCGGCAGTGAAACCCCAAGCCATTATCCTTTCCGGCGGGCCGTCTTCAGTTTATGACCCCGCTGCGCCCGTATGCGACCCGGGTGTTTTCGATTTGGATGTCCCGGTCCTGGGCATTTGCTACGGGCTGCAGTGGATGGCTTCGCGTCTTGGGGGCAAAGTACAGAAGGCGGAGCGTCGAGAGTATGGGTTTGCTGAACTGGAGTTCGATGCTTCCAGCCTGCTGCTGCAAGGCTTGCCTTCGCCGCTGCGGGTGTGGAACAGCCACGGCGACCATGTGGTAGAGGTTCCGGCAGGCTTTCGGGTGACGGGAAGGACTGAAAATGCCATCTCGGTCATAGAGAATTCAACAAAGCGTTGGTTTGCCGTGGAGTTTCATCCTGAAGTGCGCCATACGGACCGGGGCGCGGAGATTCTGCACCGCTTTGTGTTTGACGTTTGCGGCATTCAGCCGAACTGGTTCACGCCGTCGTTTGTTCAGAGCAGCGTTGACGAGATCCGCCGCAAAGTGGGTAAAGACCGCGCATTATGCGCTATTTCCGGAGGTGTGGATTCCTCCGTGGCGGCTACGCTGGTGGGCCGTGCTATTGGAGATCAACTGACCTGCGTGTTTGTGAACAACGGACTGCTGCGCTTGAATGAGTTTGAGAAAGTTACTCAGGTACTGAGATCGCAGGCGCACTTGAAAGTTTTGGCCGTGGACTATTCAGAGCGTTTTCTGAACCGGCTGCACGGCGTGGCTGATCCGGAGCAGAAGCGCAAGATTATCGGCGAGGAGTTTATAAGAGTATTCGAGGAGGAGGCCCGCAAACTGGGCGATATCCCATGGCTGGTTCAGGGAACTCTTTACCCGGACGTAATAGAGTCCGTCTCCGTAAAGGGACCAGCAGCCACTATAAAGAGCCATCACAATGTGGGAGGCCTTCCGCCTGATCTTAAATTCAAACTGTTGGAGCCGCTGAGGGAACTTTTTAAGGACGAAGTGCGGGCGGTGGGCAGGGAACTGGGCCTTAGTGAAGACATGGTGAGCCGCCAGCCGTTTCCGGGGCCGGGACTGGCCGTGCGCATTCTGGGCGACGTGACTGAGGATCGCCTGCGTATGGTGCGTGGGGCTGATGCCATTGTGGTCGAAGAGGTTCGCCGGGCGGGGTTATACCGTCGCTACTGGCAGTCATTTGCCGTGCTGCTGCCGGTGATGAGTGTAGGGGTAATGGGGGATGCCCGGACCTACGCTAACGCCGTCGCAGTGCGAGCGGTGGAGTCGGAAGACGGCATGACGGCAGATTGGGCCAAGATACCAAGCGACGTGCTTACAAGGATTTCCACGCGAATTGTGAACGAAGTTCGAGGGGTGAACAGGGTAGTCCTGGATATTACGTCCAAGCCGCCAGGGACAATTGAATGGGAATAGAGACACTACCGCCCGTGTGCACTGGGATACCCATCAGGCGACCTGCCCAATTCCTTGAAGGAGACTACCGGCTGGCCAATTTCTGGGCCATGTAGAGCAAAAGCTGCCGATCTTTATCCTCAATCCGTTCCAAAATACGCTTTACCTTTTCGAAGAACCGAACCTGCTTTTCGGTCTCTTCGTCCATAGCGATTTCTTCAGAACTTTGGCGGCTGCTCAAGTTGGACAGAACCGGTGGATTCTCGCCTTCGTAGAAAAGTTGGTACAGGGGCACTTCAAGAGCGGACGCGAGGCGCTCTAATGTTTCCAGTGAAGGAACGGTGTGGCCGTTCTCAACCCGAGAAATATAGCACCGAAGGAGTCCCGTGCGCTTTTCGATGTCACCCTGGGAAAGATTCTTTTCATCTCTCAGCTTGCGAAGTCTTCTGCCTATAACCATGGGCCTATCATGCCATGCGATATCGATTTAGTCAACTAGAATTTTTAATATTGTCGATTAAACCCATAAAGGGGCTATGTAACCTTTTCTCCGAATGATACGTCGTGATAATTGGAAGTATGATGTTATGGACGAAAGATGGCACAATCCGAACCAGACACGCAGGAACTCGACTGGATACGGCGCGCACAGAGGGGCGAGCATGATGCCTTTGGGCGCTTGGTGGAGCGCTACCGAAAGCAAGTGTTCGGGCTTGTTTACCACTTGGTACGGAACGCCAACGATGTTGAGGACTTGGCGCAAGAAATCTTCATCAAGATTTTCAAGGGAATTGGTGGTTATAACTTTCAATCACCGTTCCGCTCCTGGGTTTCGAGGGTTGCCGTGAACCACTGTTATGACTACTTGCGGCGGATACGTTCCTCGCGCGTCAGCACCTTTGCGGAGTTTTCCGAAGCTTCACAATTTATGCTGGAGGCGCGTCCGCCGTTGCATCAGAACCCAGGCGAGGACTTCCAACAGCAGATGGAAGTGCGTGACCTGGCGCTGCAACTACTCAGCCGGGCGCCAGAGGAAGACCGTGGCATTCTGGTGATGAAAGAAATTGAGGGCAGACCGGTGGAAGAGATCGCAGCGATCCTGGATCTTAAAATGGCCACTGTAAAGGTGCGTTTGCACCGGGCGCGGAAGCGGATGCTTGAGGATTACAAGCGAATGAAACAGGGGAGGAAAGGCCATGCAATGTGAAGATGTCCGTAACGTTCTGGCCGATCTGGACAAAGGGGCCTGGCCGCCAGAGGTGCATGAACACTTGTTGGTATGTGCCGACTGCCGTGCGGAAGCCGAAGATTGGCGGGAACTGCGCGCCGGCTTCAGGGTATTGCAGCAGGAAGCAATTCCGGAAGCCACTGTGGGCTTTACGGAGCGCTTGCTGCGCCAATTGCCGCTGCAAAATGGCGGGCGCGAAGCAGCACTCAGCTTTTGGGAAGTGGCAGGCCGCCGGTTTGTTTACGCTTCCATGTTGCTGGTAATGGCTATTCTGGTGGCCATGCTGCTTCCTTCATCCGGTCCATTGCGGCCCAGCGCCTCGGTAGAAACGTATTTACCACGTACCGAGATGGTGGCATCGCAGAATTACCCGATAGAGATCGGTGACACCCCGGAGACTGTGGATTTTCAGCAGAACCAGCCGGCAAAGGCAGGGCAAAAATAGACCATGACACGCCGCGTTTATCTCTATTTTGCGTTGACGTTTGTGCTGGGTGTTTGTTTGGGCAGCGCCGCCACCTACATGTTCGCCTGGTATACCGGCCACTGGCACCACCCTTACAGCCGTAATGCCGTGCTGAAGGATATGCGGCGGCAGTTGCAGCTTAGTCCCCCTCAGGTGGACAAAATCGGAAAAATTCTGGACGATAACTTCCGAAAGTTTCAGGCTCTGCAGGAGCAGGTTCATCCGCAGTTTGTGACCTTGCGGGAACAATCCCAGAACGAGATACGCCAGGTCCTGAATCCGGCGCAACTCGCCAAATTCAATGAAATTGTGCGCGAGCACGAAGAGCATGAGCGAAGATCGCACGGCCATTGAAGCGCAGATAAAGCCGCCGAAACGGCAGGGCAAAGATTAACAACAGAGGAAGGTCAACGGGAAAAGGCTATGGCACTAAAGGACACAATTCAGAATCACCGCAAAGTGTTCATCATTTTGGTAGTGGTTGCAGTGGGTTTGCTCACGGTGGGTATGGTAATGCGCAAGCGCTCGTCCGATCCAAAATATCTTACTGTTCGGGTTGGGCACGGCAACATTACTGCCGTGGTTCAGGCTACAGGTACAATCAACGCACTGACCGTGGTGCCTGTAGGCACAGATGTTTCCGGCACGGTGCAGTATGTGTTCGCGGATTTTAACACACGAGTGCGCGCCGGTCAGGTGCTGGCTCAGCTTGATCCCAGTACCTTCGAGGCCCAGGTGATCCAGGCCCGCGGAAACCTGGCAAACGCCGAGGCTAACGTACTCAACCTGCAGGCAAGCGTCCAGGCTTATGAGGCGGCCATTCAGAGCAATCAGGCGAATCTGGCCCGCCTGAAGGCGGCACAGGAGTATGCAGCCGTGAACACCCGGCGCATCCAGAATCTGGCGAAGGAAGCGATTCTGTCCCGCGACCAGGCTGACTTGGCTCAATCCACTTTGGATCAGTCTGATGCCCAGGTCAATGCGCAGGTGGCGCAACTGAATCAGTCAATTGCTCAGCTTGCGCAAACCAAGGCTCAACTGGCCCAGGCCCGAGCCCAGGTTCAGGTGATGACCGGCGCTTTGCAGCAAGCGACCAAGAGTCTGCACGACACCACGATCGTTTCGCCTATTGATGGAACGGTAGTGGCCTGCAACGTGACGGTGGGCCAGTCTGTCGCCGCGGCTTTCCAGGCCCCTAACGTCTTCACCATCGCGCAGGATTTGACCCGCATGCAGGTAGACACCGCAACTGACGAATCCGATACGGGCAATATTAAGATCGGCTCTGAGGCGACATTCCAGGTGGACGCCTTTCCGACAGACACGTTTCGCGGGCGGGTAAGTGCCATTCGCCTGAACGCCACCACCGTGCAAAACGTGGTCACCTACGACACGGTGATCAATTTTGAGAATCCTGAGGAAAAACTGCTTCCTGGTGAGACGGCTTACGTCACCATTCCGACTGGATTTGCGCGCAACACGCGGATGATTCCCAACGCGGCCCTGCGATTTTCACCTAATATGCCCCGCACTGACTTGCAAAGACTTTACCAGCGGTATCATATTCCGCATTCTGCCACGGTGGCCCACCTGGGCGGTTCGCAGGTGGTCTGGAAGCTGGGTCCTGACAAAAAGCTGATTCCTGTTGTAGTGAAGATTGGCATCACCGACTATACCGACACGGCGATGCTTGATGGCGATTTGAAGGCTGGTGACGTGCTGGTGGCTGGCGAAATGCTGGCCAAGGGGTCTCAGCCCAATGGCGTGCCCGGCGGACCGCGGTTTGGCGGACCGGGTGGCAGGCGCTAGGCCTGATGCCGTTCGATTGTGAGGTAGATTCAATGAAAGGGGAGCTTGCTGAAATGGCTTACGAATCCGCACAGCCGGTGCTCGAAGAAGAGGCAACCCAGAAGACCTCAAGTCCCGTGATTCAGGTGGAGAACCTGCACAAAACGTACGACCTGGGAGAAGTGCAGGTTCACGCTCTGCGGGGTGTAACGCTGGCGATTTATCCCGGCGAGTTTGTAGCAATCATGGGCGCCTCAGGGTCCGGCAAATCCACTTTTATGAACTTGATCGGCTGTTTGGACCGGCCGACCAAGGGGCGTTACCTGCTGGAAGGCCAGGATGTCTCCAAGCATTCAAAGCAGGAATTGGCCCGCATTCGAAACCGCAGCATAGGATTTGTGTTCCAGGGCTTTAACTTGCTTTCCCGAACATCGGCGCTGGAAAACGTTGAGCTTCCCATGATTTATTCGGGCGTGTCGCACGTTGACCGCGTGCGCCGGTCCAACGAAGCGCTTAAGGCGGTGGGTCTGGAGGGCCGCGAAGGCCATCATCCTTCGCAGCTATCTGGAGGGCAGCAACAGCGAGTAGCGATTGCTCGCGCTCTGGTCAACAACCCTTCGATTGTGGTTGCGGATGAACCGACCGGCAACTTGGATAGCCGCACCAGCGTAGAGATCATGGAGATCTTCCAGCGATTGAATAATGAGCGAGGCATCACCATTCTCCTGGTGACGCACGAACACGACATTGCTCAATACGCCAAGCGCGTGGTGGTTTTCAGAGATGGCAAAGTGCGGCGCGACTCGCTGGTGGAAAACCGGCTGGAGGCTGCCAAGGTGATCACCGCATTGCCGGCGATTGAACAGGACGAGGACGAGGAGGCGTAATGGACTATTCAGCGGTATTTCGCGTGGCCCTTCGGGCCTTGACGCGCAACAAGATGCGTACGCTGCTTACTATGCTGGGCATTATTATTGGCGTGGGTGCGGTGATCTGCACAGTGGCGATTGGCGAAGGGGCCTCCAACCAGGTTCAGGAGCAATTGAAGAACCTGGGCGATAACATCGTGTTTACGGCCGCTGGAAGCGTTAACCAGCATGGCGTTCACATGGGCAGTTCCGCCACAAAGACGCTGACCGCCGACGATGCTGAGGCAATGAAGCGAATTCCCTTTATCAAGGAAGTTTCTCCGGGCGTTGGATCAGCTTCGCAGGCCGTTTATGGCAACCAGAATTGGTTTACGCATGTTCGCGGCGTTTCTCCTTCCTACCTGGATATTCGCCGCTGGCCGGTGGTGGAGGGCAGCCCCTTCACTCAGCATGATGTGGACGCCTCTTCCAATGTCTGTCTGATCGGCTACACCGTGATTCAAAATTTGTTTGGTGATCAGGACCCGGTGGGCAAAACGATCCGGTTGAACAACCTGCCGTTCAAGGTGATCGGAGTGCTGGCCTCAAAAGGGCAATCCCCGTTCGGGCAAGACGAGGATGATACCTTGCTTGTGCCTTACACCACGGTGCAAAAGAAAATGGCCGGCATCAGTTGGATACAATTCATCATGTCCTCGGCCATCAGCGACGATGCTATCCAGCCGGCCGAGCAGCAGATTGAGGCTTTACTGCGCCAGCGGCATCACCTGCGACCTGACGAGGATGATGATTTTATCATCCGCAGCCCCAATGACCTGGCAAGCGCCCGGGCGCAATCCGGGCAGATTCTGACCTTGCTGCTGGCGAGCATTGCCTCGGTTTCACTGCTGGTGGGCGGAATCGGCATTATGAACATCATGTTGGTATCGGTTACTGAGCGAACGCGCGAGATTGGCGTCCGCATGGCCGTTGGCGCCACGGAATCCGATGTTCAGCTGCAGTTTCTGAGCGAGGCGGTGGTGCTGAGCATGCTGGGCGGTTCGATTGGAGTGTTGTTCGGTATTCTCAGTTCCATGATGGTTTCCAGCATGCTTCGTTGGCCTACATTAGTGCCGCCGGAAGCTATTGCGATTGCGGTAGCCTTCTCAGCGGGAGTGGGTGTTTTCTTCGGCTATTACCCGGCGCGGAAAGCGGCCCATCTGGATCCGATTGAAGCGCTCCGCTACGAATAACGAGCTCGGGAACGGACTTGGCCGCCGGCGGCTTTGCTGCCGAACACGGCCCCAAATCTAGGGTGAGGATGGAAAACGTGATGCAAGTTAAAAGTGCGAAACGGCTCCTGCGTGGAGCGATCCTGTTGATCTCGGTCACCGTACTTGGTGGCTCGCTGGTGGCCCGTGCAGATTCAAAGAGAACAAACCAAGGCGTCCCCAACGATGATTTTTTCATCATATCTTCAGTGGATCTGGCCAAGCAACAGGTCTTTCTGAAGCGCCCCACTATGGTCACAGAACTGATGCGCATCAACGATAAAACCGAGATGATTGACGAACAGGGTCACAAGATTCCCTTTTCCGACTTCCGGTCGGGCAATACCGTGTATGTTACTGCCGTCGCCGGTAAGGATGGTGTGCCGATTGTACGCCGCATGCGGAAAGGCATCATGACGGATGCAGAACTGCACCGCCGCTATCTCAGCTTTCGCTGATTTAACATCTTCGTCTCCTTCCTGCTCCAAGGGATCACCTTCACGGTTTATAGCGACGGCCGTGGGACTGAGCGGCTTTTTCCTTTTGACCTGATTCCCCGCATCATTCCGTTTTCCGAATGGCAGCGCATTGAAAAAGGTCTGGAGCAGCGCGTAGTAGCACTGAACCTTTTTTACAGGACGTATACGGCCCGCAGTGCATCCTGAAGGACCGTCAGGTGCCCCGAGCGCTGGTATATTCGTGCGTCCATCTTGAACGGCAGATGATAGGCGTGGATGTGCCGCGGGGCATCTACACCCATATTTCCGGCATTGACCTGGTGCGTGATTCCCAAACGGGGGAGTTTCTGGTGCTTGAGGATAACGTCCGCACCCCCAGCGGCGTCTGATACGTACTTGAAAACCGCCAGGTTATGACACGCACTTTCCCTGATGCTTTCCAGGCTTAGGAGGTGCTTCCAATACACCACTACCCGGTTGACCTGGCCCGCATTCTCCGTGGCATCTCGCCACGTGACGGCGATGACGTGCAGATTGTTTTGCTTACGCCGGGAATATATAACAGCACCTACTTTGAACACTCTTTCCTTGCGCAACAGATGGGAGTTGAGCTGGTTGAGGGACGCGACTTGATTGTGGACGGCGCCGTGGTCTATTTGAAGACGATTCCCGGGCCTGACTCGCGTGGCTTTGGCGCCGGGGTCCATGGTAGTGAACTCCTCGCAGGGCGGGGACAGCAAGGATACCTGGGTTCTGATGGGAGAGGACTCGCTTGCTAAGCCGGATCGCAGAATCGCTGTTTTGGCTGGCGCGGTACGTGGAGCGAGCCGAAGATACGGTACGCATTCTCGATGTGAATTACCACACCCTGCTCGAACAGCCGCACCAGACTTTCAGCCTGCGCTGGCAACCGTTGCAGGTGATGGCGGCCGAAGAAGAGCGCTTTCGGCAGTTTCCCCGAAAGCTGACGCGCAGACGGAGTTCGAGTTCCTGGCTTTTCACCCGGAAAACCCCAGTTCAATCGTGCAGTGCATCGCAAAGGCGCGTGAGAACGCGCGGACCATACGCGACCGTCCGCAGCCGCTTGTCTATTGTATCGGCGGTAACCTTTGCGACCGGGTGTGCACCTTCGCAGGTGAAGGACTAAGGTTGGCTATGTTGCCTGAAGCGCCCGCCGCCCTGCCAGCCGTTGTGGGCGCTCCGGCCTATATCCTTAATCCTTGCCTTGACGGCGTTGGAGAATGGGGGCAACAATCGAGGGAGGCGCAACAGGACTGCCGGCGCCAGGACACAACGAAAAGAGTGCCATGCCCCGCGAACGACTGGTATCACCTGAACTGATTTCAAAGGAAGAAGAGAGCTTTAATCGCACTTTGCGTCCTGCGACACTTGAGGAATATGTTGGCCAGCGCAAGGTGGTGGAAAAGCTCTCCATCGCGCTTGAAGCCAGCCGGCGGCGGGGTGAAGCGTTGGAACATGTATTGTTTTTTGGCCCGCCCGGGCTGGGCAAAACCACGCTCGCCTATATCATTGCCAACGTGATGGAATCCAAGATCGTAACCACGTCGGGACCTGCGCTGGAGCGCACAGGCGACCTAATGGGTATTCTTACCAACCTTGGCGAGCGTGACATCCTGTTCATTGATGAAATCCATCGCCTGCCAGCCAGCATAGAGGAATTTCTTTACCCCGCCATGGAGGATTTCCGCGTGGACTTTGTGGTCGACAAGGGAATGTACGCCAAGACCATCAACATCCCCTTGAAGCGCTTCACGCTGGCCGCCGCCACCACGCGGGCAGGAAGTCTTTCCGCACCACTTCGCAACCGCTTCGGCCTTTTCTACCATCTGGATTTTTATGAGCCGGAAGATCTGCACCAGATTATTATGCGGTCGGCCGGCATATTGGAGGCTTCCATCAGAAGCGAGGGCGCGTTTGAAATTGCGCGGCGTTCCCGCGGAACCCCCCGTGTCGCCAACCGTCTTTTGCGCCGCGTGCGTGACTTCGCCGATGTGAGAGCGACCGGCGAGATCACTCCGGAGGTGGCTTTGCAGGCGCTGCAACTGGAAGGAGTGGACGACCAGGGCCTGGACGACCTGGACCGCAATTTTCTGCGGACCATCATCACGCTGTACGGCGGCGGGCCTGTCGGCGTTGAAGCGCTTTCTGCCACTCTGAACGAAGAGATAGATACTCTGGTCGATATGGTTGAGCCCTATCTGTTGCGGCAGGGATTCATCAGCCGGACCAAAAGCGGCCGCCGCGCCAATGAACGCGCCTATAGCCACCTACGTCTTCCTGGCATCGCGCGCCCGGTCCCGACATTGTTTGATTCCTTGTCGCCTGAATCCGATCAGGAGGAGAAGCTGTAGGGCCCGGGCGGTGAGATGAAACGCATCTTCTTGTCCTTAGGTTCCAACCTTGGCGACCGGATTGCCCAGTTGCAGCGTGCCCTTTCGCTGCTGTCGGAAAATGGAATTCACATTGAACGCACCTCGTCGTTCTACAAGACCGAGCCGGTGGATTTTCTGCCACAAGCTTGGTTTTTGAATCTTGCCGCCGAGGCCTTGACTAACTTGCTGCCGGTGCAGTTGCTGCATGCCTGCCAGCGCATCGAGCGTCAGGTCGGGCGCCGCCCCGGAGTGCGCAAAGGGCCGAGATCCATAGACGTTGATATTCTTTTTTACGAATCGGCCGTCATCCGCACTTCCGAGTTGACCATTCCTCATCCGGCGATCGCGGAGCGAAGATTTGTGCTGATCCCTCTGGCGGAGATTGCACCCGGCGCTCGCCATCCGGTCACGCAGCAGACCGTGCTCGACCTGCTGCACGAAACCAATGACCACAGCCAGGTGGTGCGCTGGCATCCGGAGGCAGCGGGCGCGGCAGGCGCGACGAAGCAGGTAAAATCGCAGGCCCTGAAATGAGGGAAGAAGAATAGTGACTGAGGCCCGCTACGAGCCGCCGCGCTTTATTGCCATTGAAGGCCCCTTGCGAGTGGGCAAGACAACACTTGCGGACCGCGTGGCTGAGCGTCTGGGAGCCCTGCGGCTGCGTGACGTGGAAGACAACCCCTTTCTTGCGGAATTTTACGCCGGCAAGCGCGGCGCCGCGTTTCAAGCCCAGCTCTACTTCCTGATGCATCGCGCCAGACAGCATGAGGACCTGGACCTGACCGCGAGCGCAAGCCAAATGATTGTGAGCGACTACCTGTTTGCGAAGGACCGTATCTTCGCTTATCTGAACCTGAACGACGAAGAGTTGCCCGTTTATGAGGATATTTACAACCTGGCGGCTGAGCGTGTTCCCACGCCGGACTTGGTGATATACTTACAAGGGGATCCGGGGGTTCTCCGGGATCGCATTGCGCGCAAACGCGAGCGGTTTGAGCAACGCATAACGGATGAATACCTGGTCGAAGTGGTGGCGGCTTACGAGCACTTTTTCAGCCGTTATCGGGAAACGGACCTCCTGGTGATCGAAACCACAGGTATCGACTTTGTGGAGCGCGAAGCGGATTTGGAACAGCTTTTGAAACGCCTGGCTCAACCCGTTCGCGGAACGCAGTACTTTCTGCCGCTTGGATCCAATGACCGGGACTGAGACGGCGCCGAAGCCGGGCGAAAACAAGCTTGCCCTCTATGTCGAGGCTAGAGAGGGCCCACTCGGGTCTCCATGCCAGCGCCGTTAGGTGTTGGTCATGCAAAGCCCCCGCGACATAGAGGGCACCTTCTTGATGCACCCCTGGTGCGGCGCGGCCGCGCGCCGCACGTTGTACATGCCTGAACCTAGAGGAGAAGCCATGGACCTCGATTTCGGGGCCGTGAGCAAGGTTAGAATTCCGCTCCTGCTCGAATGCAAGATTCAGGGCAGAAAACTCGCCTGTCTCACCGCCTACGATTACCCCTCCGCGCGCATTGTTGACGAAGCTGGAATCGATATGATTCTGGTGGGAGACTCGCTCGCCCAAACCGTTTTGGGGTACGAATCCACGCTGCCGGTCACCGTTGACGAAATGCTCCACCACCTGCGCGCCGCCCGCCGCGCTGTGCGCCGGGCCCTTCTGATTGCAGACCTGCCCTACGGAAGCTACCACACCAGTGAAGAGGCAGCGCTGGCCGCAGCCATCCGATTTGTGAAGGAAGGCGGCGCGGAAGCCGTCAAGCTGGAGGGAGGCGCCAAGCGCGCCGCTTTGGTTCGCCGTCTTGTCGACGCGGAAATCCCCGTGATGGGTCATATCGGCTTGACGCCTCAATCCCTCCACGCAATGGGTGGATACCGTGTGCAGGGGCGCACACCCGAAGCCGCGGAAGCGCTGCTGGCCGATGCCCAGGCCCTCGAGGATGCCGGGGCGTTTGCCGTAGTGCTGGAGTGCGTGCCTCGCGAATTGGCTGAAGTCATAACCAGCCGGCTGCGGATTCCTACTATCGGCATCGGCGCTGGACCTGCCTGCGATGGGCAAATCCTGGTATTGGCGGACTTGCTGGGCTTCAGTTTTAGCGCCCCGGCCAGGTTTGTTCGTGCTTACGCCAGCCTGCGCGATGTAGTGGAGAACTCGTGCAGCCGCTATGCAGAAGATGTGCGGCAAGGCCGCTACCCGTCTGAGGCGGAAAGCTATCACACTAATCTTTCGCAAATTGACACGGAAAACGCGGCCCCTCGTGCGAAAATAGAGACGGCGGCTGGCTAGTTCGGTTTCGGCGAGGCAGCGCTGGGAACCTTCCGCACCATGCAACAAATCACATCGATCCCGCAGATGCGGGCCATTGCGCGTGAATTGCGCTCCGGTGGCAAGCGCCTGGCGCTTGTTCCAACCATGGGCGCTTTGCACGAGGGACACCTCTCTCTGGTACGCAAAGCGCGGCTGCTGGCCGACGCGGTTGTCGTCTCTATTTTTGTAAATCCCATGCAGTTCGGCCCGCATGAGGATTTTTCGCGCTACCCGCGCGATTTGGAGCGCGATCTGAGCCAGCTTCGCCATCTGGATGTGAAGGCGGTTTTTGCCCCCTCGCGCCAAGAGATGTATCCCGCCGGCTTTGCAACCTGTATCGAGCCGGGCGCTGCCGGCGAAATTCTTGAGGGCGCTTTTCGTCCCGGCCATTTTCGCGGCGTGGCCACGGTGGTGTTTAAGCTTTTCCAGATTGTGACGCCCGACGTGGCCGTTTTCGGCCAGAAGGATTTTCAGCAGACGGTCATTATCAGGCGGATGGTGGAGGACCTGAATTTGCCGGTGCGAATTGCGCTGGCGCCCATCGTTCGCGAAGAGACGGGGCTGGCGGTCAGCTCGCGGAACGCCTACCTTAGCGCCGAGCAGCGCGTCGCGGCCGGGCTGCTGCACCAGGCGTTGACACTAGTCCAAAATGCCTACTGGAAAGGCGAGCGGCACCCCGAGGCCCTTGAACGGGAAATGCGCTCCCTCTTCCAACCCGGCACGCCGGCTGTTGTGGATTACGCCGTCGTGGCAGACCCGGTGCGGCTTCAATCCGTCGAGCAGGCGCAGCCCGGCTGTGTGGCGCTGATCGCTGCGCGCCTGGGTACAACGCGCCTGATCGACAATCAGATTCTTGGCCCGCGACACGCAAGCGCTGACCAATTGATCGAAGCCGTCCTGAGTTTCGCAAAGTCCGCGGAGCCGCCCGCAGCGGAACCTGCAAGTGCCGCTGAGAAGCAGCGGCTGAAGGTTGAAAACTGCCGCGACTGCGCCGCGATCAGCAGCATCATTTTGCCGCCGCGCGAGTACCTGGCGCGTTTTGTTCAGGAGTTTTATCCCCAGCCGCAACAGGTTACTACGCTGGTTGTCGGGCGGGACGCTCCCTGGAACGCGCGTCACTATTTGTACCGTAATCCTCAGGGCCATGACTTATTCCTCGCGCGCCTTTATACGCTTCTGGGCGTTACCGGATTCAGCGATTTTGCCGCCCGCTTCGCACTTACGGATGCACTCCGCTGCCACTCACTTGCCACTCCCGTGGCGCCTGGCGCCTGGCAGCATTGCGCCCGGCATTTGCCTGGCGATATGGAGATGTTCCTGGGGCTGCGCAATATAGTTCTGCTCGGCGACGTCGCCTACCAGCAGTTTTATGGCGCTGTGCTGGCGCGAGCTGTTAGCGAACGGACCTTTGGCGAAGCGCTGGCGGAAAACGGATGGGCGGTTGACGATTTGCCATATCCCGGCCATACGGCGCGCTCGCCTCTGCGCGTGATTACCTGCTACCATCCCGCCTTAAGTTCGCGCACACCCTGCATTGCGCACCTGCTCAAATAGACACTGCGAACCACCCAAGCTGCCTGGCGAGGCGGCGCCGGCCCGGCCGCCTGATGCCTTTGCCGGAGAGCTGCCTCAAAAATCCGGTTTCGGCGCCAGAACCCAGCGTGTGCCACGCAGAAAATCGTCCACGCGCGCGATATCGCCGCCTCCGCATAAAATAAGGCGGCAAAACACCTCCGCGGAGCTGATATTGGGTTCTAGCTTGGCGGCTTGCAGCAGAGCCAGGTCCGCTTCCTTGCGGCGCTTTTGCTGCCACAGGTCAATGGATTGCAGCGCCATCATCTGAGCGGAATTGGGGTCTGCGGCCAGCGCCTGCGCAATCTCTTCCAGAGAACCGTCAAAATCGCGCTGCTTCCACAACGTCAGCGCCATCACCCGATGCCCCTCCGCCGCCTGCGGCTTCAGCTTTAGAATGGCCTGAGCCTGTTCCAGTGCACCCTTGGTGTCGCCGCGACGCAGCATGTTCTGCGCCTGCAGCTCGCGCGCCGGCAAATAATCCGGATGCGTGGCCAGAACCTGGTTCAGCAGTTGCGAAGCCCGCGTCGGGTCGCCGGAAGCGGTCAGCATGCGCGCCAGGCGAAAACTGCTTTGCCAGTCCTGAGGGTTCATCTGCGCCACTTTTTCCAGAGTTTTCTGAGCGTCAGCGGTGCGCCCTTGCAGCTCCAATACGCGTCCCAACTCCGCGTAAGCCGCTTCCAGGCCCGGCTGGGCGGCGATGGCCATCCTGAAGTTTTTTTCCGCTTCGGGAAGGTTATGCTGGTATTCGCGCAACTGTCCAAGTCCAAGATAGCCTAGCCCGCTATGCGGATCGATTTGAGCCGCTTTCTGGAATTGAACGGCGGCGCGGTCCTCTTCGCCCATGGAAAGCAGCACCTGGCCCAAGGTTAACACCGCCTGGGCGTTTCCAGGCTCAAGCTTGATGGCAGCCTCGGCCTGCGGTTCCGCCAGCTTCGGCTGCCTGCCTTCCATATACAACTCGGCCAGATCCGTGCGCAGGTCCGCGGCATTGGGCTTCATTTTTACCGCCGCCAGCATTTCTCTGATCGCCATGTGGAGAAAGTCCGCTGAGTTTAGATCCGGGGCTGAAGGCGTGCTGGCCTGGGAGGGAACGGGACCGGCCAGGTTCCACGCCATTCTGGCCAACTCGATATGCGCGCTGGCGTCCTGGGGAGTAAGCTGCGTGACGGTAGTCATTTCCTGCACCGCCGCGCCGCCTTTGCCTTGCTTCCACAGCGCCAGGGCCACGCCGCGATGGGCGTCCGCCAGTTCGGGCTGCGCATCAACCGCGCGCCGAAACGCGGCTTCAGCGCCGCGTGCGTCGTTGTTGTTGAGCAGGGCATAACCTTGCTGCATGGCCTGGGCGGCGGCGGGAAGCGGCGTGGTGACGCTGCCGGAAACCACCTGAGGATTTGCCGTGGGTTTTGCAGCTTGGCCGCGTAGCGGTGCGGCCAGCGCTGTCCAGGCTAGCGCCGCACCCACCCAAAACTCCAGCCGGCAAAAAATAAAGGCTGGTCGCAGTCCATGGGCGGATTGACCGGGCGCCTCGGAGCTCAGGTGATCGAATTGAGAATTAAAATGCGTCATGGTTCAAGGTAATGCGTGGATCTGGCTGGGACTGTGAATAATGATTTCAGCCCGTCCCTGATAGCTGGTGATGACTCCGCGAATTTCAATCTGTTCGCCTTCCAGCCCGTTCAGATCGCGGAATCTTGAGGAGTCTGAGGCAAAGATCACGCTTCCAAACGGGCAATTGCGGTAATCGTCGCAAAAATCCAGAAAAGTGTTGCCGCGGCTTGAGGTATAGGCGCGCAGCACGCGCCCTTGTACACACCCGTTTTCTCCTGTATGCCTGATGGCGTCGCGAAAATCCACACAGGGTCCGGCGGCCGCCCGCGAAGAACTGCCGCTGCGCAGCCATGCGGAGCGTGCAGGATCCATTTTGCTTCTGGAGCGCAGAAAATAAGAGATGGCGACCACGGCCACCAGCGCCCCTGCCGCAACCAGCCATCGTCTTTTTTGCCTCATCGTATGCCACCGCTTGCAGTTTGTTGCCTCTGTTGCATTAACTCAATAGCCCGGCAGACCGGCGCAGGTTCTATCGGCGCCCGCGCGGGTCCACTGCTTTAAATCCGGCCTGCCGGCGCGCACCCAGGCCGTATACCAAAGCGAACTGACAAAAGTGGCTGCCGCTTCCAGACGGCTTTCCGCCAGCGGCCCTGCCAGACGTTCCATGCGCGTCATATAGCGCGGATCCTGAAAGCTGATGCCTTGAGACGCCTTCCGGTCTGCGGTCAGCAGCAAAGGAATGTGACGATAGCTTTCGAGGCCCACGTCAAAAATACGCTCGCGCAGATGAGGAATGACTGCGGCTGGCGCTGGCCGCAAATGCCAGCGGTTTGCCATGGCGTTTACCAATTCGGTTTCAAAACGTCCATGTACGCCTCGCTGGCCCGTATCCTGTCCGTCGTAGTCGCGGGTCGTATGCAGTGGTTGAGTCAAGTCGGCGGAGTAATGGGCCATGTAAACCAGATCGTGGTCCAATTCGCCATGGTTACGGCGGCTAAAGTCCTTTTCAATCCACGTGGCAAAGCGATCGATCTGCCACAGGCTGTCACCATCGCGCTCAAGCGAAGGGCTAACCCATCGCTTTTCTTCCACAAACACGCGCCGCAATTTGGCAAAGGGGTATGGGCCGTAAACGTCCATGTCTGTGAAATGATGTGGCCCCTCGGAGCGCGCTTGCTGCGCCAATAAGTCAGGATCGCTGGCGTGGTCGATCAAGTAGGCGCGGTGACGTTCAAAATAGGCGCGCAGCGGCTCTGGCATCAGGGCAATCGCCGCGGCATTCACCATCTGGTGACCCAGGCTTCCCCAGGCAAACAACTGCGCCGCTGGGGAACACAGCGCCATTACTGCCGCAATCACTGCTGCGGCCATCCGGCCACGCTTTCGAGTTGCCGACCGTTCCTTCATACGAATAATCTATCAGAAGGCAATTGGGTAGAGGGGCAGCTTTTTCCATGGGCGGGAAATAATTGACCAGGACATGTTTTGGCTCGACGCATCTTGACCCATCCCGGCCGGCAGAGTAAACTGCAAACACTGTGCGCCTGTAGCTCAGATGGATAGAGCGGTTGCCTCCGGAGCAACAGGTCGGGGGTTCGAATCCCTCCAGGCGTACCAATCAATCTATAAGAACTTAAGCTCCGTTGGCCGTCTTCAGAAAAGCATAAGTTGGTGCAAGTCACTTTCGCCACAAGATATCTGCAACCTTAGTTTCGGAAGGGAGGGCGGGAGCCCGGCACGGCGGGTCCGCGCTTCCCTGCCCAGCCCAGCCCTAAGTGGTGTGTGCTGATGTTCTCTTGTTGCCGGTGTTTACTATATGGATAACACGATTGGTTTCGTTTTTTGCCGTTTATCTCTTGTGTTATCATCGGTTTGCCTCAGCTTCGCGCGGTCAGATTGGGTTCGTAATTGGGTTCGTTTTTTAGGATGTGTTTTGTTTTCAATAACCTTGGGTTCGTTTTCGGTGAAAAATACCGCGCTGCCCTCACACTGCCTAAGACCGCTTTCGGCCGCTGCGGTGAATTATTCCTTCAGGTGGTAGCCACGCTTGAGCACCCGTAATGGCGCCGTTGCAAAACGCGGTGCGCAGCCGCCGCAGGCAGCCCATCGGCCGCGCCGCCGGTTTTAATGTTGCGCCCGGCGGCCTGGTGGCGCGAAGGCTGGAGAGCGGAGGCTCCGCGGCCCTCGTACCCGCCCTGCAGCGCCATTTTGCACTGTGCCTGCTCTTCAGGCGCGACATGTGGTTCCACATCCATCATCGCCGCATAAACAGAGGCTGCTGTAGCTTTGGTGCTTTGGGAGCACCGAGCACAGGCAGGCACTCCTCGCGGGATTTTAAGGGGATAAGGTTCGGTGGAAGATTAAAAACGGGCTGGCGATAAGCCGCGCGTCGCGGGACGCGACGCGCAGATCGAATATGCCCTTGCGGAATGGTTCCACATCCAGCATCGCCGCATAAACAGAAGCTGCTGTAGCTTTGGTGCTTTGGGAGCACCGAGCGCAGGCAGGCACTCCTCGCGGGATTTTAAGGGGATAAGGTTCGGTGGAAGATTAAA
>VFSW01000719.1_pt1 | contig 49112 bp, 35 predicted proteins | sample 5358111 | NCBI WGS metagenome assembly VFSW01 (sample SAMN11554181, study PRJNA540505) | mine drainage metagenome | isolation source: sediment from site ElyBrook_90M | place: USA: Ely Copper Mine, Vershire, VT | collected 2017 | reverse complement strand
TCGAACGGCGAACTGTGTCTTAACTGTTTGTGTCAGTCCAGGGGGCAAGGGCACAAAGAGCCGAACGATTGTGGAGAACTCAACCTTCCCGTCAGTTACGGCACTCGCTGGTCACGAAGCTTGGTACTACCAAGAACCCGGAGCCCAAGGCGCGGCGAATCCGAATCCGGAGAGCATCGAGGAACTACCCCTACTTGTGCGCGTTCGCGCCTTGGCTCGGGAGAGCGAGATTGACACAGGTGGCAGTCTGGCATGGCTGGATTCGCTGGCGGGTAGAGTGATCGAGTCCGCGGGCGCCGCACAAGGCGCAGCCGACGCAGTCAATGCACAGTTCTTCGACGATTTGCAGACTCTTGAGCGCCTCGCTGAAAGCTATGATCTTCGGCAGAGTTTGAGGGCATACGCCCAGGTTTTGCTGTTCGCTATCCGCTTCGACCTCATCTGGTTGATTGTAGCGGACGCCTTCTAACCAGCGCTTGCAGGCCGCCGTTGCGAAGCTAAATTCTGGCGGACGAGGCAGACAGGACATTTTGTAAAGAAGGAAGTAGCGATTTACGGCGACGCCCCAACTTCAGACCCCTGATCTTGGTTGGGCACCCGCACAGAGTAAGCCTTCGCACGCAGCGCCCGCTCCCCTACCCTGTCAATCCCGAGGAACCTACACGTTTACGCCCCCCGTAGAAAAGGCGCCGGCCGGCAGAGGATTCGGAGGATGTGTCGTGTCAGTTCGGGATGGTCCGAAGCGCTATTGTCATCGCGGCAGCATGCAGGGGCGGCGCACGACCTTACTGGGCATTGATTGGCCGGATAAGTCCGTTACTGGCTGGCTGGCCGCGGAAGGACCACGCGCGCGCGCGTTCCGGCGGCGATGATGGGCGCCCGGCTCTCGAATCCGACGAACACGCGTCCGCTCGAGTCGACCTCGCGGACGACGCCGCGCCAAGGGCTGCCTGGCGTCCCGGCGATCTCGATCCTGGCTGGAATTCCCGGCCGTACCCAGCGCAACGCCGGACCGGCCGCTTGGGCGACCGCATCGAGGCGAGTCAGATCGCCGGCGATGCGGAACATGGGCTGCGAGCGCGGGTTGACGGCGTCTCCGCGCTCGGCGACGTGATCGAGCAGGGCGCCGGGCACGGGCGCGCGGACGTCCACCTCGGCCGGGCCGGTGTTGGAGTTCGCGTACTCCTCTACGCGGCGGCGCGCATCGGATGCGGTGCGCGAAAGGGAAGCGACGCGATCCTGCGCTTGCCGCGCGAGGGCGGTCAAGCTCTCCGCGTCGGCCTTCGCGATGCGGTACGTCCGCTCGACGTCTTCGAACGCCAGGCGCGGCGAGACGCCCTCCTGGAACAGGGACTGCTGCTTGTGGTATTCGGAACTGGCGGCGGAGAGCGCGGCGTTCGCCTGCGCGGCGTTGTCTTCGGCCCGCGCGGCTTCGATGCGGGCCGTGCTCAGTTCCGTGTCGGCCTCGCGGGACTGCTCGCGGGCGCTCCGCTCGGCGCGCTCTGTCTCCAGGTTCTGTTCCGACAGATGTGCGCTCAGGATGCGCGCCAGCAGTTGACCGGCCGCGACCACCTGGCCGGGCGCGGCGAAGCAGTCCTCGACGGTGCCGTCGATGGGCGCCATGACGCTCACGATCCCTTGCGGCGCCACGGTGGCGGGAAGCGTAATGGGCGGATCCTGGCTTGCGGCGGACGTGTCGCCGGACCGCCAGAAATCGGACCGGTAAAGCACGGCCACGGCTGCCGCCGACACCAACAGAGCCGCCAGCACTCCGGCCACCAGGAACCGCCGCGCAGGCATACCCCGAGTGTAGCCGCCAGGCGAGCGCGCGGCTCATCCGTCCGACGAATGCGTGGGTGTCGAAGAAAGTGGGGAAGCCACTGGGCGGCCCCCGCGGGCCAACGCGCAGGACGCTTCTCATCGGCGTGAAGGGCTAAAGGTTGGCGATCCGTTCGGCGAACGGTACACCGAATCGGCACGACCGCTCTTGACCCGGAAGGGTACTATTCCCTACAGTGAAAGAAAGGGCCGATCGTTTCAGCCTTCCGTGACGAAGGCCGAGTTTTTTATGGCCGACACTGAGAAGCTCAACCCGCGACATCAGGAAGTACTTCACGCGGTGGTGCGCGCCTACATCGAGTCGGGCGAGCCCGTGTCGTCGAGCGCGGTCGCGAAAGAGCGGCGCGACCATCTGAGCTCGGCGACCATTCGCAACATCATGTCCGATCTGTGCGACGACGCGTATCTGGCGCAGCCACACACCTCGGCGGGCCGCGTGCCCACGCAGAAGGCGTTCCAAAGCTACATTCAATCGCTGCATCGGATGCACGTGCAAGGTCACGCGGCGTCCGCGGATGGACGCTCCGCTCCGGCGGAGTTCTCGCGGCTGCGGCAAGAGTTGCTCGGGGCGGACTCGTTCGAGCAGCAGGTGGAGCGGGGATCGCGGATGCTGACCGAGATGACGCGGGGCTTCGGGATCGCGGCGGCCTTTCCGGATTCGAGCCAGGTGCTCGAGGCGATCGAGCTTGTGCCGCTCGCCGGCCGGCGCGTGTTGATGGTCGTGGTGACGCGCGACCGGATTGTGCGCAACCGGGCGGTGACGCTGGACGAGCCGGTCGACTCGGCGGAGCTCGCCTCGATCCGGAATTACGTCAACCAGAATTTCAGCGGCTGGACGCTGGCGCGCATCCGCGCCGAGCTGCGCTCGCGGCTTGCCGAAGACCGGGCGGCCTATGACGCGGTGCTGCGCCGGCTCACGGTGTTTTACGCGAAGGGACTGCTCGATATCGAACTGACGCCGGAAGTCCACACCGAGGGTGCGGGCAATTTGGTGGTGGCCATGCTGCATCTGACCGAGGAGCGCATGCGGAACCTGTTGCGCGCGCTCGAGGAGAAGCAGCGCATTCTCGAAATGCTGGACCGCTTCCTCGAGCAGCCGGCGGGCGAAATCGGTGTGCGTGTCGGACTCGGGGAAGCCGACGCCAGCATGAGCGGACTTTCGCTCATCGGGCTTTCGCTGTCGCTGGCCGGAGGGTTGCCGGCGAAGATCGCGGTGCTCGGGCCGATCCGCATGAACTACGCCAAGGCCATCTCGGCGGTGACGAATCTGGGCGCGGCCTTTCAGAGCCTCCCGGCCTGAGCGCTCCGCCGCGTCCCGGGCGGCGCCGGGCCGGATCGTACACTAAAGAATAACGAACTATGGAAGACACGAAACCTGTCGCCGAGGCCGCGCCCGCGGTCGAGGAAACCACCCCCACCGGCGCCACCGAGCGCGACCGGCTGGCGGCCGAGAACGCCGCGCTCAATGACCGCCTGCTGCGGCGGCAAGCGGAATTCGAAAATTTCCGCCGCAGGGTCGAGCGCGAACGCTCGGAGCTGCTCGAATACGCGAGCACGGAGGCGGTGCGCGCGCTGCTGCCGATCCTCGACGATTTCGAGCGGGCGCTGAAGGTCGAAACCGGCGACCGCGACTACGCCAAGGGGATGGAGTTGATCTATCAGCGTCTGCGAGACAACCTCGTGAAGCTGGGCCTCGAGCCCATTGCCAGCGTTGGGGCAACCTTCGACCCGAACGTGCATCACGCGATTCAGAAGGAAGAGACGGACGAAGGCGAAGACCACGCGATCCTGGAAGAGTTTCAGCGCGGATACCGGTTCCGCGGACGCCTGCTACGGCCGGCCATGGTGAAGGTAGCGGTCCGGAAAGCATGAGCGCCCCCAACAAGCGCGACTACTACGAGGTGCTCGGTGTCGGCCGCGACGCCGGCGAGCCGGCGCTGAAATCCGCCTACCGCAAGCTGGCGCTGCAGTTTCATCCGGATCGCAACCCGGGCGACCACGGTGCGGAAGAGAAGTTCAAAGAGGCCGCCGAGGCCTACGGCGTGCTCAGCGATCCGCAGAAGCGCGCCGCCTACGATCGCTTCGGCCATCAGGGATTGCAGGGCGCGGCCGGCGGCGCGGGCGGATTCAACCCCGAGGCTTTCACCGACTTCAGCGACATTCTCGGCGACCTGTTCGGGTTCGGCGATCTGTTTGGCGGCGGCGGCTCGCGGCGGCGCACCCGCGTCGAGCGCGGCGAGGATCTCCGCTTCGATCTCGAGGTCAATCTCGAGGACGCGATTCGCGGGCTCACGGCCGATATCCAGGTCCCGCGCATGGAACCCTGCTCGCGCTGCGGAGGCACGGGAGCCGAGAAAGAAGACGGCGTCGTCACGTGTCCGGTCTGCCGCGGCCGCGGCGAGGTGATGTACCAGCAGGGCTTCCTGTCGGTGCGCCGCACCTGTGGCCAGTGCAATGGACGCGGCCAGATTGTGCGCCGGCCATGCACGCAGTGCCGCGGCGAAGCCTACACGCGCGTCAACCGCAAACTGAAGGTCACCATTCCGGCCGGAGTGGCCGACGGCAATCGCCTGCGGCTGCAAGGCGAAGGGCAGCCAGGTCCGAACGGCGGGTCTCCCGGCGATCTTTACGTGGTGATCAAGGTCAAGGAGCACCCGATCTTCGAGCGCCAGGACGACGATCTGCATTGCGTTCTGCCGGTGAATGTCGCGCAGGCGGCGTTGGGGGTCGATGTGCCGCTGCTCACCTTCGACGGCCTGCATACCGTGAAGATTCCCGAAGGCACGCAGCCGGGCGCGCGGATTCGATTGCACGGCCTCGGCGTACCGCATTTGCAGTCGCACGGCCGCGGAGATCTTTACGTCACGGTCGAGGTGCATGTGCCGTCGCGGATCACGCGCGATCAGCGCAAGCTGCTCGAGCAGCTTCGCGAGACGCTGCCCGAGGAAAACGAACCCAAGGAGAAAGGGCTCTTCGACAAGGTGAAGGACTACTTCATGTAGGGCGCCGCCCGGCGTCTTGACTCCGCCGGCGGCGGGTGCTGCCATGGGGAGATGCCACGCCGCACCCTGCTCACCGCGCTGCTCTTCGCAGCGTCCTCGTTCGCCGCCGAACGCCCAGCCATCGTCGGCGTTGCCCATATCGGGCTCAAGACCAGCGACCTCGCGGCCGCGCGCCAGTTCTACGGACACGTGCTCGGCTACCAGGAGCCGTTCACGCTCGACAAGCCGTCGGGCGGGCTGATGCTCACCTACTTCAAGGTGAACGATCACCAGTACATCGAAGTTTACCCAACGCTCGCCAGCGCCTCCGAGGACCGCCTGTCGCATATCGCGTTCGAAACCTCGGACGCGAGGCAGCTTCGCGACTACCTTGCCGAGCACAGCGTGAAGGTTCCAGCGGCCTTGAAGCCGGGCCTCGACGGGAACCTGAGCTTCATGGTTCAGGACCCCGACGGCCATAGCGTCGAATTCGTCCAGTACATGCCGGGCTCGCTGCACTCGACGAACTTCGGCAAATTCGTGCCCGATACGCGCATCTCGAAGCGCATCATCCACGTCGGAGTCACGGTGCGCGACCAGGCGGCGGCCGATCGCTTTTACAGAGACATCCTCGGCTTCCAGGCGACCTGGCACGGCGGCATGACCGATACGCGCACCGACTGGGTGGACATGCGAGTGCCCGATGGGACCGACTGGCTCGAATACATGCTGAACGTCAACAATCCGTCGCCCCGGTCGCTCGGCGTGATGCATCACTTCGCGCTCGGCGTACCCGAGATTCAGGCGGCGTATAAGGAGGTGTTGGCGCGCGGCATGACCCCGCCGAAGGGGCCGCAGATCGGCCGCGACGGCAAGTGGCAGCTCAATCTCTACGATCCCGACATGACGCGGGCCGAGATGATGGAGCCGAAGCCCGTGCGGACTCCCTGCTGCTCGCCCATGGCGTCCCGGTAGGCTGCTGCGCGTCGTGCTGCGCCAATTTGCGCCATAAGCCGCAGCGGGCGAGCCTTCAGAGAGTGCTGCGCGCGGATCGCCGTACATAGTATCAATCGCTTAGAGGTCGAAGACGGAGTCCGCCACTGTGGCAAGCGGGATGCTTCTAGTCCCGCGTGACACCGACGATGGCACCACCTGTCTTCCCCAACACCGGACGCCGCCACGCTCCCCGCGATTATTCGCGCACGCCGCTGAACGTCTATTGGGAGACGACGCAAGCCTGTGCGCTGGCCTGCCGCCACTGCCGCGCGGAGGCCGTGCCGGACGCGGACCCGAGGGAGTTGAGTTTCGAGGACGGCGTGCGGCTGCTCCACCAGATCGCCGGTTTCGGCGATCCGCTGCCGCATCTGATTCTGACCGGAGGCGACCCGCTGGCCAAGGCGCGGCTCTACGATCTGATCGACGAGGCGCGCGGGCTCGGTATCGAGATCTCGATCACGCCCGCCGCGACGGCGGCGCTGACGCGCGACGTGGTGTCACGGCTCAAGGAGCACGGCGTGAACGGGCTGGGCCTCAGCCTCGATGGGTCGAACGCCGAGCGCCACGATGCGATCCGCGGCGTGCCGGGGACCTTCGATCGCACGCTCGCGGGGATGCGCTGGGCGGCGGAGTTCGATATGCCGCTGCAGGTCAACACGCTGGTGGCGGCCGAAACGGTTGACGATCTGCCGGCCGTGTACCGTCTGCTCGCGAGCGAACGCGTATCGCGCTGGAGCCTGTTCTTCCTGATCGCCGTTGGCCGGGGCAAGGTGCTGCAACCGCTGTCGCCCGAGGAAGGCGTCGCGTTGATGGAGTGGATTCACGGCATCTCGCGCACGGCGCCGTTCACGGTCGCGACCACCGAAGCCCCGTCCTACCGCCGCGTGGCGATCGAGAGGATGAAAGCCGAAGGCCTGACCGGCGAGCAGATCGCCCGCGGGCCGGCCGCGCGCGGGTTCGGCATCCGCGACGGGCACGGCATCGTGTTCGTATCGCATCTGGGCGACATCTGTCCCGCCGGTTTCCTGCCGCTCGCGGCCGGCAACGTGAGTTCGCACGATCTGGTGAGCGTGTATCGCTCGGCGCCGCTGTTCGAGGCGCTGCACGATCCATCGCAGTTCGAAGGCGCGTGTGGACTGTGCCGCTACCAATCGCTGTGCGGCGGCTCGCGCGCGCGGGCTTTTGCCGCCACCGGCGATCCGCTCGCTTCGGATCCGCTTTGCCCGCAAGACACGCCGTAGCGGACGGGCTCAGGGCCGCTCGCGATACTTGTCGTAGAGCCGCGTGTGGCGCGTGGTGAGATCCACGTCGTGGCCGGCGATGAATACCTTCTTCACGCTGGTGCGCGTTTCGAGCGGGTCGCCGTCGGTAAGAATCAGGTCGGCGAGTTTGCCGGGCTCGATCGAGCCGAGTCGATCGGCCACGCCCCAGATGCGCGCCGCGTTGATGGTCACCGAGCGCAGCGCCTCGTCTTTTGGCAGGCCGAAGGCCGCGGCCATCGAAGCTTCATACGGAAGGTTGCGCGCGAACTGGACGTCGAAGGTTCCGAAGGCGAACGGGATGCCGGCGCGATAGAATTCCCCCGGCAGCGCGTAGGCCTGATCGTAGGGCATGTCCTGTTCGAGCGGCGTCTCGAGCGTCGGTCCAAGGATCGCCTCGACGCCGGCGGCCTTGAGGTCCGGGCCCAGTTTGCCCAGCTCGCGGCAGCCGGCGAGCACGAGCCGGATCTTCTGCTCGCCCGCGAACTCGAGCGCGGCCTTCATCTCTCTCTCGCGTGCGGCGACGATCATCACCGGTACTTTCCCGTCCAGCACCGGAATCATCGCCTCGAACTTCAAGTCGCGTTCCAGGCCGGACTCGCCGCCCTTGCGCGCTGTTTCGTAGCGCCGGGCCTCCTCGAAGAATTCCTTGAGCCGGCGGATCTTCTCGTCGTAGGCGCGCTGGATTTCGCGGAACGCTGTTGGCGCGCCGGGAGCGGCGAAAAACGGCCGGCGCGGGGCCTGTAAGGCAGGGAAGACGATCTCAAGCGCCGCGTCGCGTACGAGCTGCATCTCATCCCACGTCCAGCCGTCCAGATGAATGAGCGCGGCCTGCCCGGCGATGATGCCCTGCGCGCCGGCGGTGGCCGGAAGCGTCATCGCCGAAGTAATGCCGTTGGCGCGCGTCACCGGGATATGCTCGCTGGCCGGATTCACGGCCGCCAGAGCCTGAAGCTGCGGGTCGAACTCTCCGAGCTCGTTCGTATCGTTGGTCTCGCGGATGGCCGAGATTTCGCTCAGGCCGACTTCGGTGGCCGAGTTAATCATGCCCGGGTAAACATGCAGCCCCTTGCCCTCGATGCGGCGCACGCCGTGGGCCGCGATCTTCGCTCCTATGGCGGCGATTTTCCCGTCCTTCACGAGCACGCTTGCGCCGGCGATGTCGGGCGCGGTCACCGGATGCACGGTGGCGTGCTCGATGACGAAGCTGGTATCGTCGGCGGCCGCGGCGGCGGCGGCGGCGAGCAGTAGGGCCAGCGCGGCGCGTCTCATTGGCCCTCCTCCGGCGCGTTGCGGCGCGTCCCCGGCGCCGGCGCGGGTCTCGCACGCTGTTTGTCAAGAGCCATCAGCCGCTCTTTCTCCTTCTCGCGCGCGGCGCGAGCGGCGAGATCCTTCTCGCGGTCGAAGTACACTTCGCCGTCGATGATCGTTTTGACGACCTTCGAGTAATTCGACAGCGGGTGGCCGTCGAAGATGGCGAAGTCGGCGTCCTTGCCGGGCTCGATCGAGCCAACCTGCGAGTCGATCATGAGTTGCCTGGCGGGGTTGATGGTGATCATCGCAAGCGCCTCGGTCTCGCTCAGGCCACCGTACTTCATCACCTTCGCCGCTTCGTTGTTGAGGTGGCGCATCAGCTCTTCGGAGTCGGAGTTGAGACTTACGATGACGCCCTTCCGCGTCATGATGGCCGCGTTGTAGGGGATCGCGTCATAGGCCTCGACCTTGTATGCCCACCAGTCGCTGAACGTGGACGCCCCCGCCCCGTGCGCGGCGATCTCGTCCGCGACTTTGTAGCCTTCGAGCACGTGTTGCAGGGTCCGGATCTTGAAGCCGTAATCGTCGGCGACCTTAAGCAGCATGAGAATCTCGTCGGCGCGGTAACAGTGGGCATGCACGAGGCGCTTGCCTTCGAGCACTTCGACCAGCGGCTCGAGCTTCAGGTCGCGCCGCGGCGGCTCGGGGTGTTCGCCGCGCGCGACGGCGGCGCGATAAGCGTTCCACGTAGCTTGATAGATCTTCGCCTCGTTGAATGCCTCGCGAATCGTGTCCTCGACACCCATGCGGGTCGCCGGGTAGCGGAGATTCGACGCGCGGAAAACGGAGGGCGAACCCTGGCGTTTGGGGTTCTCGCCGAGCGCGAACTTGATGCCGGGCGGCGCGCCGGCGAAGGGCAGTTCTTCGGCGGTCTTGCCCCAGCGCATCTTGATCACCAGCGTCTTGCCGCCGATCGCGTTCGCGCTGCCGTGGAGAATATTGGCCGTGGTGACGCCGCCCGCGAGAGCGTCGTAGATATAGATGTCCTCCGGGTTCAGCGTGTCTTGAATGCCCACCATCGAGGACACCGAGACGCTGCCCTCGTTCACCGCTTCGGTGGCGATGTGCGAGTGGCAGTCGATGATGCCGGGCATTACGTATTGGCCGGTGGCGTCGACGATCGTCGTGCCCGCCGGAGCGTCGATCGAGGCGCCCACCGCGGCGATCTTCCCATCGCGGATGAGAATCGAGCCGCCTTCGACGGTTCCTTTCGTCACCGTGAGGACGGTTGCGTTCCGGATCAGCGTGGTCGCCGCGGCGGCCCATCCCCAGCTTGCGGCAGCGAGCGCGAGGGTCCAGCGCGCGGCGGTCATCGTGCGGCCTCCATCGCGCGGCCGGCCGCGCCGTTGGGCGGCGTCTCCGGCGCCGGCTCGAACTTCTTTCCATCCACGATTACAAACTTCACCTTGGTTTTCTCCTCGAACCAGTCCCCGTCGGTGACCAGAAGATTGGCGATCTTGCCCTTGTCGATCGAGCCCATGCGATCGGCGACGCCGAAGATCTCGGCGGGCGCGAGGGTCATCGCACGCAGCGCGGCGTCGCGGCCGAGTCCCGCGTCGATGGCTCGGCGCGCCGCGCGGACCAGCGCTGTCCGCGTCGTCAGACTGCCCGCGTAGAAAGCGAACGGAACGCCCGCCTTTTGCATGACGGAAGCCGACGATGGCGCCCGCTCGCGGACTTCGAGCGTGTGCAGCGTCACGTAGGCGCCGGGATCGCCGTCGCGCGCCCGCTCCGGCCAGTCGAGATCGATCAGCACCGGCACTTGCGCGTTCTTCAACAGGTCGCCCGCGCGGTAACCCTCCTGCATGCCGTACAGCACGGTCTTCTGGCCCAGTTCGTTTCCGAAGCGGATCATGCGGTCCATCTCGACCAGCCGGTCCGCGGGCAGCAGAATCCTCGGCGATTCGAGCAGGCCCTCGATGGCCCGGTCATATGGTGGGCGTTTCATGCCCACGTGGTTCCGCTCGTACATCGCGCGGACCGTCTGGTAATGGCCCGCGTCAAGATACAACTGCCGGATGTAGGCGATGACGCCCATCAGCGATCCGGGAAAGCTCGCGAAGCCCTGGCCGCGCAGGGTCATGTACTGTCCGGCGGGCGTCGCCACCACCATGTCGCCGGGCCGCTCGCCGGCCAGATCGATCACCGTGCCCTCGCCGGCGAAGATTCCGCGCGTAGGGAACGACACCGCGGAGGTGAAGCCCGCGCTGCGCAACTCCGCCACATGCGGGTCATTGGGCCGGACGAGATCCGCGGCGCGCCGCCAGCTTTCCGTCGAAGGCCGGTCCTCGGGTCCGTTCGAAGGCGGGGGCGCCGGCGCTCCGCCTCCGCCCGCCGCCGGTCTGCGCGGCGGCGCGGCCGCCAGCGCTTCGGGGTCCGTAATTCCCACGCTGCCGAGCGCATCGATCAGGCCTGGGTAAACCGTCAGGCCCGCGCCCTCGACAATCCAGGCGCCGGCGGGGATCGCGGCGTTCTCGCCGACGTCGTCGATCAGCCCGTCGCGCACCACGACCGTGGCGCGGGCGAGCGCGGGTCCGCTGACCGGAACCACTCGCGCATTGCGGATGGCGATTAACGAGGGAACGCCGGCCACCGCCAACGCCGGCAACAGCAGACAACTCAGCAGACGAGTCATGGGGAGTAACCTACGGCGTTGACTGTAGCAAGAAGGTTACCGGCCGCGCGCGCAGGCGCCATGCTTCAGGGGATCGTCACCTGATAAACGTTCATGCCGTTGAAGGTGGGCGCAAGGAGATACTCGGTGGTCCCGTTGGTAAGCACCAGGATGCTGCTGAAGCCGAACGCCGTGGCCACCGGGTATACGACGGGGGACGCGGGACTGCGGGCGTCGACAATCATCAGCGACGCAGGGCCGTTCAGATCCGTGGCCGGCGGCTGGGTGACCATCGCGAAGATCGAGCCGCCGAGGCCCTGCACGTAAAACGTTCCGTTGCTCTGGATGGACGTGACGGTGGTGGCGATCGCGGAGATGTTCTCGAAATCGGCGGCGGTTTCGGTCGTGGTCAGGTAGGCCGTGGTCAGCGTCAGATAGCCGGTGTAGGCGAAGTTGGCGGCGCCGGTCGCCGGGTCGGTGATGCCGGGATTGCGAATGTTTGCCGTGTTGCCCGTGATCAGGAGGAGGTTGGGTTCATTGGACAGGGCGAACTGGTAGCCGAATCCGGTAAAGACCGCGGCGGATGTACTGGTCAACTGTTGGACCGGCGTGGGCACGGTGATGTTGCTCACATCGACGACGGTGAGCAGCGCATCGCCGATGCTGGAGGTGACCGCGGTGGTTCCCGTGATGTACGCGGCGATCGGGTTGTAAAGTTGGTTCTGCGGCACCACCAGAGCGTTCGGCTTCGGATTCTGTTCGAAGGTGGCGGGAAGGCCCTGGGTCGGCGTCAGGAACGAGAGCACTGTGGGATAAGCCGGGCTGCTGAAACTGAACGTGAAGAAGTCGCCGTACTGCGCGGTGATCGCGAGCGCGTTGTTGAACGTGAACCAGTTGGTGGTGGAGACCGAGTTCGCGCCGGCGAAGCTTATGTCGGCCACCGATTGCAACAAGACGGCGGAAGTGGGGTTGGCAAAAAGCTGCGGTTGGCTAATGTAAGTGGGCTGCAGCGGCGCGGCGAGGCTGAACACCAGGAACGACGCGATGCCGTTGTTCTGCACGGCATCGACGAGGATGGGCGTGCCGGTTGCGTCGTTGATCGCGCAGACGCCGCCGCCGCCGTTGATGTTGGCGTCGCCGAACTCTCCGGCGTACGTCGTCGTGGTCAGGTCGATGACGCTGATGCGCTGCGCGGAGCACACATAGGCGAGAGTGTCGAGCACGTTCACGCTGCTGACGAGGCTGTTCGGAAACGAGACTTTCGAAAGAAGCGTGAGCACTGTGGGCGGCGGGGTGCCGGAGCCCGAGACGGCGATCTGGGCCGAGCCGCTGACAAGGCCGCCGATGGTGACGGCAAGCGGATACGTCCCGGTGGCGAGCGTTTTGGGGACTTCAATGTTGGCCTGCGCCAGGCCAGCGAAGCCCGGCGAGAGCCCGAGGAAACTTATGGCCGCCGCTACGCCGCCGATGCTGGCTGTCGCCGTGGCCGTGGCCTTCGCAAGCGGCGAACTGGGGGCGGCCGCGCCGTCGGCGACGGGATTATCCACCGGTCCCTGGCCGGTGAGATAGACGATGACCGTCGAGCCCACGGGCGCCCGATTCTTCGATGTGATCGCCTGATACGAGGCGCTTTGCGCGGCGGCGTTGTTTGAAGTGTCCTGAAAAATCGCGGGCGCCTCGGGCGTGACGGCGAACGCGAAGGCGGCGCCCGATCCGCCGGAAGATGACGCGACGATCAAGGACTGTGTGCCGGCGGCAAGGCCCCGCGGAACCTGGAAGTTAATCTGCGATGCGCTCGCGTAAAGCAAAGGAACCGCAACGCCGCCGATCAGCACGCGGGCGCCCCCGAGGGTGGTCGGAAGCGGCAGCCCCGAGGCCGTCGCCGTCGAGGAGGCGAGGTTCGAACCGAAGATCGTGGCGAGCGCGCCGGGCGCGACGCGCGGGCCGAAGCTGGCGGCATCCGTGACCGCGCTGACGGTTATCTGCCCGCGCACAGGCGCGATCAGAGCCAGGGCGGCCAACGGGAAGAGCGAAATGGGCCTCAAAGAAAGATGACGCCGCGGATGAGCAAATGGTTGAAGCGCCCGCCGAGGCTTACGGCCCCGGCCGGCGGCGCCCGGTACTCATCCGGTGGCGGATGTTTGGCCGCCGAGTACGCTGGCGATGGCCTCCAGGAGCTGGCGGGACCGGAAGGGTTTGGCCAGATAGCCGTCCATCCCGGCCGCAAGGCAGCGTTCGCGGTACCCGTCCGCGGCGTGCGCGGTGAGGGCCAGGATGGGCAGGCGGCGTCCGGTCAAGCCCTCCGCCTCGCGGATGGCCGCAGCCACGCCGAAGCCGTCCATTGAGGGCATCTGCAGGTCCAGCAGCGCCAGGTCGAACTGCAACGGCTGCGCCCGGTACGCGCGGAGCGCTTCGTGTCCGTCGGACGCCTTCACCACCGTGTGACCTTCGGCTTCAAGCAACCGGGCGGCCAGACGCTGGTTCACCGGGTTGTCTTCGGCGAGCAAAACGTGCAAGGGGCGCCCGGTCCAAATGGGAGCGCGGCGCGAAGGGGCGGCCTTAGGCGATGCAGCGGCCGCCTGTTCCGCGGCCGCCGGGATCCCGAACTTCGCGGTGAACATGAAGCGGCTGCCTTGCCCGGCTACACTCTCGACCGAGATACGTCCACCCATGCGTTCGACCAGGTCCGACGCGATCGACAGCCCAAGCCCCGTGCCAGTGTAGCGGCGGCTGAGCGAGCCGTCGGCCTGCGTGAAAGGCTGGAAGATGAGGTCGAGTTTGCCGGCCGGGATCCCGATGCCCGTGTCGGACACTATGAAGCTGAGCGTGACGCCCGAGGCTTGCGCCGCATCCACCTCGACGCTAACGGAGATGGATCCGCGCTCGGTGAACTTGAAGGCGTTGCCGGCGAGGTTCAGCAGGATCTGGCGAAGCCGGACCGGGTCGCCGATGACAAGCGGAGGCACCCGGGGATTCACGTCGCAGGCGAAGGCGAGACCTTTGCGCTCTGCGCGGACGGCCAGGGTGCCGAGCGATGTCTTGAGATGCTCGCGCGGATCGAACGGGATTGGATGAATGCTGAACCGGCCGGACTCGATCTTGGCGAAGTCGAGCACGTCGTTCACGACCGCGAGTTGATTTTCGGCCGACTCGCGGGCCATGTTGAGAAACTCGCGCTGCTCGGCATTCAGCTCGGTGCTTAGCGCGAGTTCGATCATGCCGAGAATGCCGTTGAGCGGCGTACGCAGCTCGTGGCTGACGTTGGCCAGGAACTCGCCCTTCTGGCGGTTAGCGCTCTCGGCGGCCTCTTTGGCCGAACGCATCGTCTCCTCGGCGCGCTTGCGGTCGGTGTTGTCGCGGATCACGGTGACGCCGGCCACCGGATCCCCTTCGGCCACCACGATCGGCCGCGCGCTGCACAGCAGCCAGCGGCCCTCCGGCAGCGCGTCGTTGCAAACGTAGATTTCGACCTCGTCCACGGCCTCGCCGCGCGCCGCCCGCGCGGTTGGAAGATCCTCGTCGCGGAACGGCGTCTGCCGGTCCGGGCAATAGAGACCGAGCTCGCGCGAGCGGCCGCGGACTTCGCGTGGAATGGGCATGCCGCAGATCCGGTCGGCGGCTTCATTGACCAGCAGCAGATCGCCGCCGAGACCCGCGACCAGGACGCCATCGGCGATGTGGCGGAGAATCGATTCGAGCAGCGCGGTTTGCGAGCGAAGTTTCTCCTCGGCTTGCTTGCGAAGAGAGATGTCGCGGGCGAAGGCGGTGAACACCCAGCCTTTCCTCGTATTGACGGGCGTGATGGATAGTTCGAGCAGCATCCGTGCGCCATCGCGCCGGAGCGCGGTCAACTCCATGCGGCGATTCAGGATAACCCCTTCGCCCGTGGCCAGGAAGCGCGCGAGGCCGGCCCGATAGCGCTCGCGCTCCTCGGGCGGGACGATCGCGCTGGCGAGTTCGCGGCCGAGAATCTCCTCGCGGCTCCAGCCGAAGACGCGCTCGGCTTGAGCGTTCCAGCCGGTGACGAGACCGGTGGCATCGATGTCGATCACCGCATCGAGCGCGTTGGCCATCAGCAGGCGCGTGCGTTCCTCGTTGAAGCGCAGCGTTTCGTCGGCGCGCTTGCGCTCGATGAACTGGCCGAGCCGCGCGGCTGCCGTCTGGAGCAGGCGCCGGTGCTCCTCGTCGAGCGTGCGCGGCTCGCGGGCGAACAGCGCTATCACTGCCCAGTCCGAATCGCCCGCCGACACGGGCAGCGCCGCGCCACAGCGCAGACCGAGCCGGGCGAGCGCCGGCGCGAAGCCGGGCTGCGCGGAAAAATCCGGCGCCCAGACCGGAGCCTTGCTCGAGACGACCCGCTGAAGAAGCGGATCGTCCGACGCCAAGGCCACGCGCGGGTCGAGCGGCCCAAACGATGGCGATGCCCAGGAATACGCGCAGCCGAAATCCGGGCCCCAGCCCGGGGCCGACCAGCCGGCCGCATAATCCCAGCCGAGGTTTTCACCGAGAACCTGGAGAACGCGCGGAACCGCGTCGGGGATCGTGGGCGCGTCCGCGAGGATGGCGGTGATGGCGTGATCGGCCTCCTCCCGGCGCTGCGCGCGGCGCTGCGCCGTGACGTCGAGCGCGGCGATCAGCACGGCCCTGCGGCCTTCCGGCTCCATCGACTCGGCGAGAATCTCGACGTCGATGAGCCGGCCGTCCTTCAATCGGTGGCGCCAGTCGCCCAGGTGTTGAACGCCGGGCCCGAGCAGCCGCAGCGCCTCGCGCAGCCGTGGCTCGTCCTCGCGAGGCCGGATGTCCATCACCGACATGCGAAGGAACTCGTCGCGCGAGTATCCGTACTTCGCCACCGCCGCGTCGTTTACTTCGACGTAGGTAAGCGTCTCGAGGTCAAAGAGAAACATCGGCACCGGATTGCTCTCGAACAGGAGACGGTATTTCTTCTCGCTTCCGCTCCGCCGCTCCTGCTCGGCGCGAAGGGCCGTCTCGGTCTCCTTGTGAGTCGTGATGTCGGTGGCGACGATCGAAAGGCGGCGTACCGCTCCGCTCGCATCCCGCCATGGAACCACTCGGAGCGAGATCCATCGCGGGCATCCGTTCGGCCAGACGATGCGGCACTCCGAGGAGAAAGTTTCGGCTTCGGGTCGCGCCGCAAGCGCGGCTTCCACGCGAGGGCGGTCCTGGTCATGGAACGTGCGCAACCATACGTCCATGTCCTCGAGCGCCGCGAAGCGTGACAGACGCCAAATCTTCTCAAACGCCGGGCTCGCGTACACCAAGCGCCCCTCCGCGATGTCGTAAACCGCGAGGCCGTCGTCGAAGTGCCAGGCCAGTTCGCCCATCTCGCGCTCGATGCTCCGGAGCACGGGATCGGAGGGCGCGCGCGGCTTTCCAAGTGCGCGCCAGAGGGGAGATAGATTCGAGCCGTCGCGCGCGATCGGGGCGTCCGCGCCATCCCCGAGCCATAACAAAGGAGGGCGCGTGGCCCGCGGCCATTCCTCGAGTACGGAATCGAGAGGGCGGCGCCCGGCCAGGGAGGGATCGAAGAGGACGGCGTCGAACGGTTGGCCGGCCAAGGAGGCGAAGCCCTCCCAGGAATGCACCACATCGGTTCTCGCGACGCACTCGCGGTGCGAGTCCAGAGCCGTGCGGAGTTTTCGCGCCTCGACACTATCGGGCGCCGCGATCAGGATCCGAAACACAACATCGCCCCTTCCTGCAAAGGGTAGAAATCCGGATTAGGGCCCGCCCAGCGGCGGATTGCGGCCTGTGGGATCGCGACCCCCCTGGGCGTCACGATCCTGCCTCATTATACGGCGCAATGGGTCCGTCTTACGCTCGACTTGCCAAGTCGCCCGGGTGGGTTCCGGAGCTTTGCCTCCGCCGCCAGTCACTCACTGTGGCCGCCAGGTCAGTGTCACCCGCACCGGCATTTCGTTCTTGATTGGAACCGCCAAAAGCGATGGAGGATCGATCTTAAAGTCGGTTAGCGTCGCCGGAATCGTTCCCGACACCTGGATCTTATTTCCCTGAGTCACAAGTTGGAATGGAACTTGCCCGTAGTGCGCGGTCTGGCCGGCGAACTGGACCTCGAGATCGCAGCGGATCGTGGCGGGCTGGGAGGCCGGTTCGGGGAACCGCGTGCGCACGCTGACGATGGGAAACTGGGCCCCGCGTACGACCTGGAGCATGTGAAGATCCCGGTTACTGTCGCCCGAATCGAACGACTTCACGGGCGCCGCGATCAGGAAATCGCATTGCCCCGCATGGCATACGCCCTTGCCTCGCGCGGCATGGCTGACGCCATCGATCTGATGCAGCGGATGAGACACGTGATAGGAGAGCGTGGATTGTTCGAGAACCCATTGCCCGTCCGCTCCGCCAAACGCGGGTAGCGCCGCCAGCAAGAAGAGGATTTTCCGATGCACGTGACCCCGCTTAGAATTTAATTGACACGGACAGAATGGCAAGCCCGAACGCCGCGGCCGTCACGGCGGCCACCGCCCCATGGGCTTTAGCGATCCCATGTACTTTTTCTCCCTGGCTTTCCTGGCTGAAAGCCATCGCTCCCAGAATAGGAGTCAGGATCATGCCGGGGCCGTGAATCCAGGCCAACGCCTTGTGCAGGCGGATCGGGCCGCGGGTTGTGGTTCCGGGGATCTTGGGCGCCCGGATCGCATAATACGCGGTCATGAAATACAGGTCGCCGGCCACCGCGCCCAAAGCGCCATGCACGTCACGGCCGACCGCGGTCCCATGTTTTCCCCCGGCGCTTCCCGCCGCGAACAGCGTGGCGACCATAGGCACGAGCGTGATCAAGCCGAAACGCTGGTGCATCTTGAGCATGTGGGAGCGTTTGTCGAGCCGCGCCTGCTCCTGGGCATTCCCCTGGGTCTCATCCGTAGGGAAGCCCAGATCGCCCAGTGTCGGCGGCGGCGCCACGTTCGTCGAAGTCGAAACCAGGGAAAGGTTCATCGTCTGCGTGGCGCCGGTCGTGAGCGTCACCGTGGCTTCGTTCGCACTGAATCCCTCCGCGGTGACGGAAATTTCGTAGTCGCCCGGCGTGAGGTTCGCCACGCTGTAGATCCCGGCCGAGTTGGTTTGGGTCTGAATCGCTTGACCGGTTGCGACGTTCTTCACGGAAACCTTCGCGTTAGCAACGACGACGCCCGACGGGCTCGTGACGGCGCCCGACAATGCGGCCGGAGAGACTTGCGCACGCACAGGCCCCGTGGCCAGGAGCGCAAGCGCCAGAATCGCGGCAACAAAACTGAGTCTTGCGGTCTTTGGACTCACTTTTCCGTTCAGCCTAGAGGCGAGTATACACCACGATCCAAGCGGAAAACGTCGCCCAATTGTCGAGTTGCGGCGTGGTCAATTTCGCCTCCGCGGCACGCCGGGCGGGCGCCCGGCGAACACGCGCCAGAGCGGCGGATGCGTCGAGCACGAGACCCTTTTCGAGATTGTCAGTGGTGCGCATTAGGAGACGATTTCCGAACTCTTGCGCGCGCCAACCGTTCCTGGCCCAGGTTTAGTGCCTGAGTTTTTAAGGCTCCGAGTGCGTGACCTGTCCCGCTGGAAACAAACGATGGAGACAAACGATTACGACGCGGCATCCCGGCCCGCGCGTCGGCGGGCGGTTCGGTTTCCGATAGGCACGTGTGAATCAGGCCGTGTTCCCGCCAAGTCCGGGCAACCACCGATTGACCGACTGCCTGTAATGCAGGTAGCTCGCACCGAAGCGTTTTTCCAGCCCGGGCTCTTCCACATAGACAACGATCAAGTGCAGAAAAATAAATACCGGCAATCCGAGGAAAAGTACCGAAATCGAATGCTCGTAGAGACCGAGCCCCAGCATAAGCATGACGGCGCCGAGTATTCCTCCACACGTCAGCACCAAGATGCCTCCAAGCATCAGCAAGATACACCACGGAACCATGGTCCAAGCCGGCACTTCGACCGGGAAGTAAGAGTCCAACTTGCGGACTTGCAATGTACACCAGCCAAGGAAAATCCAAACCGCCACTACTTTTGCGAGACTCCAGGCCACAATCAGCGGCTGTTTCATAACAGGCGCCGAAATGCTACCCCGTAAACTTCATCGCCGCCGCGCAGTTCGATTCCGGCCGATGATCTTTAGCCGGGCCAAAAATAAAGGGTGGCGCGCCCGGAGGGACTCGAACCCCCGGCCTATTGATTCGAAGTCAATCGCTCTATCCGGCTGAGCTACGGGCGCGTGTCTCCATTATAAGAGCGTGGGCGGATGCATTACCGAACGGTACCAGGCTGCGGTTCGCGCGGCGGCGGCTTGCGCGGTGAAACGTTCTTCGAAACGCACGCGGCCGGCGCGGCCCATCGCGCGGCGCAACGCCGGATCGGCGATGAGCCGCGCGAGCGCGTCGCGTAGACCATCTACGTCGCCGGGCTCGACGAGCAGTCCGGTCGCGCCGTCCTCAACGACCTCGGGCACGCCGCCGGCGCGGCAGGCGACCACGGGTTTCGAAGCGCGCATGGCGTCGAGAAAAACGAAGCCAAACGATTCGTAGAGCGACGGCGCCACGAACAGATCGCAAGCGCGATAGAGAGCGGCTAACTCGCGGTCCGGGACTTCGCCCGCGAAGTGAACTCGCGAGGCGGGCCAACGGGAGCGAAACGCGTCGGTGCGCCGACGGCCGGTACCGGGCAGCGGTTCGGCGTCGCGTCCGGCGAGCACGAAGCGGACATCGGGGAACTCTTCCAGCAGCGCGGGCATCGCCTCGAGCAGCACATCGATGCCCTTGCGGCGCTCGAAACGGCCGGCAAAGAGCACCTCGACGCCCGCATTCCGCGCGGCCTCGGGCGATTCCGGCGTTGCGGCCACGCCCGGCGCGATCACAGCCGCGCGGCTGGGGTCGATCCCGATGCCGTACTCCTGTTCGAAAGTTCCGAGCACGCCCGCGCTCACGGCGCGCACCCCGTCCGAACGCTCGACGACGGCGCGCTCGGCGGCGGCCATTGCCGCGGCGTCGGGGTTCCATCGCGCCTGCACCCGCGACGGCGTTTCGAGGTTCGTCACAAGGCGAAACGAGCCGGTCCCGGCAACGGCGATGCCCTCCGCCTCCCAGACCGGCGCGTCGACGATGTCGATTCGCTCGTCCAAGGCGATGCGCTCGATTTCGAGAGCCGCGGACCACGCATAGCGCCACGCCGCGGCGGGCATCGGGCAGTGCTCGGGCGGAGGTGGCGCGTCCGCGCCCGGCACGATGCGATGCACCCACACGGCGTCCTCGCAACGCAGGGAACGCCCTGCATCCGGCGCGAGCGTCACAACATGCACGCGATGTCCGGGCGCGGCCAGCGCGCGCGCGAGCTCCGCGGTCATCCTTCCAATGCCGCCAACCACGCCCGGCGGATACTCGCGGCTGAGAAAGCACACGGTCAGCGGGTCGGGCGCGGGGGAGAAGGCGATGGGCGCGAACTCGCCGCGCACGGCGCCGGTTCGTTGCGCGCCAGCCAGTTCGATGCCCGAGGCGAGCGCCTCCGCCGTCTCCCAATCGAAATCCTCGCGCAGAGCGGGGCTGACGCCAAGCCCCGCGCGGACGAGTTCTTCGGGCCGCGCGAGCCAGTCCTTCGTTTCGCGGAGCGCATCCATGGGCGGCTGGTCAAGGGATGCGGCCACGATACGGCTTTCGAGCCAGGTCTTCCAGCCTTGGGCGAATGGCACGCTTTCGCGGGAAGGCAGCCACTCGAAGACCGGCAGGCCCTCGTGCTGGCGAATGACAGAGCCTCCGCGGACGAGACGCGCGCAGAGATCGCGCTGCGCGAGCACGGCATCGCGAATCCGTTCGTCGTAGCCTCCAATACGGGCGAACGCGTCGCGACGGAACACGCTCGCGCCGAGCGGCAGATACGTGTCGTCGTCCAACGTGCGTGGACGCAGGCGCCCCGTGGGATCGTGCATGTGTCCCGCGGCGCCGCCTGGCAACTCCGCGCGGAGCCCGCGCAGCCAGCCCGGCGACGGTATGCAGCCGGCCTCGAGAAACGCTATCGCTTCGCCGCGCGCCCGCCATACGAAAGCGTTGCGCGGACCCGCGCCCGTCCATGCCTCGATGGGAGGATCGTCGAGCGAAGACAAGGCCGCGATCGTTTGTCGAAGCGCTTCGGCGTAGCGTCCCGGCGGGAGCCCCAGCCAGTTGCCGAGCGAACCAACCAGCAAGGACACGGTCATGCGTGAAACCCCAGGCGCGTCGCGAGCACGTGCCGCATGCCGTCGCGAAACCGCTCGAACGTGAACCGAACGAGCGACGCGCGTGCGCGCTCGTAGTAAGCCGCGCGCGCTTCCTCGGTCATCGCGCGAAGCTCTTCGCCGAGCGCCGAGAGTGCGACGCCGAGCGCGGGCCAGCCGCCCGCAGGCACGAGCCGCGCCAGTCCGCCGGCCGTGTCCGCGACGCTGCCGGCCGCGTAGCCCGAGACGAAACATCCGCCGGCGAGTGCCTCCGCGACGGGCAGACAGAACCCTTCGTGATACGACGGGATAACAAGCACGTTGGCGCCGAGATACTCGGCGCGCAGATGCTCTTCGCTCACGGCGCCGACCCAGCGGAACCACGACGCGTGCCCCGTGCCGGCGATGAGCCGCTTCACTTCGCCGAAGTACTCGGCGTCGCCGAACTCGGGATTGCCGATCAATGAGAGACGGCAGGGTCGAAGACCCAGTTCGGCGGCGAGCAGAACCGAGCGCACGGCATCGGCGAGCCCCTTCGAGGGAACACAGCGCCCCACGAAGAGCAGCTCGATGGGCGCGTCGTCCGAGAGCGGTGCGGGCGGCACGGGCTCATGGCCCCGCTTGAGCGGCGGCGCAAGCACGTCCAGACGCTCGGCGGGCATCCCGAGCTCCAGCAGGTCTTGGCGGTTGAACTCGCTGTCGCAGAGCACGTGGGTAAACTCGAACAGATTCGAGCGTTGCGCGCGGCCGCGACGGACAAAATCGCGCATCGCACCCGGCGGGAACAGCCGCTCCGGCGTGACGTTGTGATAGACGGCCAGCGTGGGCATCGTCGCGAAGAAGACAAAATCGAACAGTGTGTCATGGCCGCCGAATTCCGCCACCACAAGGTCGGACGAATGGAAAAACGCGTCGCGCACCAGATCCCAAGGGCCGTTGACGAGGCGGACGGGCGCCTCGGTGGCGTTTGACGAACGAGTGTAGACACGGGCTTCGAGCCGTGGGCCGAAGAGGCCCTTCAGTGCGTCGATACGCGCCGAAAGGCAGTAGGATATGGCGTCGGGCGGACGCCAGGCCGGGATTACGAAGCTGATCCGCATGGAGGCGCCGGATCGCCGGCCGGCGCCGCACTCGGGTGTTCGAGCTGGCGGAGTTCGGCGTGGAGGCGCGAAACGCGTTCGAGCAGGGCTTCGAAGGTCTCGCGCGCCATCCGCGTTTCGGCGGCATGCTCGCGGAGCGCGCTTTCGAGAGCGGTTTTGAGTAACTTCGTCTCCTGTTCCTGGCGTCCCAGCCGCGCCGCGAGCGCGGCCACCTCGCGGGCGTTGGGCGCCGGCGCGAGCCGTGCGACCGACCGCGCGACGAAATCCCAGAGACGAGCCACCTCACTATAATAAGAGGGCGCAGTGCGGCCCACAGGAACCCTGATGAAGCCCATCGATCTCGATTCGCTGATTCAGCGTGTCCGCGAAGAAGCCGCGGCTCGTGATTCCACGCCCTCGGCCGCGGAACCCGCACCGGATACGAGCCACCGAAATTTACTTGCGCCCATGCCGGCCGAGCTCGAATCCGCCGCGAGGCCCCTCGCGCTCGGTCAGTACCTTGTGTTTCACGACGAGACGTTCGTGCGTCTCGTCTACCGCGAGCTGCTGAAGCGCGAGCCGGAGCGCGACGCGGCCGCCGACTATGGCGCGCGCCTCAGTTCGGGCAACCTGTCGAAGCTCGATCTGTTGGCTGCCGTGAGCGGGTCGGAGGAAGGACGCCGGCTGGCTGTCGCGGTGCCTGGGCTCGAGGGCGCGCTGCGGCGCGAGCGGCTGCTCCGCGTCCCCGTGTTTGGCCATCTGCTGCGCATCGCCATCCTCGTGTTGCGGCTACCGGCTATCGAGGAAAATCTCCAGCGGCTCGAAGCCTCCATCGAGAGACGTTTCGCCGGCGCGCACCGCGTGTTCCGTCTCGAGCTGGTCGGTCCGATGGAGGCCAAGGCGGACAAAGTCTCGGTCGCGGAGATGCAGCGCCAGACCGAGCGGCTCGCGTTCAACAAAGCGAACCGCGAGGCGCTCGTCGAACTCGAGCGCCGCGTGGAAGCGCTCGAGGCGCGCGCCCGGAGCGCGGATTGAGAATCGCCATCGCCACCGTTCGCACGCCGTTCGTCGAAGGCGGCGCCGAGGCGCACGCCGCCGGCCTTCTCGCCGCCTTCCGCCGCGCCGGCCACGACGCCGACATTGTGACCATGCCGTTCCGCTTCGAGCCCGAGCACGCGGTCCGCCGCGGCGTCGAACAGTGGCTCACCGAGGACTTCACCTGCCTTGGCGTTCCCACCCCCGATCGCGTCGTCTGCCTGCGCTTTCCGGCCTACTACCTCCTGCATCCGCAAAAAACGCTCTGGCTCCTGCATCAGCACCGTTCCGTCTATGACGAGTGGGAAACGCACGCGCCGCGCACGCCGGAGGCCGAGGCCCTGCGCGAGCTCGTACAGCGGCTCGACACCGAACACCTCGCCGCTATCCCGCGCCGTTACGCCAACTCGAAAACCGTCGCCGCGCGGCTTGAACACTACAATGGCGTTCAGGCTGCGCCGCTCTACCATCCGCCGCCACTGGCCGGCAAGCTCTACCACGCCGATCCGCTTCCCTACGTCTTCGCGCCCAGCCGCCTCGAGCGCCACAAGCGCCAGACGTTGTTGATCGAAGCGATGCGCTACGTCCACTCCCCCGTCTTTGCCTTGGTCTCGGGCTCGGGCGGCCAGCGGGCGATCTATGAAAGCGAGATTGTCGAGCTGGGCCTCGAACATCGCGTCCGCCTCATAGGCGAACTCGACGAACGCGATCTGCTCGCCTTTTACGCGCACTGCTTCGCCGTGTTCTTCGGCCCTCGCAACGAGGATTTGGGTTACGTGACCCTCGAAGCCATGCTCGCGCGGAAACCGGTAATCACCTGCGAGGACTCCGGCGGGCCGCTCGAGTTCGTGCGGCACAAAGACACCGGCATGATCGCCGCCGCCGAACCGCGCGCGATCGCCCAAGCCATCGACGAACTCTGGGCCATGCCGGGCCACGGCGCCGGACTCGGTTCGAACGGCTATCAGCACTACGAGGCCATGGATATTTCCTGGGCCACCGCCGCGGCGGTCTTGTCTGAATAGGCAAGGCCGCATGAGAATCGCGCTGCTCGCGCCTAGTCCCGTGCCCTTCACCATCGGCGGCGCCGAGAAACTCGCCTGGGGCCTGCACCACTTCCTGAATCAGCAGACGCCGCACCAAGCCGAACTGCTGAAGCTACCCTCCCGCGAACATTCGTTCTGGGATCTCGTCGATTCCTACCGCGCCTTCTGGCAGCTCGACCTGTCACACTTCGATCTCGTCATCAGCTCGAAGTACCCGGCGTGGATGGCTTCTCATCCCCGCCACGTTCTCTACCTCCTCCATCGCCTGCGAGGTCTCTACGACACGTACCCGCCCTTGCCCGCGCAGTGTGAGTCCGCCCATCCGGCGGTTGCCGCCCTCACCCGTTTTCTCCGATCCCATCTCCCTGCCCGCGCGCACATCGCGGCGTGTTTCTCCCTGCTCGATACCCTCCGCCAGGCTTCCGAGGCACCGCCCGAAGTGTTTCAGTTTCCCGGCCCGTTAATCCGGGAGGTCATCCGCTTCCTAGACGATTGCGCTCTCGCCCCGCCTTCGATCGCCACTTACGCGGCCATCTCGCACAACGTCCGCCGCCGCCCCGGCTACTTTCCCGCCGGCGCCGCCGTCCGTGTGCTCTATCCTCCGCCCGATCTGGAGAGCTTCCGCTCAGGCAATTCGGAATATTTCTTCACCGTTTCCCGGCTCGACAGCGCCAAGCGCATTCATCTCCTCGTGGAGGCGATGCTTCGCGCGAAGACCACGCTGTCGCTGAAGATCGCCGGCACGGGTCCGGAAGAGGCGGCGCTGCGCGCGCTTGCGGGGGACGATCCGCGCATCCAGTTCCTCGGCTTCGTCAACGACGAACAGGTCATCGACCTCTACGCTAACTGTCTGGCCGCGCTCTACGTGCCGTATGACGAGGATTACGGCCTGGTGACTGTCGAGGCGATGAGCAGCGGAAAGCCCGTGGTGACGGCGCTCGACTCGGGGGGCCCGAACGAGTTTATCGACCCCGGCGAAACCGGCTTCGCCGTCGCGCCCGAGCCTGCCGCGCTCGCCGGGCGCATCGACTACCTCGCTTCGCATGTGGATGAGGCTCGTGTCATGGCGCCTGCCTGCCGCGCCCGTGTCGCGGGTGTTCGCTGGTCCGCGGTGGTCGAAGGGCTGCTCGGCGAGGCGCCCCCGGCGCGCCGGGCTTCGCGCGAACGGCCGCATCTCACCGTCTGTGTCACATTCCCCGTCTACCCTCCGCGTGGAGGCGGCAAGAGCCGCGCTTATCATCTCTACCGCTCGCTCGCCGCCGAGCTGGATAGCCGTGTCGAAATCGTCAGCTTCGCCGACGACTTTCAACCCGGCGTCGATCAGGAGATTGCGCCCGGCGTGCGCGAGATCCGCGTCGCGAAATCGGATTCGCACGTGCGACGCGAAGCCCGCGCCTCGATCCGTGCAGGCGGCATCCCAATCACGGACACCGCTATACCGCGACTGTTCGCATCGTCGCCGGATTATGTCGCGGCTCTGCGGCGCTCGGCCGCGGACAGCTCGCTGCTGGTCGCCTGTCATCCGTATCTCACACCCGCCATCGAAGCGGTGCGCGACGAGCAGCCAGTGCTTTACGAAGGACATAACGCGGAGCTGGCGCTCAAGCGCCGCATGCTGCCGGACAACGCCATGGGCCGCTACCTGCTGCGTCTCACTCGCGAGGCCGAGCGGCGCACTTGTCGGATGGCTGGACTGATCGCGGCCTGCTCGGCATCCGACGCCGAGTTCTACCAAACCGAATATGGCGCGGATCCCCAGCGAATCGTGCTGGCGCCGAACGGCGTGGATCTGCGCTCGATTAGCTATCGCCCACTCGCGGCCCGCCGCGCGATGCGCCAGCCGGGGGCGCCGTTTATCGTCCTGTTCCTTGGAAGTTGGCACGAGCCGAACATCGAAGCCGCGCTGTTTGTCTCCGCCATGGCCCAACGTCTGCCGGACGTGCGCTTCCAATTGCTTGGCAGCGTGGGCGACTACTTCCGGGTCTTCCGATTACCTTTGCCCACGAACGTCGAATCGCTCGGCGTGCTCGACGACCACGCCAAGGACCGGGCCCTCGCCCGTGCCGATCTCGCGCTGAACCCGATGGAAATGGGCTCCGGCACCAACATGAAGATCCTCGACTACATGGCCGCCGGCCTGCCGGTGTTGAGTACGCCGTTCGGCGCCCGCGGCATGAATCTGATTCCCGGCGAACATCTGCTGGTGGCGCCGCTGATTGAGTTCCCTCGCGTCATCGAGCAACTTCGTTCCGGCGGCATCGGCGCGCTCGATGCCATGACCGCCCGCGCCCGCGCCGTCGTCGAACACGACTACAGTTGGGAATCGATCGCCCGGTCGCTCGCGGCCGAGATCCGCGCGCGCTTCCCGGCGCTCGCCTGAACCCCGCGCGCCGGAGCTGAAACGAAGGAAACCTCGACTCCAGCCGGTTGTGCCGGCACTCGATCATTTCCTCGCCGCGCGGTAGCCGCGCCTGCGATATACTCACTACGCAAATGGCACAAGTACAGAAGTCGCCCGAGGTCCATGAGGTCGTTGTGATCGGCTCCGGCGCGGGCGGGGGCACGGCGGTGAAGGTGCTGACGGACGCGGGCATCCACGTGACGCTGCTCGAGGCCGGGCCGATGCTCAACCCGGCGAAGGATTTCAGGGAACACGTCTGGCCGTATGAAGTGGATCATCGTGGCGCGGGCGAGCACGCCGAGCTGTATTTTCACCGCCAGCAGTGGGGCTACTTCAACGCGCCGAACGGCTATTGGGACGTGCCAGGCGAGCCATATTCGGTGGCGCCGGATTCGAAGTTCCGATGGTTCCGCTCGCGCATCCTCGGCGGCCGCACGAACCACTACGGGCGCATCTCGTTGCGCTTCTCCGACTACGATTTCAAGGCGTACTCGTTCGACGGCCTGGGCCACGACTGGCCGGTCAGCTACGACGAGATGGCGCCGTATTACGACAAGGCCGAGGAGTTCATCGGCGTAACCGGCACGCGTGAGGGGCTGCGCACGGCGCCGGACGGGAAGTTTCTTCCGCCGATCTCGCCGCGCGTGCCTGAAGTGCTGATCCAGAAGTCGGCCGCGAAGCTGAACATTCCCTGCATTCCATCGCGCATGGCGATGCTCACGCGGCCGAAGCCCGGACGCGCGGCGTGCCACTACTGCGGGCAGTGCGGTCGCGGGTGCTTCACGGCGTCGGCGTTTTCGTCGAGCCAGGCGATGGTGTTTCCGGCGATGAAGACGGGCCGGCTGACGGTGATCCCGAACGCGATGGCGCGCGAGCTGATCGCGGGCGACGACGGCCGCGTGACGGCGGTATCGTACGTCGACAAGACGACGCGCACCGAAAAGCAGATCCGCTGCCGCGCCGTGGTGGTGGCGGCGAGCGCGTGCGAATCGGCGCGTCTGCTAATGAACTCGAAGTCGCCGCGTTTCCCGAACGGGCTCGCCAATGGAAGCGGGATGCTTGGGCGCGGGCTTACCGACACGGTGGGCTACGCGCTGAGCGGGCACGTTCCGGCGCTCGACGGGCTGCCGCGGCACAACTCCGACGGCATCGGCGGCATGCATGTCTACATTCCCTGGTGGCTGCTCGACGACAAGACGAAGGGCTTCCCGCGCGGCTATCACATCGAGGTCGGCGGCGGCGGGTTTCACATGCCGCAGCTCGGCTCGTTCCACGGGACGGCGGCGGCGCACGAGGGCTATGGCGCGCCCCTCAAGGACGCGATCCGCAACGAGTACGGCGCGAACATCGGCTTCAGCGGGCGCGGCGACATGATCCCGAACGACTTCAGCTTCTGCGAGATCGACAACGAACGCGTGGACCAGTGGGGCATTCCGGTGCTGAAGTTTCACTTTCGCTGGAGCGAGCACGAGATCAAGCAGGCGCAGCACATGCACGACACTTTCAGCGCGTTGATCGAGACGATGGGCGGGAAGGTGGCGAACGCGAAGCGGCCGGCCGACGACGCGACGGGCGTATCGACGGGCGGCAGCATCATTCACGAAGCGGGCACGGTGTCGATGGGCGCGAACCCGCGGAACTCGGTGCTGAACGCGCATTGCCAGGCGCACGAGGTCAAGAACCTGTTCGTCGCCGATGCCGCGCCGTTCCTGGGCAATCCGGATAAGAACGTGACGCTCACCATCGTCGCGCTGGCGTGGCGGACGTCGGAGCACCTGGCCGAGGAGATGAGGAAGGGCAATGTCTGAGGGAACCGTCAACACAACACGGCGCGGGCTGCTGCGCGCGATCGGCGCGTCGGCGGCGCTTACCGCCAGCCCGCTGCCGCCGGTGCTGGCGCAGCACGTTCACGAAGCGGAAGGAACCGCGCCGGCGCTTGCGGGAGGCGCGGACTATCAACCGAAGGCGCTTACCGCGCACGAGTTCGCGACGCTCGGAAGGCTGAGCGATCTGATCGTTCCCGCCGACGATCGTTCGCCGGGCGCGAGTGCGGGCGGCGCGGCCGAGTTCATCGATTTCTTGTGCTCGCGCAGCGACGAGATGAAGCACATCTACACCGGCGGGCTCGCCTGGCTCGACAACTACACGCGCGGGCAGTACGGCGAGGCGTTCGTCGATGCGCGGCCCGAGCAACAGACAGCGGTGCTCGACCGCATCGCGTATCGAAAGAACGCGAAGGAGGCGGGCCTCGCGCCGGGCGTGCAATTTTTTACGTGGGTGCGCGCGATGGTGGTGGATGCGTTCTACACGAGCCCGGCGGGCATCAAGGACCTCGGCTACGAAGGCAACACGGCGCTCGCCGAGTTTCACGTGCCGGAAGAAGCGATCGAGTACGCGCTAAAGCGAAGTCCGTTCGCGGGCGGCTGAGGCGACCGGCCCCTGCGCCGCGCCACCGGTCAGCTCCCGGAGACGATCCTCTAGCTGTTCGACGCGGCGCACGAGATCCTCGATCAACTGTCCTTCGGGATCGGGCAGGTGGCCGTGCTCGAGACTATCGCCGGTCTCGGCGCCGCGGCTGCGCACGATGCGGCCGGGGACGCCGACGACGGTCGAATGATCGGGCACCGAGCGGATTACCACCGAGCCCGCGCCGACGCGCACGTGGTTGCCGATGACGATGTTGCCGAGCACCTTCGCGCCCGTGCCGACCACCACGTTGTCGCCGAGCGTCGGATGGCGCTTGCCGCGCTCGTGGCCGGTGCCGCCGAGCGTCACGCCCTGATAGAGCAGCACGTCGTCGCCGATCTCGGCCGTCTCGCCGATGACGACGCCCATGCCGTGATCGATGAAAAGGCGGCGGCCCACCTTCGCGCCCGGATGAATTTCAATGCCGGTGAATGCACGCGAAATCTGCGAGAGGAAGCGCGCCGGAAAATAAAGTCCATGGCGGTACAGCCAGTGCGCGGCGCGGTGGGACAGCACGGCGTGGAAGCCGGGATAACAGAACAGAACCTCGAGCACGCTTTTGGCGGCGGGGTCGGCCTGGAAGACCGTTTGAATCTGCTCGCGAACCGTGCGGATCATGGAACTTTCCATTATCCCTCGAGGCGCGGATCGACACCCGCGCGATGCAGGGACGCGGAGACAGCTATAATTCTCCTTTCATGCGTTACACCTTATCTCTCGCGTTCGCGGCCCTCCTGCTGGCCGGCTGTTCTTCCTCCTCCGATGTTCCGAAGCCGAAGCCGAACGCATCGCTGGTGACCGCGACGAATTCGAACAACCCGGTGGCGAAGTTCATCGAGCTGGTCGGATTCCGGATCACCGAGCGGGGTCCCGGCAAGCTCGCCATCACGTTCGGCGTGGTGAATCACTCGGACGCCGACGTGGGGGATCTGGGCCTCCAGGTAAACATCCGCACCACCGCGTCGAAGCCGGACGACCCGCCGCTGTTCACGTTTCCCGCCAAGGTCGCCTCCGTCGGACCAAACGAGTTGAAAGAAGTTACGGTCGACACGACCACGAAGCTGCGCGTGTACGAACTGCCCGACTGGCAGTTCCTCCGCGCCGACTTTGTTGTCACGTCGCCGCAATAGTCCGTCGCGGCGGCCCTTGCTATCCTGAAGACGTTCCCGCCTCGCGACTGTTCCGTCATGTCACAACCATGTGGCCGAAAGAAACTGCCGCGGTACGCGCGGGTTCGGCCCTGGAATGGCTTGGCGGTGTGGCACGCAACCTGCAGAAAAAGGGGCGAGGGCAAGACTCTCCCGGTGGACAGGCCCGCGCTGCCGGACAACCCCGCAACGCCGATCGATGCGTCATGCGCCTTCGAGCGGCAAGCGCTGGCGGGGCTATCGACTTTCCAACTTCGGACAGAGGAGTGACTTTAAACCATGCGTCTTAACATGATTTTTGCCTGCATGCTGCTGGGAGCCGGGCTGGCGGAGGCGGCGAGTTCCGCGCCGCAGCTCCGGCTCGCGACCGCGGCACTGGGGCCGTACACGATCGCCGCGGGGGCTAATCTGAACAGCGGGCAGGCGCTCGTGGTCGAAGCGGGCAACATCGGAAGCGGATCGCTGAACCTGAGCGCGACGTCTTCCGTGACGTGGCTGACGCCGGCGGTGGGCGCGGCGTCGAGCTGCTCGGCGTTTCCAACCTGTTACGCAATTCGCATCACGGGCTCGACCACGACACTTACGGCGGGCACTTACACCGGCACCGTCACGGTGAGCGCGCCGGGCGCGATCGACGCGCCGCAGACGATCAGCGTGACCGTGCAGGTCGGCACCGCGGTTCCTTCGAGCCTGAAGTTCTACGTCGCGCCGGGAGGGAGCGCCTCGGCGACGTTCTCGACCGTCAGCACGGTGAAGGCCGTGAGTTCGGCAAGCTGGTTGTCGGTGGGCGTGAACGGGTCCGGAACATTTCAATTCAACGTTCCCTACGAGCTGAAGGTCTCCGCGGCGTCGAACATGGCGGCGAACGCGTACACGGGAACGGCGACATTGAGCGGATCGACATTCACGGCGGACAACTCAACGATCAACGTGACGATGAACGTCACGACATCGCCGATCGCGGCGCCGAACCCGCCGGCGATCGACATCACGCTGCCAACGAACAGCATCAAGCAGACGATTCCGGTAACGGTGGCGAACTCCGGGACGGGAACGCTCACCGTGAGCGGCGCCACGGCGACGGCGGCGAACAGCGGCACATGGCTCGCGGCGACAGTGAGCGGCAACGTGGTGTCGGTGACGGCCGATTCGACGAACCTCGCGGCGGGTCCGTACACGGGCACGGTGACCATCGCATCGAACGCGGCGAACACAGTGACGATTCCGGTGAACTTCACGGTGCTTGCCCAAGGAGCGCCGCAAGCGAACTTCGAGGGGGCAGTGAACAACGCGACGTTCGTGCCGGGCGAGACGGTGGCGCCGGGCGACATCCTGGCGGTGTTCGGCTCGCAGTTCCTCTACAGCGCAAGCCCCGCATACGCGGGCGCGAAACCGCTGCCGATCACGCTGGGATCGAGTTCGACCACGCAGGTGATGGTGAACGGCGTCGCGGCGCCGCTCTATTTCGCCAGCTACGGACAGATCGACTTTGAAGTGCCGGAGACGACGCAGCCGGGCCTCGCGACGATTCAGGTGACGCGCAACGGGCAGGCGGGGAACCTGATCTCGGTGAACGTGGCCGCGAATCAGCCGCGCATTCTACCGTTCAGTTACGGCGACTACGGCATCATCCAGAACGCGACCGAAGGCGGCTTCGCGGTGTCGCAGGCCGCGGGAACGGCCCTCGGGCTGCCCGTCGTTCATGCGGCCAAGGCGGGGGTCGATTTTCTCACCATTTACGCGATCGGCCTCGGCGCGACGTCGCCCTCGGTGGCATCGGGAGCCGCCGCGCCGGCTACTCCGCTCGCCTACGTATCGCTGCCGACGCAGGTGACGTTCTCCGCGAATAACCCCTTCGCCACGTCGGTGACCGTCGCACCGAGTTTCGCGGGCCTCGCGCCGACATTCGTTGGACTGTATCAAGTGAACGTGCAGGTTCCGGTGAACTCGCCGAAGGGCGACGCCGTGCCGCTGTACCTGATCAGTGGCGGGCTGCTCAGCAACACCGTCAACATTGCCGTCGAGTGACGAGGCGGCTCTATTACGAGGACGGCTACCTGCGCGTCTTCCGGGCCCGCATCGCGGACGCGGGCGCGGATGGGCGCGTGGTGTATCTGGATCGCCCGGCGTTTTACCCGGCGTCGGGCGGACAGCCGTTCGACGTGGGAACGCTGGGCGGCGCGCGCGTGACCGACGTCATCGACGAGGGCGAGCGGGTGGCCCATGTACTCGATGCGCCGTGCGGCGCGGCGCCGGGCGACGAGGTGGACTGCGAGATCGACTGGAGCCGCCGCTTCGATCACATGCAGCAGCACAGCGGGCAGCATCTGTTGTCGGCGGCGTTCGTCGACGTGCTGGGCGCGGCGACCGTAAGTTTCCATCTGGGCGAAGCGATGTCGACGATTGAGCTCGCGCTGGCTGCGCTCGATGCGGCGGATGCCGCGCGCGTCGAGGACCGCGCGAACCGCATCGTATTCGAGAACCGCCCGGTGCGCGTGAGCTTCCGCGACGCGTCCGGGGATCTCGGCCTGCGCAAGGCCACCGAACGCACGGGAGAAGTTCGCATCGTCGAAATCGACGGCTTCGACCGCAGCGCCTGCGGCGGCACGCACGTGCGCTCGACCGGCGAGATCGGATGCGTGCTGCTGCGGCGGCAGGAGAAGATCCGCGGGCGCGTGCGGATCGAGTTCGTCTGCGGGCTGCGCGCGGTGAGGGCCGCGCGCGAGGATTTCGCCGTGCTCGTCGAGACCGCGCGCGTGCTCGCATCCGCGCCGCAAACGCTGGCGGCGAGCGCAACGGCGTTGAAGCAGCGGCTGGAAGAATCGGAGAAGGTGCGGAGGAAACTGGCTGCCGAGGCAGCGGGCGCGCGCGGCTTGCGGGCATGGGATGAGACCGCGCCGGATACGGGCGGGTGGCGCAAGCGCCTGGTCCGCGTCGCCTCGCTCGACGAAGAGGTGCGGGCCGAAGCGCAGGCGTTCACCAGGCGGCCCGCGGCGCTGTTCGTCGCGCTGTGCGAGAAGCCCGCGGCTGTGCTCGTGGCGGTGTCCGAGGCCAGCGGTGCGACGGCGGCCGAGCGGCTGAAGCGCGTGCTCACGGAGCTTGGAGGACGCGGCGGCGGCAGTACACGCATCGCGCAGGCCAGCCTGAGCGATAGCTCCGCGCTCGGCCGCGCGGGGGAACTCCTGATAGCCTGAAGGGCGGATGAAACGCTCTTCGCGGCGCGCGTTTTGCGCTCAACTCGGCGCCGTGATCGCGCTCGGCGGCGATGCGGGCGCCGCGGCGCCAACCTCACTCAACGCCGGCATGTTGGGCGAGGCGCCGTGGAGCGTAGCCGGCGTCGACGGTGAGCCGCTTTCCGCGAACGTTGATCTTACGCGCGTCTGGAGCGGCAACCGCTGCGTTGCGACGCTGGCCAACCACGGCACGGCGCCAGTGCGGGTCGGCGAGGTAACTCTGTTTTCGCTCGCGCATGCGCTGGCGCCCGAGACGCGGCTTTATGGCGAGAGCTTCCAGATGCTGTCGCAGACGGGCGGCACGCTCGCGCGGCCCGAAGACCTCGGCATGAACGAGCTGCGCCATTACCGGCTGCCGCAGCCCGCGGGCGCGACCGAAATCACCGGCCTCTTGGCGCTCGAGCCGCCCGGCGGTATGCCGACGATCCTGGCGTTTACTTCATGCCGGAGGTTCGCCGGAAGGTTCGCGCTGCGGCCGGGGAGAATCGATGTCACCGTCGACGCCGAAGGGCTGACGCTCGGCGCGGGCGAGGCGTGGACGCTCGAGGAGTTCCTCTTCGAAAGCGGACCGCGGCTCGCCGGTCTGCTTGACGCACTCGCGGCGCGCATTGTGGAGATGCATCCCGTGAAGCTTACGCCGCGTCCGCCCACCGGCTGGTGCTCGTGGTACTGCTTCGGCCCGCGCGTCACTTCGGGCGATGTGCTCGCGAATCTCGATGCGATCGCCCGGAACACGCCCGGCCTGCGCTACGTGCAGCTCGACGACGGCTATCAGGCAGCGATGGGCGATTGGCTGGAGGCCGGGCCGGCGTTCGGCGGCGGAGTGCGCGACCTGCTCGGCCAGATTCGCGCGCGCGGTTTCGAGCCGGCGATCTGGGTGGCTCCGTTCATCGCCGAAGCGGGCTCGCGAGTGTTCCGCGACCACCCGGACTGGTTCGTTCAGAATGCCGCGGGCCAGCCGCTCGCTTCGAACGAGGTGACGTTCGGCGGGTGGCGGCGCGGGCCTTGGTACGCGCTCGACGGCACGCACCCGGATGTCCAGCGGCACTTCGAGACGCTGTTCCGCGCCATGCGCCAGGACTGGGGCTGCACGTACTTCAAGCTGGACGCGAACTTCTGGGGCGCGATGCACGGCGGGCGGCATCGGGACGCAAAGGCCACACGCATCGAGGCCTACCGGCGCGGCATGGAAGCGATCCGGCGCGGCGCGGGCGACGCGTTCCTGCTCGGCTGCAATCATCCGATCTGGGCGTCGTTCGGGCTCATCGACGGATCGCGCTCGTCGAACGACATCGGCCGCCGGTGGCGAAGCATTCGCGACGTGGCGCGGCAAGGTCTCGATCGCAACTGGCAGAACGGCCGGCTGTGGTGGAACGATCCGGACGCCGTGGTGCTCATCGGCGAACTCAGCGATGACGAGATCCGTTTTCACGCGACAGCGGTGCTCGCGAGCGGCGGCCTGATTCTGTCCGGCGACGATCTGACCAAGCTGCCGGCGGCGCGCGGCGCGGTGCTCGCGAAGCTGCTGCCGCCCACAGGCCGCGCCGCGGCATTCGAGGACGCGATGCTGCGCGCGGGCGTCGTCGAGCTGGACGGCGCGCGCGCGATCTGCCTGTTCAATCCGGACGATGCGCCCGCGCCGGCGCGGCTGACGCTGCCCGCGCGAAGCCGCATCGCCGACTATTGGACCGGCGAGGCGCTCGGCGTGCGGATGGGCGAGGTGAAGCTCGCCGATCTCGCGCCGCACTCGGCGCGCGTGCTGATTACGAAACCCGCCGGGCACGCCTTCGACGTGGCCGCGTTCGACCGCGCGCGCGTGGTGAGCGCGGCGGACCGGTATCTCGGCGAGCCGCCCGTGACCGTCACCGCCACGTCGTCCGCGCGCAGCGCCGGCGGACCGCACGACTTCTTCTCCGAAGGCGACTACTGGTGGCCCGATCCGAAGAACCCAAGCGGCCCGTACATCCAGCGCGACGGCATGTCGAACCCGGACAACTTCGACGGACATCGCCGCAGTCTGATGCGCTTCAGCGTCGAAATGCCCGCGCTCGCCGCGGCCTGGAAAATCACCGGCGAGCCGCGCTACGCCGCGCACGCCGCCGCGCATCTGCGCGCCTGGTTTCTCGATCCCGACACGCGCATGAACCCGAACCTCGAATACGCGCAGGCGATCCACGGACGCGTGACCGGGCGCGGCACCGGCATCATCGACACGATTCATCTGGTCGAAGTCACCCGAGGCGCTTTGGCGATCGAGCCCTCGGGCGCGCTGACGGCGGCCGGGATGGAGGGCGTGCGCGAGTGGTTCGCGTCGTATCTCGACTGGATGATGACGCATCCCTACGGGATCGCGGAGCGCGACGCGAAGAACAACCATGGCACGTGTTGGGCGATGCAGGCCGCGGCATTCGCTACGTTCTGTGGCAACCCACGCGCTGCCGCGTTCTGCGCGGAGCGTTACAAGAGGCGCCTGCTGCCGTCGCAGATGGCGGCGGATGGAAGTTTTCCGCGGGAACTGCGGCGCACCAAGCCGTACGGCTACTCGCTGTTCAACCTGGAGGCGATGTCGGCGCTCTGCCAGATCCTCGCGACGCCGCTCGATAATCTTTGGCGCTTCGAGCTCGCCGATGGGCGCTCGATCCGCAAGGGCGTGGAGTTCATGCTGCCGTCTATCGAGGACAAGAAGAAGTGGCCGCACGCGCCCGACGTGATGTACTTCGGCGAGTGGCCGATGCGCCAGAGCAGCCTGCTGTTCGCCGGCTTCGAATTCGACGACGAGGCGTACCTGAAGACGTGGCGCGGGCTGCGCGGGGATTCGGACGTTGAGGAAGCGGTAAGAAATTTCTTCGTGCGCCAGCCGGTGCTGTGGGTGTGAAGCGAGCATCCGGGAGACGCGGCGCGCGCTACACTGAGGGAAGCCCTCCCCCGCGTTGCTCATGAGTGTATCTTCCGCGCCCTTCGTTCATCTGCATTGCCACACGGACTATTCGCTGCTCGACGGCGCCTGCGAGGTCAAGAAGCTCGTCGAAACCGCCCAGCGGCAGAGCATGCCCGCGGTGGCGATGACCGACCACGGCAACCTGTTCGGGGCCGTCGAGTTTTATAGCGCCGCGAAGGCCGGCGGCATCCATCCGGTGATCGGCTGCGAGGTGTACGTCTCGCAACAGGGCCACAAGGTCCGCGCCGACACGGATCGCTACAACCATCTGGTGCTGCTGTGCGAGAACCAGACGGGATATCGGAACCTGATCCAGCTTGTCTCGACGGGCTTCCTCGAAGGCTTCTATTACAAGCCGCGCGTCGATAAGGATCTGCTCGCGCGCCACTCGAACGGGCTGATCGCGCTGTCGGCGTGTCTGCGCGGCGACATCAACGAGACGCTGCTCGCGGACCGCTACGACGAAGCCAAGCGGCTGGCCTACGAGTACGCGGACCTGTTCGGCCGGGGCAATTTTTTCCTCGAGCTGCAGGATCACGGGCTCGACAAGGACCGCGCCGTGCTGCCGCTGGTGCATCGTCTCGCCTCCGACACCGGTCTGCCGCTGGTGGCCACCAACGACGCGCACTATTTGGGCCGCGACGACGCGCGCGCGCACGAAATTCTGCTCTGCATCCAGACCGGCAAAACGATGTCGGACACGAACCGCATGCGCTTCGATCATCCCGAGTTCTACCTCAAGAGCCGCGATGAGATGCTCGCGCTGTTCGGCGAAGTCGAGGACTCGCTCGACCGCACGTGGGAGATCGCTCAGCGCTGCCAGGTGGCGCTCGAGAAGGTGAAGGAGCCGTTCCCGCGCTTCGAAGTGCCGGAGGGTCATTCGGCCGACACGTACTTCGAGTACGTGGTGCGGCAGGGTTTCGAAGCGCGGCGGCCGCGTCTTGAAGCGCAGCGGCGCGAGGGAACGTTGCGGCGCGATCTGAACGAATACGCCGAGCGGCTCGACCTCGAGATCCGGATGATTCAGCAGATGAAGTTTTCCGGCTACTTTCTCATCGTCTGGGACTTCATCCGGTTCGCGAAGTCGTCGGGCATCCCGGTGGGGCCCGGGCGCGGCTCGGCGGCCGGCAGTCTGGTCAGCTACGCGATGGGAATCACCGACGTCGATCCGCTGCAATACGGCCTGCTTTTCGAGCGCTTTCTCAACCCCGAGCGCATCTCGATGCCGGATATCGACATCGACTTCCACACGCGGCGGCGCGGCGAAGTGATCCAGTACGTGACGGAAAAGTACGGCCGCGAGCAGGTGGCGCAGATCATCACCTTCGGCACGCTGGGAGCGCGGGCGGCGATCAAGGACGTGGGCCGCGCGCTCGACATGACGTTCGGCGAGGTGGACCGCATCACGAAGCTGGTGCCGAACCAGCTCAATATCAAGCTCGCCGAGGCCATCAAGCAGGAGCCGGGCTTCGAGGAGGCGGCGCGCAAGGACCCGCGCGTGCGCGAGGTGCTGGACGTCTCGCTGCGCATCGAGGGCATGGCGCGCAACGCGGGCACGCACGCGGCGGGGGTGGTGATCAGCCCCGCGCCGCTGCGCGAGCTGGTCCCGCTCTATAAAACAAATAAAGACGAAATTGTTACGCAGTACGACATGTCGGGCCTCGAGAAGCTATCGCTGCTCAAGATGGACTTCCTCGGCCTCACCACGCTCGATATCGTCTACGACGCGATCGGGCTGATCGAGAAGCGGCACGGCGCGCGGATCGACATCGCCGAACTGCCGCTCGACGACGCGAAGACGTACGCGATTTTTTCGAAGGCGTACACCAGCGGCGTGTTCCAGTTCGAATCGGCGGGCATGCGCGACATCCTGCGCAAGTACCAGCCGTCGCGCATCGAGGATCTGTGCGCGCTGAACGCGCTGTACCGGCCGGGTCCGATCCAGGGCGGCGTGATCGACGACTTCATCGACCGCAAGCACGGCCGGAGGCAGGTGACGTACGACTTCCCGGCGCTGCGCGAGATTCTCGAAGAGACCTACGGCATCATGGTCTACCAGGAGCAGGTGATGCAGGTGGCGAACCGGCTGGCCGGCTATTCGCTGGGCGAAGCGGACCTGCTGCGCCGCGCGATGGGAAAGAAGAACGCCGAGGAGATGGCCAAGCAGCGGGCGCGGTTTCTCACGGGAGCGCGCGAGCGCGGTTACAACGAGAAGAAAGCCGAGCGGACCTTCGATCTGATGGAGCAGTTCGCCGGCTACGGCTTCAACAAGTCGCACTCGATGGCGTACGCGTTCCTGGCTTACGTGACGGCGTACCTGAAGGCGCACTATCCGCGCGAGTTCATGGCCGCGCTGCTGACGTCGGAAACCGGCAACACGGCGAAGGTGGTGAAGTACATCAACGAATGCCGCGACATGGGCATCGCCGTACTTCCTCCCGATGTCAACGCGTCGGGCCGGGACTTCACGCCGGACGAGGCGGGGATCCGCTTCGGGCTTGGGGCGGTCAAGAACGTCGGCGGCGCGTCGATCGAGTCGGTCGAGGCCGCGCGCCTGGAGGGTGGGCCGTTCCGCACGCTGCACGACTTTTGCGAGCGCGTCAATCTGGCCAGCGTGAACCGGCGGATGATCGAGAGCCTGATCCGCGCCGGGGCGATGGATTCGCTCGAAGGGAACCGGGCGCAGTTGTTTCAGGCCGTCGAGGGCGCGATGGAGTCCGGCCAGCGCGTGTGGAAGGATCGCGAGAGCGGGCAGGCGGGCTTGTTCGGCGACCTCGCCGCGGCCGATTCGCACGCCGCCGCGCCGCTGCCCGCCCTGCCCGATTGGACGAAGCAGCAGAAGCTGGCCGGCGAGAAAGAGATGCTCGGCATCTACGTCACGGGCCACCCGCTCGACGAGCACGAGGACAAGATCGCCGAGCTGGCGACGCATACTACCGAAGGACTCGAGGATCTGCCGCGCGGGACCGAGATTGCGCTCTGCGGCGTGCTGACGGGCATTCAGCGGCGGCGGAACAAGGAAGGCAAGCCGTGGGCGGCGCTCACGATCGAGGATCGCAAGGGCAGCCTCGAAGCGATGGTGTTCTCGACCCAACTCGAGGCCTTGCAGGGCGAACTTGCCGAAGACAAGCCGATGCTTGTGCGCGGGCTCACGCTTCCCGAGGAGAACGCCCCGCCGAAGATATCCATTCAAGGTCTGGCGCCGCTGGAAAGCGCGCGAGTGAACCTGCCAACACTCATTTCGATTCGCGTCCCGGTGGGTGTGAATGGAGAATCGGCGCGCGCGGCGGCGCTGAGCGAGTTGTTCGGCCGCAAGCCGGGCGAGGCCAACGTGCGGCTGCGTCTCGAGAAGCCGAGCGATTTTTCCGTTATCCTGGATGTTACCGCCAAGGTCCGCCCGGACAAGGAATTCCGGGCCGAGGTAGAGCGTATCTGCGGACCCGAGTCGGTGGAAATTCTGGCCAACTGAGGCCAGCCAAGACGCATGTCGGACCCATCTCCCGAAACCGCCGAGGCCGAGAACCCCCCGGCTCCCACCGAAGCTTCCCCGTCGAATCCGGCGTATGAGCGCGTGCGGCTGGCGCGCCATCCGAAGCGGCCGCACACGCTCGACTACATTCAGCGCATTTTCACTGGCTTCCTGGAGCTGCACGGAGACCGCGCCTTCGGCGACGATGCGGCGGTGGTGGCCGGGTTCGCGTACCTCGACGGCCGGCCGGTGGCGGTGATCGGACAGCAGAAGGGCCGGGACACGAAGCAAAAGCTGCATCGCAACTTTGGCATGCCGAAGCCGGAGGGCTACCGGAAGGCGCTGCGGGTGATGCGCCTGGCGGCAAAGTTCGCCCGGCCAGTGGTGACGCTGGTGGACACGCCGGGGGCGTATCCGGGGATCGACGCCGAGGAGCGCGGGCAGGCCGAAGCGATCGCGGTGAACTTGCGCGAGATGACGCGGCTGGGCGTGCCGGTGGTGACGGTGGTGATCGGCGAGGGCGGCAGCGGCGGCGCGTTGGGCCTGGGCGTGGCGAATCGCGTCTACATGCTCGAGAACGCTTATTACAGTGTGATTACGCCGGAGAGCTGCGCGGCGATCATTTACCGCGACTCGGGCCATGCCGCGCGGGCGGCCGCGGCGCTGCGGCTGACGGCCCAGGACCTGCTCGAACTCAAGCTGATTGACGGAGTGATCGCCGAGCCGCCGGGAGGCGCGCAGATCGATTACGACGCCGCAGCCGCGGCGATTCACGAGACGCTGCGGCGAGCGCTCGACGAGTTGAAGCCGATGGATGCGGCCGCGCTCATCGATAACCGCTACGAGAAATTCCGCCAGATGGGGAACTTATTTCTCGTGACGGAGGGAGCGTGAGCCAGGGCCGCGGCAAGGCGTGGCTGCTGGGCCTGCTCGTCGCGGCGGCGATCCTGAGTGTGTTAATTTTCTCGAGCCTGAACCTGGCTCGATACAAAGCGGAGATCTGCGTCACATTTCACGGGCAGACGCAGTGCCGCACGGCGGGTGGAACCACGGAAGAATACGTGATTCGCGCCGCCACATCGGATGCCTGCTCGACGCTCGCGAGCGGCGTCACGGAGGTGATGTCGTGCGAGCAGGCCTCGGCGCCGGTGATCCATTGGATCCGGCGGCCGTGACCGGGACGCCGTTCCCGCGTAGGATCGAGTACCCCGCAGCCGGCTGAGCGTTGGGCGGGTTAGCGATCTCGAGTGCGGGGAACGGGCGTATGCTGCGGTGTCGCTGAATTTCCGGCCGTTCCTGCCGATAACACTGAGGGGGCCGATTGGAATCACGAGCGACATCGAAGCCGGAGGCAGGCCAGCGTGGCAGTGCGCCACTTTGGCAGCCTTTGCCCATGTGGTATCTCGTGCGGTCGCTCGGTTCGCGGGACCGCCGTCTTTACTTGGTTCTGCTTGGGTGGCTGGCTGCCTGCGGCGTTTGTATTGTGTCGGCGCACGTGGATATCGACCAGGAATTCACTGTCCCGCTGATCGCCTGGCGCGTTTCCTTATCGCTTTACCTGCCGACGCTGATCAGCCAGGTGATGCTTTTTCTGATGGGGTGGGAATGGGCGCTGCCGGCGGCGTTCGCGGCCTCTCTCCACGGGCTGGCCGGCCAAGGAATACCCTTGACCGCCGCACTGTCGATCAGTTTGGTGGACCCGCTGAGCGTGGCGGTGCTGGCGTTGGCCTACCGCGGTCTTGCGCTGCCGGTGGACTTCCGTTCGCTTAAGGGGTGGTTGTCGTTTGCCGGGGCCTCGGGCTTCGCGGGGTTTGTCACCTCGAGTGGTTCGTTCATCTGGAGCGAAGCGAATCACCTCAGTTCGCGCGACACGTTTCTTTCCTGGCAGGGATGGTTTCTTGGCGCCTTCATCGGGTCGATCGTGTTTGTGGCCCCGCTGCTCGCGCTGGTGATCGCGCCGTGGTACCGTTTCCGCGCCCGGTGTCTCCCGGCGCCTCCACGGCGGGGCTCGTCGTTCAAAGTGCTCATCACGGCGATCGGCGGCGCGGGCCTGACGCTGGCGGCGTTTCTGGCCGCCTCGAGCAAGCTGGCCACCGAGCGCCTCGAGGCGATTCTGAAGCGGGACTTAACGCCGGAGTTGCGCGAGGCGGTGTGGGACGCGGTGGCGAGCTGGCGGTTCAGCGCCTGGAGCGCCATCGGAATCGTCGTCGTCATTACCATCGCGGCGCTCGCGATTGCCTACTGGTGGTCGGGCATCTGGGAGCGACAGAACCGCGTACTGGCGGAAGCTTCGCAGCGGGCGCAAGACGCGCTGCGCGTGAAAAGCACCTTCCTTGCGACCATCAGCCACGAGTTGCGCACGCCGATGAACGGCATTCTCGGGATGCACGAGCTGCTCCTGAGCGGGGACCTCGAAGTCGAGCAGCGCTCGTACGTCTCGATCGCCGAACAATCGGCGCGGCACCTGCTGAACCTGCTGAACGAGTTGCTGGATCTGTCGAAGATCGAAGCCGGCAAGCTCGAGATCCGCGACGTGCCGTTCGACGTGCGCGAGCAGGCGCGCTTTGCAACCGACCTGCTCAGGCCGAAGGCCGCGGCGGGAGGGCTGGCGTTGCGGCTGTTCGTGAGCCCCGAGGTCCCGGAGCGGTTGATGGGCGACGGCGACCGGTTCCGCCAGATTCTGCTCAACCTGGTCGGCAATGCGGTCAAGTTCACGAGTCACGGTTCGGTGGATGTCGAGATCGAAGTCGCCAACCTGGGACGAAAGGGGAACGCGCTGCAGGTCTCGGTGATCGACACGGGCCCGGGCATTGCGCGGGAAATCCTGCCAAAACTGTTCCAGCCCTTCGCGCAGGGCGATCTGTCGCTGGTGCGGCGGCACGGCGGCACGGGGCTCGGGTTGTCGATTTGCAAACAACTGACGGAACGTCTGGGAGGCGGAATAGAGGTCGAAAGTCTTGAAGGCGAGGGCTCGACGTTCCGTTTCTGGCTGCCGCTTCGCATCGCTGAAGGAGAGTCCGGGCCGGCGCCGGTCCAGGCTGCGCCGGTGGTCCGTCAGACCGCGTCCCTGAACGCGCACGTGCTGCTGGCCGAGGATAACGCCGTGAACCAGTTAGTCGCGCGGCGCTTTCTCGAGCGCCTCGGCTGTACGGTGACGATTGCGCCAAACGGCCATGCGGCCGTCGAGGAATGCAGGGCCGGACGCTTCGACGCCGTGCTGATGGACTGCCAGATGCCCGATCTGGACGGCCTCGAGGCCACGCGGCGGATTCGGATGGATGAAGCGGCGACGGGGCGCAGACTGCCGATCATCGCCATGACCGCGCACGCCGAGGATTCCTGGCGCGAGCGCTGCCGCGACGCCGGCATGGACGACTTTCTCGGCAAGCCCGTAGCGTTCGACGATCTCCGCGACACGATGCAGCGCTGTCTCGGCTCGGCCGGCGTTACGGTCTGAGCTTGCCTTGAGCAGACCGGCAACGCCGCGGAATCGAATCACGCGCTTCGCGGGGTTGGCGGCGAAAGACCGCAAATCCAAGGAAGCACGGCACTTGCCGCGACCGTTCCCCGGTTTCGCGATGTCTCCGAGCGTCTGTTCGCAGTTTTGACGTGTTACCCTGGGGGTTTCCAGAACAAACTGCGAGCACTTTTCGTCTTCTACTCGCGGGGAGAGACCTGAATTGAAGCCCAAGTCGAAGGTGTTCCTGATCGTCGGCCTCGCACTGCTGGTTGGCGGCGGGATTTTTGCGAGCGTCCGCCTCAACCAGCGCGGTATTGTCACGGTACAAACCGGCAAAGTGCAGCGGGAGGATCTGACGTCGGTCGTGACCGCGTCCGGTGAGATCAAGCCGAAGGATTATCACAACCTGGCCGCGAATGCGATGGGCCCCCTCACGGCGATCTACGTGAAAGAGGGGGACCACGTAAGGAAGGGTCAAGTGGTGGCCCAGATTCAGGCCGATCAGCCGCAGGCCGATGTCGCGGCGCAGAAGGCGGGGATTCAGAGCGCCCTGGCTGACTCGGCCGCATCCGAGGCCGGCATGAAGGTGCAGGAAGACGGCGTGCGAAATGCGCAGGCGACTCTCGACAAGTCGAGGGCCGAGCTCCAGCGGACGAAGATGAACATCGACCGCTACGACCAGTTGGTGAAGGACCAGCTCATTGCCAAGCAGGACTACGATCAGAAGAAGGCGGAATACGACACCGCCGTAGCGGGGGTGGCCGAGGCGCAGACTCATCTCGATCAGGTGCGGGCGCAGTTGGCGCAGTCCCGCGCGCAGCTTTCTTCGGCGCAGCGGCGAGTGGCGCAGCTTGAAGCGAACCTGGCGCGATACACGAACGTGCTGGCCGATTTCTCGATCGTGTCTCCCATCGACGGCATGGTCACCGACCTGCCTGTACGGATCGGCGAGACGGTTGTGCCGGGGATTCAAAACTCGGCGGCGAGCACGGTGATGACGGTCGCCGACATGTCTCTTATCACGGCCGAGGTGAAGGTGGATGAGACCGACATCGTGAATGTGACGCTGGGCCAGTTGGCCGACGTCGCGATCGACGCCATGCCGAACCAGACGTTCAAGGGCCACGTGATCGAGATCGGCGACACGGCGATCATCCGCTCCTCCGGCGTGGCCGCTTCGCAGAGCACGACGTCGAGCCAGGAAGCGAAGGACTTCAAGGTCGTCATCGCGCTCGAGAATCCGCCGCCGGCGGTGCGCCCGGGACTGTCGTGCACGGCGCATATCACGACCGCGACGCGCCGCGAAGCCGTTGCGATTCCGATCCAGGCGCTCACCATGCGCCAGAGGCGCGATCTTGACAAGCCGAAGGCGGACCCGCCGCAGCCCACGGCCGCCGAGGAGCGCGCCGGCCGCGAAGAGTTGCAAGGCGTGTTTGTCATCAATGCCGGCCGCGCGCAATTCCGCAAGGTGGACACCGGCATCACCGGCGCCACCGACATCGAGGTGCTGAACGGATTGCAGCCCGGCGACCAGATCGTCACGGGCAGCTACCAGGTGATTCGTACGCTTCGCAACGACGCCAAGGTCAAGGTGGATAACAAGGCCGTGGTACGGGCCTTGGGAGCGAGTTAGGCCCGGAAACGGCATGGCAACGGCGACGCAGGAACTTATCGATCGCGGCGAACAGCTCAAGCGCGAAGGCATTGTCATCCGCACCTACGATCTGTGGAAGACGTACGTGATGGGCGACCAGGAGATCCACGCGGTTTCGGGCGTGGACATCCAGATCCGGCGCGGCGAATACGTCGCCATCATGGGGCCTTCGGGTTCCGGCAAGTCGACGCTGATGAACCTCATCGGCTGCCTCGATTCGCCGACCAAGGGGCTTTACTACCTGAACGGCAAGCTCGCCAGCGACATGGACGACGACGAACTGGCGCGCATCCGCAACAAGGAAATTGGGTTCATTTTTCAGACCTTCAACCTGCTGCCGCGCGCCACCGGCTTGCACAACGTCGAGCTGCCCCTGATCTATGCGGGTCTCAACGCGGAAGCCCGCTCCGAGAAGGCGCGCGCCGCGCTGCGGGCCGTGGACCTCGAGCAGCGCATGTTTCACAAGCCCAACGAACTGTCGGGAGGCCAGCGCCAGCGCGTCGCGATCGCCCGCGCCCTGGTTAACAATCCCTCGATCCTGCTCGCCGACGAGCCGACCGGCGCGCTCGACTCGGTGACCGGCAACGAGATCATGGCGCTGTTCGAACGCCTCTACCAGCAGGGCAACACCATCGTGCTGGTGACCCACGAGCACGACATCGCGCTGCACGCGCACCGCGTCATCCACATCCGCGACGGCAAAGTCGAAAAAGACGAAGCGATCAAATAGCCGCCGCGCCAAACGGCCAGACCCGCTCGATCGTCTTGCTAAGAATCCAGCTCTTGTCTTCCTCATTGAGGAACTTCATGTCGTCGCGGACGACGGTGAGCGTCTGACGGTAGCTCGCGTTCTTCAGACAAATCGGCCAGTCGGTGGCCCACATCAGCCGGCGCGGCCCGAAGCGGTCGTACAGGCGCTTGACGTAAGCCTGCGCGTCGAGGAACGGGTACGGCTCACGCGAGATCGACCAGGTGTGCGAGATCTTCACGAAGAGTTTCGGGTAGCGCTCGAGCGCGAGCAGCATGTCGAGCGCCTGGGGCTGGTCGATCGGGCAGTCGGCCATGTGGTCGATGACGATGGTCAGATCCGCGAAGCGTTCGGCGAGCGCGGCGACGTCGGGCATGCGCGTGATCGGGGCCAAAAGCGTCATCGGAACCTTGAGACGCGCGCAGCGCTCCCACAGCGGCGGCATCAGCGGACCGCGAATCCAGTCGCCTGAAGCGCCGCCGGCCGGACTGAGCCGCACGCCGCGGAAGCCGTCCTGTTCGACGAGGCGCGCCAGGTGATCGGGCGCGGCGGGGTCGAGCGGATCGACGCGGCAGACGCCATGAAAGACTTCCGGGTATCGCTTCAACACGCTGGCCAGATAGCGATTGTCGTAGCGGTAGTGGATGACCTGGATGATGACGGTCCTCGCGACGCCGTTCGCTTTCATCAGCTCGAGCAGCATCTCGGGCGTCCGGTCTTCGGCGGGCGGGTGAACGGTCTCATTGGCCCAGGGAAAGCGCGCGTCGTGCTTCCAGACGTGGACGTGCGGATCGAGGATGCGGTACGGGGTCGTGGCGGCGGTTGACATAACGGAAAGCGCGGCTCCGAGGCCGGCGAGTAAAACGTCGCGGCGTTCGAGGTCAGACATAGATTGGTTCGAGCTTATTGACCACGTAGGCGCCCGAGCGTTCGTAGCTGGTGCGCGGGCCCTGGCGCGCGATGTCCAGGTCTTCGCAGATCCAGCCCTTGTATGAGATGGACTTGAGCACGCGATGGCAGGCGGGAAAATCGATCTCGCCATCGCCGAGGTCGAAGATGCTTTGAAGAAACCCGGACGGGAGCGCGGCGCGGCGGGCGTCCTTGTAATCGAGGAACGCGATGCGGTCGCGGTACTTCGCGAGCGTCGCCGCAACGTCGCCCCCGGCGAGGTACACGTGCGCGGTGTCCGGAGAAAAGTGGAACAGACGCGGGTCGGTCATCGACATGCACCGGTCGATCTCCTCAGGCGTCTGGACCATTTGTCCAAGATGGTTATGGACTCCGGCGCGGAAGCCCATGCCGCGGGCGATCTCGCCCAACTGGTTGAAGCTTTCGCAGAGCGTGCGGAACGCTTCGGGCGTGGCAGCGCCCGGCAAACGGCGGGCGGGCGAAAAGACCACCAGGTCGTGCGCGTCGAAGCCGCGAAGGAATTCCATCGCCGCGCGCGCGTTTGCGAAGACCGCCGGGCGGGAGGCGGCCTCGTGCAGCGGCCCGTTGAACGAGATCGTCACGACGTGCAGGCCGCGCTTGTCGACCTCCCGGTGGAGCGAGGCGGGCGTAAGGCCGTATTTGTCGAGGATGCGCGGGTACTGCGTGAGGCGCATGCCGATAAAGCCGGAGTCGCGCATGCAGTCGAGAATGTCGACGAACGCGGCGCCGGGGAACGAGTTCCAGAGATTCGTTCCGAGCGCCCAGCGGACGTTCTTGTTCGCCGGCAGTTGGGCGGCGGCGGCCGAGCGGACGGCGAGGGCTGCGGCGAGCGACCGGAGCATCACACGGCGATTCATGCGCCAGAGCATATCGCAGTTCGAGCCGCGGCGGAGGCGCATACGGCTCAAGATTTCGGATGGGCCAGGAAACGGTATCCGACTCCGCGGACCGTGAGCAGGTGACGGGGCCGCGCCGGATCGTCTTCGATATAGCGGCGGAGGCGCACGATAAAGTTGTCGATCGCGCGCGTGTCGGTGTCTTCATTGAGGCCCCAGACATGTTCGAGCATCGCCTTGCGCGACACCGCCTTGCCTTCGTGCTGGATCAGGTACCGCAACAGGTTCGCTTCCATGATGGTGAGCGGGATCGACTCGTCCCGGGCGCGCAGCTCGAGCCGGTCGAAGTGAACCGATTTGCCGTCGAAGTCGAACGCGTCGAGCGGCGCGGGGGCGGCGCGCAGCCACTCCCGGCGCCGCAAAAGACCCTGGATGCGGGCGATGAGGATGGCCAGCTCGAACGGTTTTGGGAGGTAGTCGTCGGCGCCCGCCGCGAATCCGCGCAGCACGTCCTCGGGCCGGCCGCGGGCGGTGAGCATGAGCGTAGGAACGTACTGCCCGCTCTGCCGCATCTCGGCGGCCACGGTGAACCCATCCTTGCCCGGTAGCATGACATCGAGCACGACGACATCGAACGCGCTGGCGGCCAACTTCTCGAGCGCCGCTTCGCCCGTATCGGCGATCTCCACCTGATAGCCTTCCGCCTCGAGATTGAAGCGGAGGCCGTCGGCAAGGTGCTGCTCGTCCTCGACGATGAGAATCCGGCTCATAAGGCGAGCGGGAGCTGAAGAACGAACGTGCTGCCGCGGCCCGGCCCGTCGCTCTCGGCCCACGCCCTCCCTCCGTGGCGCTTGGCCACCGAGCGGACGATGTAGAGGCCCAAGCCGGTGCCCTTGACGCGCACGGCCAGCGAACCCGGCGAGCGGTAAAAGCGCTTGAAAATGCGCTTGAGGTCGGCTTTCTCGATGCCAATTCCCTCGTCGCGCACGCGCAGCGCGACGTACTTGCCGTCGACCGTGCCGGTCTCGACCGTGACGCGCACGCCGTCGCCGGAATACTTCACGGCGTTGTCGATGAGATTGGCCACCGCGGCGCGAACTTCATCCGGATCTCCCAGCACGGCGAGCGCCGGGCCGGGCCGGTAGAAGAGCGACTCGGGTGGGACGTGATGCAGGCCTCGCACGCGATCCAGGCACTCTTCGATCACCGGACCCAACTCGATACGCGTCCGCTCGATCTTACGCGCCGACGCGCCCAGCCGGCCGGTGCGCAGGACCTGTTCGATGGTCGCGAGCAGCCGCTCACTTTCCTCGAGCATGATGCGGTAAAACTCCTGGCGCCGCGCCTCGTCAACCGGCCGCGTCTGCAGCGTCTCCAGATACAATCGGATCGACGCCACCGGCGTCTTCAACTCGTGCGTGACGGCGTTGATGAAGGCGTCGTGTTGTTCGTTGCGGCG
>VFSW01000718.1_pt1 | contig 49187 bp, 43 predicted proteins | sample 5358111 | NCBI WGS metagenome assembly VFSW01 (sample SAMN11554181, study PRJNA540505) | mine drainage metagenome | isolation source: sediment from site ElyBrook_90M | place: USA: Ely Copper Mine, Vershire, VT | collected 2017 | reverse complement strand
CAGAGCGTTCAGAAATGTCGCGATTCATTCAAATTCTCATCCGCGCCTACCAACTTGGCCTGAGCCCCTTGTTGGGCCGGTCCTGTCGTTTTGAACCCAGCTGTTCCCATTACGCCCATGAAGCCATTGGTCGCCACGGTCTTGCTCATGGCGGATCACTGGCCTTGAGGCGTCTGTGCCGTTGCCATCCGTGGCATCCCGGCGGTTATGATCCCGTACCCTGAGAATTTTCATGAACCTGCAACGCATCATTCCGCTCGCTATTTTCACGGCTTCCAGCTTCATGTTATGGGATGCCTGGCAGACACACCAGCGCGAGTCGCTGCAAGCCACGACCCCACCGCCAACGATGGCCTCGGTCCCTGGCGGGACCGCTGCTTCTGCCACAGTCCCCACTCCCAGCGCCAGGGTTGAGACAGCGGTTCCTGCTGCGTCTGCAACGGCCGCGCCCCATGCGGACGGCTTGCAACAGGGTCAGCGCGTGAGGGTTACCACCGATGTGGTGGACGCGGTGATCGATACGGACGGGGCCGATCTGCGGAGCCTCAAATTACTCCAGCATTTTTCTGCCCAGGAAAGCAGCAAGCCCGTGGATTTGCTGGAAGACAAGGGCGACCTGGTCTATGTTGCGCAAAGCGGCCTGTTGGGAACGGGGCTGCCCAACCACACAACGGTATTTACTGCAGACAAGCAGGAGGCCGCTCTGGCGCCTGGTCAGAACAGCGTTGATGTGACGCTTCGGGCCACAACACCTGGCGTGGTGGAGGTTGCCAAGACGTTCCATTTCACCCGTGGCAGCTATGTGGTGACCGTGGAAACTGCCGTGCATAATCTTGGCGCCGCGCCGATATCGCCAGAGGCCTATTTTCAGTTTTTAAGGGTTTCCACCGCACCTCCGGGAGACCCGAGGTTTGTGAGCACCTACACGGGCCCCGCGGTTTACACGGAAGCATCGAAGTTCCAGAAGATCCCTTTTAAGGATATTGACAAGGGCAAGCGCGATTATCCCAGCACGGCCAACGACGGCTGGATTGCCATGCTGCAGCACTACTTTGTGGTGGCCTGGTTGCCAACGCCTGGCGCACAACGAGAGTTTTTCACCCGCAAGGTGGGCAGTGACCTGTATACCGCGGGGGTGATTCTTCCAATGGGCGCCATCGCACCTGGGGCGACAGGGACCGTCTCTGTACCCCTTTATGCCGGTCCTCAAGAGGGGTCCAAGCTCAAGTCGCTGGCTCCTGGCCTGGACCTCACCATCGATTATGGCTGGTTGACCATCATCGCCACGCCGTTATTCTATGTGTTGTCCTGGATTCACGGCTGGGTCGGCAATTGGGGTGTGGCGATCATTCTCCTGACCGTTTTGATCAAGGCCATCTTCTTCCCGCTTTCTGCAGCAAGCTACAAGTCCATGGCGCGCATGCGGGTGGTTCAGCCCAAGATGGCAAGGATCAAGGAACAGTATGGCGACGACCGGGCCCGGATGAATCAGGCCATGATGGAGCTTTACAAAACCGAGAAAATCAACCCCCTGGGCGGCTGTCTGCCTATGGTGGTGCAAATCCCTGTTTTCATTGCACTTTATTGGGTCTTGCTGGGGTCTGTGGAGCTTCGTCATGCCCCCTTCTTTGGGTGGATTCATGACCTGTCCGCACAGGATCCCTATTACATCCTGCCCGTACTCATGACGGCGTCCATGTTCCTGCAACAGCGCATGAGCCCGAAACCGCCTGATCCCATCCAGGCCAAGGTCATGATGTTCATGCCCCTGGCTTTTAGCTTCATGTTCTTCTTTTTCCCCGCGGGCCTCGTCCTGTATTGGGTGGTCAACAACGTGCTGTCGATTACGCAGCAATGGCAGATCACCCGCATGATGGGTGATGGAAAACGCTGAGATCATTGCAGCCATCGCAACTGCACCGGGCCGCGCCGGAATTGGCGTGGTCCGGGTATCAGGACCTGACCTCAAAACCCTGGCCGTCCAGCTGACTGGCAAGAATCCCCCGGTCGCACGCCAGGCGCAATGGACGCGTTTTCTCGATGCTGCCGGAGAGGCCATCGATGAAGGGCTGTTGCTCTACTTTGCCGCCCCGGCCTCCTTTACCGGTGAAGACGTGCTGGAATTGCAGGCCCACGGCGGCGACGCTGTCCTGCGATTGCTGCTGGGGCGCTGTCTCGAGCTTGGTGCCCGCATCGCGCAGCCGGGCGAGTTTACCCAACGTGCCTATTTCAATCACAAGCTGGACCTTGCCCAGGCCGAGGCGGTTGCCGACCTGATCTGTGCGGAAAGCGCTGCGGCCGTCCGTGGCGCGGCGCGGTCCCTGGCCGGCGTTTTTTCCCGCAAGGTCACGACGCTGGTGCAACAGCTCATTGACCTTCGCCTGCATGTGGAAGGGAGCATCGACTTTACGGAGGAGGGCGTTGCCTTCCTGGAGCAGGTGAATCCCCAGCGCAGCATCACCGGGATGCTGAGTACGCTCGATGCCCTGATGGATTCAGCGGTTCAGGGCGCCTTGATGCGCTCCGGCCGGCAGGTGGTGTTGATTGGTGCGCCCAACGTGGGTAAATCGAGCTTGCTCAACGCGCTTGCGGAAGAAGATCGGGCCCTTGTCACCGACATCCCGGGAACCACCCGCGACGTGATCCAAAGCACCATCCTCATCCAGGGGATCCCTTTCCACATCGTGGACACGGCCGGCATCCGGGACACCGCAGACACGATCGAACAGGCCGGCATCCGCAGAACCTGGGCCGCAGTGGCCCATGCAGACCTGGCGTTGATCATTACCGACGTGGTTTCAGGCCTGACCGGTGAAGACCGCCTGTTGATGACCAGATTGCCAGCAGATTTGCCCCGACAGATCGTGTGCAACAAAATGGACCTTCTCGACGGTGCGGCTGTTCCATGGGAAGGCACTGTTGGGGTTTCTGCCAAAACAGGTGCTGGACTGGAAGCCTTGAAGCAATTGCTGCTGGAGCTGGCCGGATGGCAAAACCAGGACGAGCCGCCATTCCTGGCGCGTGAACGCCACGTGGATGCCTTGCGTGAGGGCCGCCAGCATTTGCAGCGTGCGCTGGATCTGACGGCAAGCGTTGAACTGCTTGCCGAGGAGCTGCGTCTTGCCCAGGATGCCTTGGGCCGGATCACCGGAGAATTTTCTTCGGACGACCTGCTGGGGGAGATCTTTTCCAGGTTCTGCATCGGAAAATAGGGCGTCAAGCCGACATCCTGCAGGGTCATGTTTCACGTGAAACAATTCCTGCAAGGCTGGTTTCACGTGAAACATCCCCCCGGAATGATTTTGGTATTCCCTGCGCAATGCAGTATCATGCCTGTCCCGCGAGTTCTTGGCCCTAAACCAGCATAAACATGCAGTTCCCAAAAAAATTTGACGTGATCGTTGTGGGTGGCGGCCATGCCGGCACGGAAGCAGCCCTGGCGGCTGCCCGCGCCGGTTGTGACACGCTGTTGCTGACCCACAGCCTCGAGACTTTGGGGCAGATGTCCTGCAATCCTTCCATTGGTGGCATTGGTAAGGGCCACCTCGTCAAGGAAATTGATGCACTGGGGGGCGCCATGGCGTTGGCCGCCGACGCCGCGGGGATCCATTTCAGGATTCTGAATTCCCGTAAAGGGCCGGCAGTCCGGGCCACCAGGGCCCAGGCGGATCGCGTGCTCTACCGCCATTTCATCCGGCACCTTCTGGAAAACCAGCCCCGTTTGACCTTGTTTCAGCAACCCGTGAATGACCTCATCGTTCAGGGCGGAAGGGTGCAGGGGGTTGTGACCCAGATGGGGCTGCGCTTCGAAGCCCCAGCGGTGGTGCTGACCACAGGCACATTTCTCTCCGGGTTGATGCATGTGGGTCTGCAACAGAGCCCTGGCGGGCGGGCGGGCGACCCCCCCGCCATTGCCCTGGCCCAAAAACTGCGCGAGCTGGCGCTACCCGTGGGGCGGCTGAAGACCGGTACGCCGCCACGACTGGATGGGCGCACCATCAACTACGACAAGCTTGTCCCCCAGCCTGGGGATGCCCCGGTTCCCGTCTTTTCCTTCATGGGAAACGCAGACCAACATCCCCGACAGGTGCCTTGCTGGGTCACGCAAACCACGCCGGAAACCCATGACATCATTCGCTCCGGCCTGGATCGTTCGCCACTGTTCACCGGCGTCATCGAGGGGGTGGGGCCGCGTTATTGTCCTTCCATTGAAGACAAGATCCATCGTTTTAGCGAAAAATCATCCCATCAGATCTTTTTGGAACCCGAAGGGTTGACGACGCACGAGGTGTATCCCAACGGGATTTCCACCAGCCTGCCCTTTGACGTGCAGTGGGCGCTGGTGCGCTCGATCCCGGGGCTTGAAAATGCGCATATCCTGCGCCCCGGCTATGCCATTGAATACGATTATTTCGATCCTCGGGGGTTGAACGCCTCGCTGGAAACCAAGGCGATTGCCGGCCTGTTTTTTGCGGGCCAGATCAACGGGACCACGGGGTACGAAGAGGCTGCGGCCCAGGGACTTCTGGCCGGGATCAATGCGGCACGCCTTGCCCGTGATCTCGAACCCTGGTGGCCAAAACGCCATGAAGCCTATCTGGGCGTGCTGGTGGATGATCTGGTGACGCGTGGGGTGACGGAACCCTATCGCATGTTTACCAGCCGGGCCGAATACCGCCTGCAGTTACGGGAAGACAACGCAGACCTGCGCCTCACGGAACAGGGCCGAAAATTGGGGCTTGTGGACGATGTAAGATGGCAGGCCTTTGAAAATAAACGCGAAAGTATAGAGCGAGAAGTCCAGAGGCTGCGCGCCACCTGGTTGCGCAAGCCGGCAGTGAGTTCAGAGGCCGGCGAACGCGTCCTGGGCCAGGAACTGGAGCGTGATCAGCCCTTGCACGAATTGTTGCGGCGCCCCCAGGTGCTTTATCGTGAATTGATGACCCTGCCGGGGGCTGCTCCGCACAGTCCTGTGCTTCCCGAGGTGGCTGACCAGGTGGAGATACAGGTCAAATACGAAGGCTATATCGCCCGCCAAATGGAAGAGGTTGCGAGACACCAGTTGCAGGAAAATACGGTGATTCCCGACGCGCTCGACTTTTCCATGGTGCGGGGCCTGTCTCGGGAAGTGGAGCAGGTGTTGACCCGTCACCGTCCCCAAACCGTAGGCCAGGCCGGTCGAATTGCCGGCGTGACCCCCGCGGCCATTGCATTACTCCTGGTGCATCTGCGCCGTTTTCAACCTTTGCCTGCTGAATCCCAACACATTGCATGATCGACTTGTCAAATCTGGCCATTGGCGCCGAGGCCCTGGGGCTGAGGCTTTCAGTAGAAACCCTGGCGCGCCTCGAGCGCTATCTCGATCTTCTTGAAAAATGGAATGCCGTCATTAACCTGACGGCCGTACGCGATCGTGAGCGCATGGTCACGCTGCATCTGCTGGACAGCCTGACCGTGGTCCCCCACGTTGCGGGCCGTGCAACCCTGCTCGACGTGGGCAGCGGGGGCGGGATGCCGGGCATTCCCCTGGCCATCGCCTGCCCATCCCTCAAGGTGACCTTGCTGGAACCCAATCAGAAGAAGGCGGCATTCCTGCGCCAGGCCAAACTTGAGCTGAACCTGGACCAGGTCACCGTGGTGGCAGAGCGGGTTGAGCGTTGGTTTCCCTCCGAACCCTTTGAGGCCATTGTCTCGCGAGCCTTCTCAGACCTGCCTGATTTTGTGGCGGGAGCCGCCCACTTGCTGGCGCCCGGTGGCGCCTTGATTGCCATGAAGGGGGGGGTTCCCTTTGAGGAGATTGCGCGACTGCCCGCCCGGTTCGTTACTGAAACCATTCCCGTGAGCGTTCCCAACCTTGCGGCCGAACGCCATTTGATCGTGATGAGAGAGGCCCGTCCATGAGTCGCGTACTGGCAGTGACCAATCAAAAAGGGGGGGTAGGGAAAACCACCACCGTGGTGAACGTCGCGGCCAGTCTGGCCGAACTCGGGCAGCGCGCGCTATTGATCGATCTGGACCCGCAAGGCAATGCCACAACCGGCAGCGGCATCGACAAGAGTGGCTTGACGCGCTCGGTCTATCATGTGCTTCTGGAGCAGGCCAGCGCACGCGATACGCGTGTCCGTTCGCCCTCCGGCGGCTACGATGTCCTGCCCGCCAATCGCGAACTGGCAGGGGCAGAAGTGGAACTGGTGGATGGCGAGCAGCGGGAATACCGGTTAAAGCATGCTATTGAAACGGTCCTGAGTGACTACGACGTCATTCTGATCGACTGCCCACCAGCGCTTAATTTATTGACAATCAATGGGTTATCCGCAGCATGGCGGGTACTGATCCCGATGCAGTGCGAGTATTACGCGCTCGAGGGTCTGTCCGACCTGGTGCAGACCATTCGGCGCGTGCGCAGCCACCTCAACCCTGGCCTGGAGATCGAAGGACTGCTGCGGACCATGCTGGATCCGCGAAACGCCCTGGCGCAACAGGTCTCGGCCCAGCTTGAACAGCACTTTGGAGCCAAAGTCTACCGTACGGCCATTCCCAGAAACGTTCGGCTTGCCGAAGCACCCAGTCACGGCCAGCCAGCCCTGAAATACGATCCATCGTCAAAGGGGGCCCAGGCCTATTTGCAGCTGACCCGGGAGATTCTGGAACGGTTTGGCACGAGCAGGGTGCAACACGCCTCTTCGACTTAAAAGGAAAAAACGACATGGCCAAGCACAAAGGACTGGGGCGAGGATTGGATGCGTTGTTGGGTGCTGATGCCCCCAGGCCAGGCACCCAGGATTTGTCCACATTGCCCGTGCACCAGCTGCAACCAGGAAAATACCAGCCCAGAACCCGCATGGACGAGGCTGCTCTCCAGGAGCTCAGTCAGTCCATCAAGGGGCAGGGGCTGCTGCAACCCATCCTGGTTCGACCCGTTGGCCGCGACCGCTACGAAATCATCGCAGGTGAGCGGCGCTGGCGGGCTTCCCAGTTGGCGGGATTGCTTGAGGTTCCCGTGCTGGTGCGCCCGATTTCAGACGAGGATGCGCTGGCGGCTGCCCTCATCGAGAACATCCAGCGGGAAGACCTCAACCCCCTGGAAGAGGCCCAGGGCATTGACCGGTTGATCCGCGAGTTTGGCATGACGCATGAGGCTGCCGCAGCAGCCGTCGGCAGGTCGCGCAGCGCCGTCAGCAATTTACTGCGACTGCTCAACTTGACAGAAAGCGTGCGCTCACTCTTGATGGATGGCGCTCTGGAAATGGGGCACGCGCGGGCACTGCTGCCGTTGCCGACGATCAAGCAACATCATCTGGCAACAGAAATCGTCGCCAAAGGCTGGTCGGTGCGCGAGGCGGAGCGGCAGGTCAAACAGCGGCTGGCGGAAAAAAAGACGCGTTCACGCGGCGCTGCGCAACATAGCCGCGACCAGCTGGCGCTGCAGGAAGAGCTTTCGGATCGACTGGGTGCCACGGTCTCGTTCAAGGAAAAGCGCGGCGGCGGCGGGGTACTCTCCATCCGCTATCATAGCCTGGACCAGCTGGAAGGCTTGCTGCAGCTGTTGCGTGCTTGACGACTATCATTGACCCCCTCTTGAATCAAGTTTATAATCCGCCCGTTTAGCAGGCGCCCCTGACGTGATGAATCGTAAAATACTCAGGATAGTGGCCCTGCAAGCAGGCGTAACCCTGTTGATCGTATTGGTTTTATGGATATGTTCCGACGGGGTTTCGGCAGTATCTTCGGCCTTGGGAGGGTCCATCGGGTTCCTGACGGGACTGGCTTATGCCCTCCGCAGTTCGTCGCCACGTGGTGACACGGCCAGGCACTGGTTGCAGGCGCAGTACGCAGGGGAGCGGTTCAAATTTGTAACGACGGTGATTTTGTTCAGCGCCACATTTGCGTGGTACCGGTCGCTACGATTACCCGAGTTCTTTTTAACTTACATTGCAACGTTGCTGGTTTACTTTGCAGCGCTGCTGATGGATTGACAACAGTGTCGAGATTATGAGCGAAAGCGCAGGCCACAGCACCAGCGAGTACATCCAGCACCACCTCACAAATCTTCAGGAAGGTCACGGTTTCTGGACCTTCAACATCGATACCCTGGTCACCTCGGCTTTGTTGGGCCTGCTGGTTTTTGGGTTGTTTGCCTGGGTTGCGCGCAAGGCCACTTCGGGTGTGCCAGGAAAGCTTCAGGCCGCGATTGAAATCGTGCTGGAGATGGTGCAGACGCAGGTCAAGGACACTTTCCATGGCGATTCCGGTGCAGTAGCGCCGCTTGCCCTCACCATTTTTGTTTGGGTATTTACCCTCAATGCCATGGACCTGCTGCCCGTGGACCTCATGCCCATGATCATGGGCGCGTTTGGCGTCCATCACTGGAAGGCTGTTCCCACCACCGATCCCAATCTGACCTTCGCCATGTCGCTGACGGTCTTTTTCCTGATTTATTTCTATAACATCAAGGTCAAGAAGCTGGGCGGATTCATGCACGAGGTGCTGACCGCGCCCTTCGGCGCCAAGATGGCCCCATTCAACCTGCTGTTTCGCGTCGTCGAAGACCTGGCCAAGCCGGTTTCGCTGGCCTTGCGGCTATTTGGCAACATGTACGCCGGCGAAATGGTTTTCATCCTGATCGCCCTGCTACCGGTGTATCTGCAGTGGATTCTGGGAGCGCCCTGGGCGATATTCCACATCCTGATCATTACCCTGCAGGCGTTCATTTTCATGATCCTGACCATCATCTATCTCAGCATGGCCCACGAAAGCCACTGATGAAGGCCAGGTATGGAAGGTTTGGAAGTTGCAGCATCCCGTTTTTAACTTGTAACAAGTAGATTTTAAGGAGAAATCATGGAACACCTTGCATCCCTGCTCGGCAGCACTGCCATCGCCGTCTCAATCCTGATCGGTTGTGGTGCTCTGGGTACCGCCATTGGCTTTGGCATTCTTGGCGGCCGCTTCCTCGAAGGCGCTGCACGCCAGCCCGAAATGATCCCCACGCTGCAAGTGAAGATGTTCATCGTCGCCGGCCTTCTGGATGCGGTCACCATGATCGGGGTGGGTATCGGTTTGTTCCTGCTCTTCGCAAATCCGTTCGTACCGATGCTGAAGGGCTAACCAGCAAGCCGAAACTTTGGGAGCAAAGGCATGAATATCAATGCCACAATATTCGGTCAGGCCATCACGTTTGCGATCCTGATCTGGTTCACCATGAAGTTCGTGTGGCCGCCGATCGTAGCGGCACTCGAAGAACGCGCCCGCAAGATTGCAGATGGTCTCGCGGCAGCCGAGCGCGGCAAGCAGGATCTGGCACAGGCCGAACAGCGTTCAAACGAGGCCTTGAACGAAGCCAGGGCCAAAGCGGCCGAGATCATTGCCCTGTCTGAAAAGCGGCGCAATGAAATCATCGAGGAAGCCCGGGAAGAAGCCAAGGTTGAGGCAGACCGCGTGAAATCGCAGGCGCAGGCAGAAGTGGCCCAGGAAATCCTGCGTGCCAAGGAAACGCTGCGCGATCAGGTGGCCGATCTGGTGGTTTCAGGAGCAGAAAAGATCTTGCGTCGGGAAATCAACGCCCAGGCGCATTCTGAACTGTTGACCGCCATTCGGGCCGAGCTTTAAGGATTGCCATGGCTGAGATGATTACCATCGCACGACCCTACGCCGAGGCGGTTTTCAAGCTGGCCATCGAAAAGAAGGCCGCGCCGCAGTGGTCCGACATGCTCGGGTTGATGGCGACCATCGCACGCGATCCGGACATGGCCAATCTCGTGGGTAATCCAAAAGTGGATCGCGCCCAGTTAAGCCAGATCTTCGAGTCGATTTGCGAAGGCAGGCTGGATGAAGATGCCCGGCAGCTGATTCGGCTGCTGGTGGAGAATCACCGGATTGCTGCGCTGCCTGCCATTCGTGACCAGTTTGAAGTTTTGCGCCATCAACATGAGGGCATCCTGGATGCCCAGATCACGTCGGCATTCAGCATGACGGGTTCGGAACTGGATGCGTTGGTCAACGGGCTTGAAAAGCGCTTTGGCAGAAAGATCCGCGCGGAAGTTACGGTGGACGCGTCGCTGATTGGCGGCGTCAAGGTCACAGTCGGCGATTTGGTCATTGATGGATCAGTGCGTGCGCGCATTGATCAGATGGCCGTTGCGATAAAACGTTAAGCAGGGGGGCCGCAGGGGCGGTCCACCAGTCAGGAGAACACCATGCAGTTGAATCCATCGGAAATCAGCGAACTGATCAAGGCGAAGATCCAGAATCTTCCCATCACGGCAGAGGCGCGTACCCAGGGAACCATCGTATCCGTCACCGACGGTATCGTACGCATTCACGGTTTGACCGACGTGATGCAAGGTGAAATGCTCGAATTTCCGAAGAACACCTTCGGTCTTGCACTCAATCTGGAACGCGATTCGGTAGGAGCTGTGATTCTGGGTGAGTACGAGCACCTGAGCGAAGGCGATACCGTCACCTGCACAGGGCGCATTCTGGAAGTGCCCGTGGGCCCTGAACTGATCGGTCGTGTGGTTGATGCGCTGGGCAAGCCGATCGACGGCAAGGGACCGCTCAACGCCAAGGCCAGCTCTCCCATTGAAAAAATTGCTCCCGGGGTGATCTGGAGAAAATCCGTATCGCAACCGGTGCAAACCGGCCTCAAGTCGGTGGACTCCATGGTGCCGATTGGTCGCGGACAGCGCGAACTGATCATTGGGGACCGCCAGACCGGCAAGACCGCGGTGGCTGTTGATACCATCATCAACCAGAAGGGTCAGAACATGACCTGTATCTACGTGGCGATCGGCCAGAAGGCCTCCTCCATCGTCAACGTGGTACGCAAGCTGGAAGAGCACGGTGCCATGGAGTACACCATCGTCGTTGCTGCTACGGCGTCCGACTCTGCAGCCATGCAGTTTATCGCGCCCTACGCCGGTTGCTCCATGGGCGAGTATTTCCGCGACCGCGGCCAGGATGCCCTCATCATTTATGACGATCTGACCAAGCAAGCCTGGGCCTATCGCCAGATTTCGCTGCTGCTGCGCCGCCCGCCGGGCCGCGAAGCCTATCCGGGCGATGTGTTCTACCTGCATTCGCGCTTGCTGGAGCGGGCTGCGCGCGTCAATGAAGAGTATGTAGAGCGCGAAACCAAGGGTGAAGTGAAAGGCAGGACGGGTTCACTGACGGCGCTTCCCATCATCGAAACCCAGGCAGGCGACGTGACGGCCTTCGTGCCCACCAACGTGATTTCCATTACCGACGGTCAGATCTTCCTTGAAACCGATCTGTTCAACGCGGGGATCCGCCCGGCCATCAATGCGGGGATTTCTGTTTCTCGCGTCGGTGGTGCCGCACAGACCAAGGTCATCAAGAAACTGGGTGGCGGTGTGCGTCTTGCCCTGGCACAGTACCGTGAGCTGGCCGCCTTCGCCCAGTTTGCCTCGGATCTTGACGACGCCACGCGCAAGCAGCTGGAGCGCGGCCGCATGGTCACCGAGCTGATGAAGCAGGCCCAGTACGCCACGCTCTCCGTTGCCGAAATGGCCGTGACGCTGTTCTCCGTCAACAAGGGTTACTTTGACGACATCGACGTCAAGCGTGCCCTGGCCTTTGAGTCCGGCCTGCGCGCCTTCCTCAAGACCCAGCATGGCGAACTGATCAACAAGATTGCCACGACCCAGGATATGGATGCAGATGCCGAGAAGGCGCTCGATGCAGCAATCCAGGACTTCAAAAAGACGGGCGTGTACTGAGCCCTCACCGCGTAGCGTAGGACGGAGCTGAAATGGCTGGTTCAAAAGAAATCCGGATGAAGATCAAAAGCGTGCAAAACACGCGGAAGATCACCAAGGCTATGGAGATGGTCGCGGCCAGCAAGATGCGCAAGGCGCAGGAGCGGATGCGCGCTTCCCGGCCCTATGGCGAAAAGATCCGTAACGTGGCCTCCCACATGGCCCACGCGCACCCTGAGTACCAGCACCCCTTCCTGGTGCGCCGGGAGAGCGTGCGTCACGTCGGTGTCGTGGTGGTCACTTCGGACAAGGGGCTTTGCGGTGGCTTGAACACCAACGTTCTGAGAATGGTGGTCCAGTCCATGAAGCAGTGGGAAGAACAGGGCGCCAAGGTCCATGCGGTGGCCATTGGCGGCAAGGGTCTGGGTTTTCTGCAGCGGACTGGCGTCCCCATGGTGTCCCACGTCACGCATATGGGCGATACCCCCCATCTGGACAAGCTGATTGGCCCCGTCAAGGTGATGCTCGACCTGTACGCCGAGGGCAAGATCGACGCGGTTTATCTGGCTTACAACCGCTTCGTCAACACGATGAAGCAGGAGCCAACGATCGAGGCCTTGCTGCCTCTGCCCAAGACACGACTGGAAGGATCGGGCCCATCAGCGTCCCTGGCCTGGGATTACATCTACGAACCCGATCCCCGGGCCGTCGTGGACCAACTGTTGTTGCGCTACGTCGAGGCGCTGGTGTATCAGGCTGTCGCTGAAAACATTGCCTCCGAACAAAGTGCGCGGATGGTCGCCATGAAGGCGGCATCGGACAACGCCGGCAACGTCATCGATGAGCTGCAGTTGATCTACAACAAGTCTCGCCAGGCTGCGATTACCAAGGAACTGTCCGAAATCGTCGGCGGTGCCGCTGCAGTTTAAATCTATTCAATAGTTAATGATTAGGACACGCAAATGAATCAAGGAAAAATTGTCCAGTGCATCGGTGCCGTGATCGATGTCGAGTTTCCCAGAGACCAAATGCCTGGTATTTATGACGCACTCGTCATGGACGGCAGCGAGCTGACCCTTGAAGTCCAGCAACAGTTGGGCGACGGTGTGGTTCGTACCATCGCCCTGGGCTCCTCCGACGGGCTGCGCCGCGGCATGATGGTGCAAAACACGGGGGCCCCGATTTCCGTGCCCGTGGGTCCGAAAACCCTGGGCCGCATCATGGACGTGCTGGGTCGTCCCATTGACGAAGCCGGCCCCGTGGGCGCTGAACAAACGGCCTCGATCCATCGCAAGGCGCCCAGCTATGAAGAGCTGTCTCCCAGTCAGGAACTGCTGGAAACCGGTATCAAGGTGATCGATTTGATCTGCCCCTTTGCCAAAGGCGGCAAGGTCGGCCTGTTCGGGGGTGCTGGTGTCGGCAAAACCGTCAACATGATGGAACTGATCAACAACATCGCCAAGGCACACGGTGGTTATTCGGTGTTTGCCGGGGTAGGTGAGCGGACCCGCGAAGGGAACGACTTCTACCATGAAATGAAAGACTCCAACGTGCTGGACAAGGTGGCGTTGGTGTACGGCCAGATGAACGAGCCGCCCGGCAACCGCCTGCGCGTTGCCCTGACCGGCCTGACCATGGCCGAATTCTTCCGTGACGAAGGGCGCGATGTGCTGCTGTTCGTGGACAACATCTATCGCTTCACGCTGGCCGGTACGGAAGTTTCCGCACTGCTGGGCCGCATGCCCTCCGCCGTGGGTTACCAGCCGACGCTGGCAGAAGAAATGGGGCGCCTGCAGGAACGGATCACCTCTACCAAGGTGGGGTCGATCACCTCCGTGCAGGCCGTCTATGTGCCCGCCGATGACTTGACCGATCCGTCACCCGCAACCACCTTCCTGCACCTGGACTCTACCGTGGTGCTGTCGCGCGACATCGCTTCCCTGGGGATTTATCCTGCCGTGGATCCGCTGGACTCCACATCCCGTCAGCTGGATCCATTGGTGGTGGGCGAAGACCATTACAATACGGCGCGAGCCGTACAGGCCACCCTGCAGCGCTACAAGGAACTGCGGGACATCATTGCCATTCTGGGCATGGACGAGCTCTCCCCGGATGACAAGCTGGTGGTGGCGCGAGCCCGAAAGATCCAGCGCTTCCTGTCCCAGCCCTTCAACGTGGCGGAGGTCTTTACCGGCGCTCCAGGCAAATACGTCACCCTGGCTGAAACCATCAAGGGCTTCAAGGGCATCGTCAACGGCGACTATGATGCCCTGCCGGAGCAGGCTTTCTACATGGTCGGCACCATTGAAGAAGCCGTTGAGAAAGCCAAGACGCTGCAATAACGGAGAGACGAGATGGCTAACTTGATCCATGTGGATGTGGTCAGTGCAGAAGAGCAGATTTTCTCGGGTCATGCCGAGTTTGTTGTTCTGCCTGGCGAAATGGGCGAGCTCGGAATTTATCCGCGCCACACGCCCCTGATCACGCGCATCCGCCCCGGGACGGTTCGCCTCCGGATTCCTGGACAGAATGCAGAAGAATTGATTTTCGTCTCGGGGGGTATTCTGGAAGTTCAGCCAGACAGCGTCACCGTACTGGCTGATACCGCCGTTCGGGGCCACGACCTGGACGAAGCCAAAGCCCTGGAAGCCAAGCAGCGTGCAGAAGAAGCCATGCATGACCGTTCTTCCGAGATCGATTACGCCAAGGCGACGGCTGAACTTGCAGAGGCCATGGCGCAACTGGCAGCCATTCAAAGGTTGCGCAAGGGCTCGCACTGAACGCGACTCCCCTGGAGATCGTCATCCTTGCCGCGGGCCAGGGCAAGCGCATGAATTCGGCCTTGCCCAAAGTGCTGCACCGGCTTGCCGCCAAACCGCTGTTGCAGCATGTCGTGGATACAGCGCAAACCCTTTCCCCGCAAAGCATCACGGTGGTCCATGGCCACCACGCAGAAGCAGTCAAGTCAGGCACAACCGCGACGGGGCGGCCACTCCATTGGGCCCTGCAGGAACCGCAGCACGGTACGGGGCACGCATTGATGCAGGCCCTGCCGTACCTTTCCCGAGATGCCACCATCCTCGTACTCTATGGGGATGTGCCGCTCCTGCAGTCAGAGACCCTGCGTCGATTGACCGCGCTGGCCCAGGATGGGCAATGCCTGGCGCTCCTGGTACAGAACACGCCTGCACCGACGGGTTACGGACGGATCGTGCGCGATGGGGCAGGTCGGGTGGTGGCGATTCGGGAAGAGAAAGATGCGTCGGCCGCCGAAAAAACCATCACCGAAGTGAATACCGGCATCATGGCCATTCCGGGCGCGCACCTGGCCCACTGGTTGAGCCGCCTGTCCTGTGAAAACGCCCAGAACGAGTATTATCTCACTGACATCGTTGCATTGGCAGTGGCGGATGGCGTGCCGGTCAGGACGGCCGTGCCATCCAGCCCGTGGGAGGCCCTGGGGGTGAACAGTAAAAAGCAGCTGGCAGAACTGGAGCGCATCCATCAGCGCGAAACGGCAGAGGCACTACTGGAGGCGGGAGTGACGCTGTCCGATCCGGCGCGTCTGGATGTCCGGGGAACGCTGACATGCGGCAGGGATGTCCTGATCGACGTCAATTGCATTTTTGAAGGGAAAGTCGTCCTGGGCGACGGGGTCCGTATCGGGCCGCATTGCGTGCTCAGCGATTGTCATGTTGACGAAGGCACCGTCATCCACGCCTTTTGTCACCTGGAAGGCGTGCATGTGGGCAGGCACAACCGCATCGGCCCTTACGCCCGGTTGCGCCCGGGGGCCCACACCGCAAGCGAGGTTCACGTCGGCAACTTTGTGGAAATCAAAAACAGCACATTGGGAGACGGGACCAAAGCCAACCATCTCTCTTATGTAGGGGATAGTACCGTGGGCAAGCGCGTCAACATTGGCGCCGGAACGATTACCTGCAATTACGATGGCGTCAACAAACACCGCACGATCATTGAAGACGATGTCTTCATTGGCTCGGACACCCAGCTCGTGGCACCGGTAACCGTGGGCCAGGGCGCCACGATCGGGGCCGGATCCACCATCGTCAGTGCAGCACCCCCAGACCAGCTGACCCTGTCGCGCGCAAAACAGGTCAGCTTGCCGCGCTGGAGGCGCCCCCTCAAAAAGACCTGAACGCCTACAGTCCCCTGGACTTGATTTCCTGACGGATCAGGTCGTCCAGAACGGGAAAGAGGGCGCCATTGCCCCCCGCCATGCTGGGTGAGGTACGAAACTTTCCATCAACGATCAGGGTCGGGACCGCATCAACGCCATATTCCATGGCTTTCTGGTCGCCGCGTTGCACCTTGCTCTGGATGGCAAAGGAATTGAACGCATCGACAAACTTCTGGCGATTGACCCCCTGCTTTTCAATCCAGTCAAACAGGGTGTCCTGTGCAGAGAGGTTGATCCCTTCCGTGTGCAGGGCAGCAAAAATCTTGAGGTGGAGCCGATCCACTTCATTGATGGCTTCCAGCGCATAGTAGGCTTTGGCGAGGGTGGTCCATTGCGAGCGCCCAAAACTGACCGGAATGCGTTTGAAAACCACGTTGGACGGCAGCTTTTTGGCCCAAGGTTCAATCATCGGACCCAGCGAGTTGCAATGCGGGCAGGCATAGGAAAACACTTCCACCACTTCCACCTTCTTTCCCGAGTCAGTGGGACGCGCAGGAACCACCAACGTATAGTCCCGATCGACGACGGCGGCAAAGGCGGTGGTTGAAGCCAAAAATCCGGCAATGACGAGCATGCTGCATGCTTTGAAAAGCCATTTCATGATGATTCTGTCTCCAGTTAACGGGATGATGCGTCTTTGGGTTTGACCGAGCTCACTTTGATGATGTTCGTGGAAATGCCATTATTTTTGAGCGTGGCCACCAGGGTGCGGACCTCGTCCACGGACACGATGGGGCCAACGCGCACGCGATAAAGCGATTTGTCTCCCGCCTCGGGGGAGAGCACGACAGCATCGACGCCCATCAAGGCCAGGTTGGCGCGCTGGTTTTCAGCTTCGGATTCCCTGGCAAATGCGCCCGTTTGCACAAAATAGGTTACGGCAGAGGGCTCGGCTGATTTGGGCGGAATGGTGGCCTCCGGAGCCGAAGGTGCTGTTGCAGCCTGGGGAGGTGCTGCGGCGTCCACGGCAGGAGGGCCAGCATGATCCGGGCCGGGAATTTGTGGTGCGGCACCTGCAGTGCCAGCACCCACCGGGCTGGGATTCATCAGACCCTGTCGTGAAATATCGGGCATTTCCGCAATGGGTTTGTCCGGTGCCGTTGAGAACTGGGCGGAATGGGACACAAAGGGGCTGGGCATGTGAGAGACGTAAAGCGCTACGGCGGCGGAGAGCCCCACGCCCAGGACGAGTCCGAGCAACAGCCCCTTCAGAAAGGGCATGCCCGGTGTCGGCGCTGGCTTTGATCGTGGTTCAGGAGAGCGTTGCGTCATCGGTTGAGTATCCTTACATTGTTTCCGGTGCACTGACGCCCAGTAGCGCCAGTCCATCGCGAAGCACCGTCGCCACGGCAGTGATCAACGCCAGTCTCGCCAGTTTCAGCGGTTCATCATCCACCAAAAACTGCACTGCATTGTAATAACTGTGCAGGGCTGCTGCGAGATCCTTGAGGTAAAAGGCCACCATATGGGGCGCATATTCGCGCGCAGCCAGTTCGATGGTCTCGGGATACTCCCGCAACCATTGCATCAGGGCAAACTCTTGCGGGCTGTGGAGCGGGGCAAGGGCAGCCTGTGCCAGCAGGCCCGGGTCACCGCCCCATTTTGCCAGGACGCTGTGAATGCGTGCGTGAGCGTACTGGACATAATATACGGGGTTGTCATTGCTTTCCGATTTGGCGAGATCGAGATCAAAATCGAGGTGCTGGTCGGATTTGCGCAGCACATAGAAGAATCGGGCGGCGTCCCGACCCACCTCCGTGCGAAGTTCGCGCAGGGTTACAAATTGCCCCTTGCGGGTGGACATTTGGGCTTTGGTGCCATGACGGTAGAGGCTGACGAACTGGACCAGCGGCACCTGCAACCGTTCTGCCGGAAGCCCCAGTGCCATCAGTGCCGCTTTGACGCGCGGAATGTAGCCGTGATGGTCGGCACCCCAGACGTCCACGATGAGGTCAAAGCCGCGGGCCAGCTTGTTGGCATGGTAGGCAATGTCTGATGCAAAGTAGGTGAAAATGCCGTTTTCCCGCTGAACCACGCGATCCTTTTCATCCCCAAAGGCGCTGGAACGAAACCAGCGAGCACCGTCCTGCTCGTAAACATGGCCAGCCGTCGTCAATTGTTCCACGACCCGGGCCACAGAGCCGTCGTCGTACAGCGATTGCTCGGAAAACCATTCGTCAAATATCACGCCAAATGCTTCCAGATCTCCGCGGCAATCGGCCAGCTGCTCATGCAGGGCAAGCTGGTGCACCACGCGGTAATCCTCTCCCAGCAGGGACTTGGCGTTGGCGATCAATATGTCCATATGGGTTTCGTTTTGATCGTCAGCGGCCTGATCCTCATCGGCCTGCCTGACGGCAATGCCGGGTGTGCCGCGCAGGACGGCCTCGTCGGGCCGGACAAGGCGCGTGTTCTCGACATGGCGCAGGCGCTGCGCCATGTCAGCGACATAGTCCCCCTGATAGCCGTTGGGTGGAAAGGGGATGCGTGAACCAAAACCGGTCAGGTAACGCAACCAGGTTGAAACCGCCAGAATGTCCATCTGGCGACCTGCATCATTGACGTAATATTCGCGCTGAACGCGGTAGCCTGCCTTGTCCAGAATATTGGCCAGGGAAGCACCAAAGGCGGCCCCCCGGCCGTGTCCCACATGCAGCGGACCAGTGGGGTTGCTGGAGACGAATTCCACCTGGACGCGGCGTTGCCGCCCTAGATCCACCCGGCCCCACGCGTTGCTTGTGCGCAGCACCGCCGTGACCACGGACTGCTTGGCTGCGGCCGTCAGAAAAACGTTGATGAAACCGGGGCCAGCCACCTCGATTCTTTCAACCAGGTCCGAGGGTGGCACGGCGGCGACCAGGGCCAGGGCCAGTTCGCGGGGCGGGCGGCGCGTGGTTTTGGCCAGTTGCAGCGCCAGGGTGCAGGCAAACTCGCCGTGGTCGGCCTGACGCGGCCGTTCCAGAAGGATTTCGGCTTCACTGTCCGGGGCAACCGTACGGACGGCATGGCGAAGCAGGGCGACGATGCGCGCTTGCAGGGTAGGGGTGTGAGATTCAGTCATCAGGATCGTCTTTTCAATAGGACATTATAAGGGGCTTGGTGGCGGCGATCATAATTCCAGAGGGTCCACATCCAGTACCCAGCTGACACGGGAGCGCGCCATGGCGAACAAATGGTTTTGCCAGGTCGTCAAAAAAGCCTGAAGCCGACCACGATGACTGCACTGCGCCAGCAACTGCATGCGGGTTTTGCCCGCCAGCCGGGCCATGGGTGCAGGGACCGGGTCATAGATCTCGATGCCCTCCGCAAGGGGGCGGGCTTTTTGCACCGCCTCGGCCATGAACGATGCCACATGGTCGGGGTTTTCGGCAGCAGCACGAAGAATGGCCTGATACATAAAGGGAGGGAACCCGGCCAGGCGTCTTTGTTCCAGCTCGCGCTGGGCAAAGGCCTCGTAATCATGCTGCAGCAGCGCGCCAAACAAGGGGTGGTCCGGAAAGGCCGTCTGAATCATCACCTCGCCCGGCCGGTCTGCACGTCCTGCGCGGCCTGCCACCTGAACCAGTTGTGAAAACAGGCGCTCGCTGCCCCGGAAGTCACTGCTGAAAAGCGCGCCATCCACATTGAGTGCCGCCACCAGGGTGATTTTTGGAAAATCATGACCTTTGACCATGATCTGGGTTCCGACGATGATGTCCACGCCCCCTTCCTGAATGGCCGTTGCCGTCTCAGCCCAGGCGTCGCGCCGCGATAGCGAATCACTGTCCACGCGAAGAATCCTTGCGCTGGGGAACTGTTCGCGCAATTGCGCTTCAATTTTCTGCGTGCCCTCTCCCGTGGATTCCAGGCGGGTATTGCCGCATTCCGGACAGTGCGTGGGAATGGGGCGCTGATCGCCACAATGATGGCAGCGCAATTGGCGGGCCCGCAGGTGCACCACCATGCGCGCGCTACAGCGGTCACACGCGCAGACCCAGCCGCATTGGCCACACAGCAGCACGGGTGCGTAGCCGCGTCGGTTGATGAAGACCAGGCTTTGCTCTGCGCGCGCCAGGCGTTGTCCCAATGCCGTCAAAAGGGGTTTTGCAATTGACTGGGGCGAATGCCTGGGCGGGGCGGCAATCATTTCGATCAGCGGCAGGCGTGCGCCGGGCTGGGCCCGTTGCGATAACGTGAGCAGTTGATACCGGCCCGACTGACTGTTCCACCAGGACTCCAGTGCCGGTGTGGCTGATCCCAACACCACCGGAATCTGCAGCATCCGGGCGCGAACGATGGCCAGGTCACGCGCCGAATAACGCAGACCTTCCTGCTGCTTGTACGAGGCGTCATGTTCCTCGTCCACCACGATGAGGCCCAGGCGGGGAATGGGGCAGAGTACCGCCAGGCGCGTGCCCAGAATGACCGAAGCCTCGCCACTTTGTGCCTTGAGCCAACGCGTGACGCGTTCTTTCTCGCCCAGATTGCTATGCAGGCTCACCATCGACATGTCGGGTAATCGCTGGCGGAAGCGCATTTCAAACTGTGGCGTGAGGTTGATCTCAGGGGTCAGTACCAGTACCTGCTTTCCCTGTTGCACCCAATGCTGGATGGCATTGAGATAAACCTCGGTTTTGCCGCTTCCTGTAATGCCCTTGAGCAAAAAGGGCCGAAATCCGGCATCTTGCGAACGGATGGCGGCCACTGCCACGGCCTGATCTGCCGTCAGTGTCGGGAAAGCGACTGCATCCGGTACGGAGGGTCTGGATTGTCGCTTGGGGGGCGTCCAGCCCGAAATCCTGCGCAAACCCGGAGGCAAGGCGTTGAGTACGACCGGGCCCAGGGGATGGTGATAGTACTCGCTGCAAAATCGCAAAAAGCCCAGATCCGATGCGGATAGGGCCGGCACATCCCGCCACAGGATACTGACTGGCTTGATCTGTTCCACGGGGTGGAGCGAGGTCGCATTGACGGCCAGAATGATGCCGACCTTCTGCTCCTGGCCAAAGGGGACCAGGACGCGCCGGCCCACATCGTCAGCCGTGGCCGTGGGCGCTTCGTAATCAAAGAGGCGATCAAGGGGGATGTCTAGAGCGACCTGGACAATCGGCATGGGTTGCGGGTTTTCAGCGCTTTCTGGCTGGGAACGCGGGTCTGGCAGGGCTGTGGATAACTCTGTTCATAACTCCCTGCCAGGCTGAAATTCGTGATCCATTTGTGGGGGCCATGTTTTGAGGCCACCCCCCGTAAAATTAAATGCGCTTTACAAATCAATGAGTTATGCGCAAACATGCGCTAAGTGTCTTGATTTTTATGCATTTGTTTCCACGGGATTACAATTGTGCATAAGCACAATGAAGCAATGCACTGAATCGTTCCGTTGTCAACGGGATTTGCGACTTAATGCGTGTACGGCTTCCACCATGGCAGCAACATTTTCAGGGTCGGTAAAGCGCGAAATGCCATGGCCCAAATTGAACACATGACCGTCGCCAGGGCCAAATCCTTCGAGAATACGGGCCACCTCGCGGCGAATGACTTCGGGGGTGCCAAAGAGGACGGAGGGGTCCATGTTGCCCTGCAGCGCAACACGATCCCCGATGCGACGACGGGCTGCAGCCATGTCCGTGGTCCAGTCCAGACCTACGGCATCAAAACCGGCCTCGGCAATGGCCTCAAGCCATAAGCCGCCACCCTTGGTAAACACAATGCTGGGAACGCGACGCCCCTCCGCATGCCGCGTCAGGCCGGCTGCGATGCGCGACAGGTAGGCCAGGGAAAACTCGTGGTAGGCCGGCGTGGTCAGGGTTCCGCCCCAGGTGTCAAACACCATCACGGCCTGGGCTCCGGCGGCGATCTGGGCATTCAGATAGAGAATGACGGCCTCGGTGGTGATTTCCAGGATATGGTGCAGCAAATCGGGGCGCCGGTACAGCATGCCCTTGATGTGCCTGAAATCATCCGAGCCCCCGCCTTCCACCATGTAGCAGGCCAGGGTAAACGGGCTGCCTGAAAAGCCGATCAGGGGCACGGACCCCCCCAGGGCTTTCCTGATCTGGGCCACAGCATCCAGGACATAGCGCAGATGTTCGGTGGGGTCAGGGGCCGTGAGGTTGCGCACTTCCCATTCATCGCGCAGCGGGCGCTCCAGCTTGGGACCTTCGCCCTCGGCAAAATAGAGGCCTAGTCCCATGGCATCGGGAATGGTCAGGATGTCGGAAAACAGGATGGCGGCATCCAGGGGGTAGCGCGCCAGTGGCTGCAGCGTGACTTCAGTGGCCAGGTCAGGATTCTTGCACAGATCCAGAAAGCTGCCTGCGCGTGCCCGCGTGGCATTGTATTCCGGCAGGTAACGGCCTGCCTGACGCATGATCCAAAGGGGGGTATACGCCGTGGGTTGGCGCAACAGCGCTTTGAGAAAGGTATCGTTTTGGAGCATGCTGGCCCTTATCGGGGAAGGCTGGAACTGCCCATGAGGAATTCATCCACTGCGCGTGCCACCTGGCGACCTTCACGAATGGCCCAGACCACCAGGGACTGGCCACGACGCATGTCGCCTGCGGCAAACACTTTGGGAAGCGAGGTTTGATACTGTTCGGTATTGGCTGCCACATTGCCGCGTGCATCGAGGGCCACGCCGAGCTGCTGCAGCAGTCCTGCGTGGACCGGGTGCAGATAGCCCATGGCCAGCAGCACCAGATCCGCCTTGATCTCGAATTCTGAACCCGCAACCTCGGACATGGCCATCTGGCCGTTGCCATCCTGTTTCCACTCCAGGCGCACGGCCTGAAGTTTCTCGAGGCGGCCATCGCTGCCCTTGAAGGCTTTCGTGGCCACGCTCCAGTCGCGGTTGCAGCCCTCCTCCTGTGAGGAAGACGTCCGCAGTTTCATGGGGTAATTGGGCCAGACGAGGGGTTTGTTTTCCTTTTCGGGAGGGCGGGGCATCAATTCAAACTGCGTGACTGAAGCCGCACCCTGGCGGATGGAGGTGCCGACGCAATCCGAACCCGTATCGCCGCCGCCGATCACCACCACGTGCTTGCCGGTGGCCAGGATCGGATGGGTGACTTCATCTCCGGCATTGCGTTTGTTTTGTTGCGGCAGAAACGACATGGCAAAGTGCACGCCGTTGAGCTCGCGTCCGGGTACGTTGAGATCGCGCGGCTGTTCAGAACCACCGGTCAGGACCACGGCATCGAAATCAGCCAGCAGGGCCGAGGCTTCCACCGTCACGCCCACATGCTGGTTGGTCCGAAACTCGACACCCTCCGCCGCCATCTGTGCCATGCGACGGTCTATCAGGTGCTTTTCCATCTTGAAATCGGGAATGCCATAGCGCAACAACCCGCCGATGCGATCGTTCTTCTCGAACAGCACCACGGCATGCCCCGCACGGGCCAGCTGCTGGGCAGCGGCCATGCCGGCAGGCCCCGAACCGACCACGGCCACGCGTTTCCCGGTCTTGTGCTGGGCAACCTGGGGTTGAACCCAGCCTGATTCCCAGCCTTTGTCGATGATGCTGTGCTCGATGTTCTTGATCGTGACGGCATCATCATTGATGTTGAGGACGCAGGCTGCTTCGCAGGGCGCAGGACAGATGCGACCCGTAAACTCCGGAAAGTTGTTGGTGGAATGCAGGGAGTCCAGGGCCTCTTTCCAAAAACCGCGGTACACCAGGTCGTTCCAGTCCGGGATGATGTTATTGACCGGGCAGCCCGTTTGGCAGAATGGAATGCCGCAATCCATGCAACGCGCACCCTGGCGGCTGACATCCGCATCCGTCAGGGGCAAGGTGAATTCGCGGTAAAACCCGATACGCTCGGACGGCGGCAAGGATGCTGGATCCTGCCGTTTGATTTCCATGAAGCCGGTGATTTTACCCATGGTGATCTGGTCTCCGTTCTGCATCCTGTTGCTGTTCGGCTGCCAGCTCCATCAGGGCCCTGCGGTATTCCATGGGCATGACCTTGACGAAGCGGGGCAGGAACTGATCCCAGTGATCCAGGATGTCACGCGCCCGGCTGCTGTTGGTATAGTGAAGATGGTTTTCGATGAGCTTCTTCAGAAGCACGCAGTCACGCTCGCCCAGGTGGTTGACCTTCACCTTGCCATGGCTGTCGAGATTGCCGCGGGATTCTTCCGAGGCATTGTCTTCTTCGGGAATGGGTTCGAGCTCCACCATGGCCAGGTTGCAACGGTGCTCGAAATCGCCGGCCTCGTCCAGGACGTAGGCCACCCCGCCACTCATGCCCGCGGCAAAGTTGCGGCCCGCTTCACCAAGCACCACCACGGTGCCGCCGGTCATGTATTCACAGCCATGGTCGCCCACGCCTTCCACCACTGCCGTGGCGCCAGAATTGCGCACGGCAAAGCGCTCGCCCGCAACGCCGCGGAAATAACACTCGCCGCCTACGGCACCGTACAACACGGTATTGCCGACGATGATGTTTTCTTCAGGCTTGATGGGACAATTGGCCGCAGGGTAGATCACGATGCGCCCGCCAGAAAGGCCCTTGCCCACATAATCGTTGGCTTCGCCCTCCAGTTCCAGGGTGATGCCATGCGCCAGGAAGGCGCCAAAGCTTTGCCCCGCGGTGCCGTGGGCGCGGACGACGATGGTGTCGTCGGGCAGCCCCGCATGGCCGTGGCGGCGGGCCACTTCTCCAGACAACATGGCACCGATCGTGCGATTGACGTTGCGTACGGCCGTTTCAATGATCACGGGTTGTCGTTGCTCGAGGGCGGGTTTGGCCTGGGCAATCAACTGGTGGTCCAGGGCGCGACCCAGGCCGTGGTCCTGACGCTCCTTCCAGGAGCGGGCCACGTTGCCGGGCATGTCCGGGCTGTGGAAGATGCGGGAGAAATCAAGGCCACGCGCCTTCCAGTGGGAAATGCCCTGCTTCATGTCGAGCATGTCGACACGACCCACCATCTCATCAAAGGTGCGGAAGCCCATCTGGGCCATGTACTCGCGCACCTCTTCAGCGACGAAGAAGAAATAGTTGATGACGTGCTCGGGCTGTCCGGTAAATTTCTTGATCAGCTCGGGATCCTGGGTGGCCACGCCAACCGGGCAGGTATTGAGGTGGCATTTGCGCATCATGATGCACCCCTCCACCACCAGTGGGGCCGTGGCAAAGCCGAATTCGTCGGCGCCCAGCAAGGCACCGACCACCACGTCGCGCCCCGTTTTCATCTGGCCATCCGCCTGGACGCAAATGCGACCGCGCAGGCGGTTGAGCACCAGTGTTTGCTGGGTCTCGGCCAGCCCCAGCTCCCAGGGTGAGCCGGCATACTTGATGGAGGAGAGCGGGGAGGCGCCGGTACCGCCGTCATGCCCGGAGATGGTCACATGATCCGCATGGGCCTTGGAAACACCCGCGGCGATTGTGCCCACGCCGATCTCGGAAACCAGTTTGACGCTGATGCGGGCCCCCGAATTGACGTTCTTGAGATCGTGGATCAATTGAGCCAGATCTTCAATCGAATAAATATCATGGTGCGGTGGCGGCGATATCAGGCCGACACCGGGCACTGAATGACGCAGCTTGCCGATGTATTTGCTGACCTTGTGCCCCGGCAGCTGGCCGCCTTCGCCGGGCTTGGCGCCTTGGGCCATCTTGATCTGGATGTCATCGGCATTGACCAGGTACTCGGCGGTCACCCCAAAGCGCCCGGAAGCCACCTGCTTGATGGCCGAACGCATGGAATCGCCGTTGGGCAGGGGCTTGAAGCGTTGTGGATCTTCTCCGCCCTCGCCGGTATTGGATTTGCCGCCGATGCGGTTCATCGCAATGGCCAGCGTGCTGTGCGCCTCATGGGAAATGGAGCCCAGAGACATGGCGCCCGTGGCAAAGCGTTTGACGATGGCGTGTGCGGGTTCCACCTCGGAGAGCGGGATGGGCTGGTCGGCGTGCCTGATTTCAAACAGCCCGCGCAGGGTCATCAGCCGCTGGGACTGGTCGTTGATGGCCTTGGCATATTCGCGATAGGTGCTGTAGTTCCCCGTGCGCGTGGCGTTCTGAAGCTTCGAGATGCTTTCGGGCGTCCACATGTGGGCTTCACCGCGGATGCGGTAGGCGTATTCGCCGCCAGCGTCCAGGGCGTCACGATACAGCGGCGCATCCGAGAAAGCCTGCTGGTGCAAGCGCAGCGATTCTTCAGCCACTTCAGACAGGCCAATGCCTTCCACGGTGCTGGCGGTGCCGACGAAGTAATGTTTGACAAACTCGGAGTTGAGCCCGATGGCTTCAAAAATCTGCGCCCCGCAATAGGATTGGTAGGTGGAGATGCCCATCTTGGACATGACCTTGAGCAATCCCTTGGAAACGGCCTTGACGTAGCGTTTGCGGGCTTCCTTGAGTTCCAGGTCCTGGGGCAGGTAGTGGCCCATGACGGCCAGGGTCTCAAAGGCAAGGTAGGGGTGCACGGCTTCAGCGCCGTATCCGGCCAGCAGGGCAAAATGGTGTACTTCACGGGCAGAGCCCGTTTCCACGACGATTCCGGTGCTGGTACGCAGGCCATTTTTCACCAGATGATGGTGGACGGCGGCGGTGGCCAGCAGCGCCGGGATCGCCAGCCGCTGTGCATCCATGTCGCGATCGGAGAGGATCAGGATGTTGCTGCCCTCGCGAACTGCAGCCAGGACGGCCTGGCAGAGCGCTTCCAGGGCATGCGACATGCCGGCGGCCCCTTCGGTGACCGGGTAGCAGATGGACAGCGTCGCAGAGCGAAACTGACCCTGGGTGAAACCGGATATCACCCTGATCTTTTCCATGTCTTCCGGCGTCAGGACAGGCTGGCTGACTTCCAGGCGGGGCTGGGGGCTGGCCGCATCAAATCCCAACAGGTTGGGTCTGGGGCCGATGAACGACACCAGGGACATGACCAGCTCTTCACGGATGGGATCGATGGGCGGGTTGGTGACCTGGGCAAACAGCTGCCTGAAATACTGGTAGAGCGTCTTGGGCCGATTCGACAGCACGGCCAGCGGCGTGTCGTCACCCATCGAGCCGACGGCTTCCTGGCCGCTGGCTGCCATGGGAGCCAGCAGAAACTTGAGTTCTTCTTCGGTGTAGCCAAAAGCCTGTTGCTGATCCAGCAGCGAGACCTTCGACTGCTGCGCCGCCGCCGCGGGAGCGGCAGGCAGATCCTCGATGCGGGTCTGGGTTTTGGACAGCCACTGGCGGTAGGGATGTGCAGCCGACAGTTGCTGCTTGAGTTCGGCATCGCTGACGATGCGCCCCTGCTCCAGATCGATCAGGAGCATCTTGCCCGGTTGCAGGCGCCATTTCTTGATGATCTTGCTTTGCGGGATATCCAGCACGCCCATTTCCGAGGCCATCAACACGATGTCGTCGCTGGTCTGCAAATAACGGGCAGGCCGCAACCCATTCCGGTCCAGGGTGGCACCGATCTGGCGGCCATCGGTGAAGGCCACGGCGGCGGGCCCATCCCAGGGCTCCATCAGGGCCGCATGGTATTCGTAATAGGCGCGCCGCTCCTCGTCCATGAGCGGGTTGCCCGCCCAAGCCTCGGGGATCAGCATCGTCATGGCCTGTACCAGGGGGTACCCGCCAGCCACCAGCAACTCCAGCGCATTGTCAAAACAGGCTGAATCCGACTGGCCTTCCACGATGAGCGGCCAGATCTTGTCCAGGTCTTCGCCCAGGAAGGAGGAGGCCGTAGCACCCCGTCGCGCGGCCATCCAGTTGACGTTGCCGCGCAGGGTGTTGATTTCTCCGTTGTGGGCAATCATCCGGAAGGGATGCGCCAGATCCCAGGTGGGGAAGGTGTTGGTGGAAAAGCGCTGATGGACCAGGGCCAGCGCCGAAACCATGGTGGGATCATTCAGGTCGCCGTAATACTGACCCACCTGGTCGGCAAGCAGCATGCCCTTGTAGATGAGGGTACGTGACGAGAGCGAGGGCAGGTAAAACTGGGTGCGTCCAATGCCTTGTTTTGCAACCAGATGTTCGGCGCGCTTGCGCAGCACGAACAGTTTGCGTTCAAAGGCGTCCTGATCGGGGCATTGGGGACCACGGGCCAGGAAAAGCTGCCGGATCACGGGCTCCACCAGCCTGACGCTCTCGCCCAGGCCGTGATTGTCGGTAGGGACATCGCGCCAGCCCAGGACAATTTGGCCTTCCTCGGTGGCGCATTGCGTCAGGATTTGCTCACAGGCTGTCCGCGCTGCAGGATCCTGGGGCAAAAACACCATGCCGACGGCATATTCGCCCAGTGCGGGCAGGGTGATCTGGCGTGCGGCCGCCTCCTTGCGCAGGAACGCGTCCGGCATTTGAATCAGGATTCCGGCGCCATCGCCGGCCAGGGGGTCAGCCCCGGTGGCCCCGCGGTGCGTCAGGTTTTCCAGGATCTTGAGCCCCTGCTGGACAATGGCATGGCTCTGGACCCCCTTGATATGGGCGACAAATCCCACACCACAGGCATCGTGTTCGTGGGCAGGGTCATACAAGCCCTGACGGGGGGGCGTCGAAACATGGTTCAATCGAGTAACCTCTGCGTATTCAAATGATCAAATGCAAGGGGGCGCCGGAGTCAAACCGCAGGCGAAGGCAGGGCTGTACGTGTACGCACCGGGCATAGGATGATACAGCCATCCCCCTTGCGGGGCAACATTTCAGGCCGGGGATTCCGGGGTACTGCCGATAAATCGGCCTTTTTCGGGCGACAGTACCGCGGCAACGGATTCAGCCGGGGCTTCACGGGTCAAAATCGCCTGCCCCAGGGCCTTGAGCAGGACGAAGCGAATCTTGCCAGCCTCTACCTTCTTGTCCGAGGCCATGAGTTCAAGATACCGCGCCACCCCGAGGTCTGGTGCGCGGCAAGGCAAACCGGCCCTGCGCATCAATGATGCGATGCGGGCCACATCGGCCGCAGTGATCCAGTGTAAACGTTCCGAGAGGTCGGCGGCCAGCAGGGTTCCTGCGGCTACGGCCTCGCCATGCAGCCAGGTGCCATAGCCGGTACCCGCCTCGATGGCGTGTCCAAACGTGTGCCCGAGGTTGAGCAGGGCGCGCACACCCGTCGTTTCAAACTCGTCCAGGGCCACGACCTCTGCCTTGTTGCGACAAGCCTCCAGAATGGCCTGGCCGAGCACGTCCGGATCGCGTTGAACCAGGGCTTCCAGATGCTGGTCCAGCCAGTCCAGAAACGGCAGGTCCCGAATCAGGCCATATTTGATGATTTCAGCAACGCCAGAGCGGAATTCGCGAACGGGCAGCGTGTCCAGCGTGGCCGTGTCGGCCAGCACCAGCCGGGGTTGGTGGAATGAGCCGATCAGGTTTTTGCCTGCCGGATGATTGATTCCGGTCTTTCCGCCCACCGAAGAATCCACCTGGGCCAGCAATGTGGTGGGGATCTGGATGAGGGGGACGCCACGCAGGAAAGTGGCCGCAGCGAAGCCCGCCAGGTCGCCGATCACGCCACCACCCAGGGCGATGACGGTGGTGTTGCGTTCGCGGTGCTGGGCCAGCAGTGCATCGTGAATCTGGTGCAGTGACTCGCGTGTTTTGTGGGCCTCGCCGTCCGGCAGCACGATGGCCATGCAGCGAACGCCAGAGGCCGAGAGCGTGCGCTCTAACCGGTCGAGATAGAGGGGTGCCACCGTGGTATTGGTGACAATGGCCACATCCGGTTGCGGCAGATGGGGCCTGATCAAGTCAGCACGATCGAGCAGGCCAGGCCCGATATGGATGGGATAAGGGGCGCCAGCGAGGTTAACAGTCAGGGTTTTCATGGGGTTGCTGTCGGGCAATTTCAGTTTCCAGTTGGTTGACCAGTCTTTGGACGCTCTGGTGAGCCGTATCGATGACAATGTGGGCCGTTTCCCGGTAGAGCGGATCCCGCTGATCGTAGAGCTGCTGCAGGCGGGCCTTGGGGTCGGCGGTTTGCAGCAAGGGACGCGAGCGGTCGTGGCGGGTGCGGTGCCAGAGATCCTCTGCGGAGGCACGCAGGTAGATGACCGTACCATGCCGGCGCAGTCGCTCCCGGGTTGTGGGGTTCAACACGGCACCGCCGCCTGTGGCGAGGACGATTCCCTGGCGCCTGACCAACTGGGCAATGACTTCCTCTTCGCGCAGGCGAAAGCCTGCTTCGCCTTCCAGTTCGAAGATCGTGGCGATGCGAACACCGGTGCGCGCCTCGATTTCCTGGTCGGAATCCACGAAAGTCAATTGCAGGCGCCGGGCCAATGCGCGGCCCACCGTTGTCTTGCCGGCCCCCATCAGTCCGACCAAAAAAAAATTGTGATCTGCGTCCATCCGCCCATTGTATCCGAGCGACCCCTTATAATGCCGTTCAGACCATAGATGAGTGCGCCATGTCGCCACGAAGCTTTCTTTATCCTTTGGCCGTACTGGCTGCCCTGGGCCTGGTGGGACTGGGCATCATCGTCCTGACGCTGGCCCTGCTGTATCCCAATCTGCCCAGCCTCGAAACCATGACGGATTATCGTCCCAAGGTGCCGTTGCGTATTTTTACCACCGACGACCAGCTGATTGGCGAATTCGGCGAAGAGCGGCGTGCCGTGCTCAAGCTTCAGGCTGTGCCATTGCGGATGCGCCAGGCCATCCTGGCGGCCGAAGATGACCGTTTTTACCAACATGGCGCCGTGGATTACCAGGGCGTGATGCGTGCATTGCTTGCCAATGTGTTTTCGGCCAGCGCCAAGGAGGGGGCCAGCACCATCACCATGCAGGTGGCGCGCAACTTCTTTCTCAGCAATGAGAAGACCTACGCGCGCAAGTTGTCGGAAGTGCTCCTGGCCTACAAGATCGAAAGCAATTTGAGCAAGGACCAGATCCTCGAGCTCTACATCAATCAGATTTACCTGGGGCAGCGGGCTTATGGGTTTGGGGCCGCGGCTTATGTCTATTACGGCCGCCCCCTCGAGCAGCTCAGCGTTGCCGAGATGGCCATGCTGGCTGGCCTCCCCAAGGCGCCCTCGCGTTACAACCCCGTCATCAACCCCAAACGGGCCGCGTTGCGCCAGCAGTATGTATTGCGGCGCATGCATGACCTCAAGTTCATCAGTGACACCGAATACAACGAAGCGCTCCAACATCCGGGTCGCGTTGCACCGTTTCATTCGGGCTTCCTGCTCAAGGCGGATTATGTGGCTGAAATGGCGCGCCAGTACATGGTGCAGGCGTATGGCGACGAGGTCTACAACAAGGGTTACAAGGTGGTGACGACCTTGCTGAAGGCCGATCAGGATGCGGCCTACCGGGCTGTGCGTCAGGGGGTCATGGACTATGACCGGCGCCACGGCTATCGCGGACCGGAAGATTTTGTGGAGCTTGCTGCTTCCGGGGTCTCTGAAGAAGACCTGGAAGATGCCCTGTCAGACGCGGAGGTGAGTGACGACCTCTATCCTGGTGTGGTGACGGAAGCCTCCGAGCGGGAAGTGAGGGTGTACGTCAAATCCACCGGCATGATTTCCATCAAGGGCGATGGGCTTTCCTTTGCCAAATCGGCCCTGAGTGCCAGGGCGTCCGCTGACCTGCGCATCCGGCGGGGGGCCATCATCCGCGTCAACCATGACGACAAGGGCGATTGGCAGATTATCCAGTATCCCAATGTCGAAGCCGCCCTGGTGTCCCTCGATAGCCACAATGGCGCCATCCGCGCGCTGGTGGGCGGGTTTGACTTCAACCAGAACAAGTACAACCACGTCACGCAAGCCTACCGTCAGCCGGGCTCCAGCTTCAAACCCTTCATTTACTCTGCAGCCCTCGAAAAGGGTTTCACGCCCGCGACGCTCGTCAATGACACGCCATTTTCCATCGACCCCGCGCAGAACGGTGGCGAGGCCTGGGAGCCCCATAATTACGAAAATGAATACCTGGGACCGATCCGCCTGCGCGTGGCTTTGGCCAAATCCAAAAACATGGTGGCCATTCGCGTGCTCCAGGCAATTACGCCAGCCTACGCGCACCAATACATCACGCGCTTTGGGTTCGACCCCGACAAACACCAACCCTACCTCAGCATGGCGCTGGGTTCTGGCGCGGCAAGTCCCCTGCAGATGGCGGGGGCCTATGCCGTCTTTGCCAATGGCGGATTTCGCATCAAACCCTTTTTCATTGACAGGGTTCTGGATGCCCGCGGCAACGTGATCAGCCAGAACCGGCCGGTGGCGGCGGGTGAGGGCGCCGAGCAGGCGATTGACCCGCGCAACGCCTTCATCATGACCAGCATGCTGCGCGACGTCATTCGCATGGGCACGGCGACCAAGGCCCTGAGCCTGGGGCGCCAGGACCTTGCGGGAAAGACGGGGACCACCAACGACCATGTGGATGCATGGTTTACCGGGTTCCAGCCCAGTCTGGTGGCCGTGGCCTGGGTGGGATTCGACAAGCCGGCATCATTGGGAGCCAGTGAAACCGGGGCACAGGCCGCGTTGCCCATCTGGATGACCTACATGGAACGCGCCCTGCGTACCATCCCGGAAAGCCTCCAGATCGTGCCTCCGGGCATTTCCGTCATGAGTATCGATCCCAATACCGGAAAGCCTGACGAGACAGGGCCCAACCGCATCACTGAATATTTCTATTCAGATCCTGCCAAGGTTCATTAGCCCCCAGGAGCAGACATGGCCTCTGCCAAGCGCAATCATCATCGGGAGCACCTGGCCTACCTCGCCGCACGGATCATGGCCGAGGACGGCACCCAGGATTATTCTGCGGCAAAACGCAAGGCAGCCCGTCAGGCCGGGGCACCCAGCACCCAGCAGCTGCCAGACAATCGGGAGATCGACGCCGCACTGAGAAGCTGGCAGGCGCTGTATCAGCGGGACACACGCGAGCCCGTGCTGCGCGAACTGCGGGAGGCCGCCCTGGCCGCCATGAGGCTGCTGGAACCCTTCAATCCCTGGCTGACGGGCTCGGTCCTGTCCGGTACGGCAGGAGCACATTCCGACATCAACCTGCAATTGTTTACCGACGATGGCAAGGCGCTCGAGCTGTTTTTGCTGAACCGCCGATGGGATTACCAGGTGGGAGATCGCAAGATGCGCATTGGCAATCGGGCCGTGGACGCCACCGTGATCAGCTTCGTCATGCAAGGCATCCCGGTCAACGCCACGCTGTTGCCGCTGGACCTGCAGCGGATCACCCAAAAAACCAGCGATGGCCGGGCCGTGGAACGGGCCAGCATGATCCAGGTGGAAAGCCTGTTGGCGCCGCTGTCTACGCCGACTTGAGCATCTCGGCGGCGCGCAGGGCAAAGTACGTCAGCACGCCATCCGCGCCAGCGCGCTTGAAGGAAAGCAGGCTTTCCAGGATGCAGCGCTCGTCCAGCCATCCTGCATCAATGGCGCCGCGCAGCATGGCGTATTCACCGCTGACCTGATAGGCAAAGGTGGGTGCCCCGAATGCGTCCTTGATGCGGCGGATGATGTCGAGATAGGGCAGTCCGGGCTTGATCATGACCATGTCCGCGCCCTCTTCCAGGTCCAGGCCCACTTCCCATAATGCCTCGTCGGAGTTGGCCGGATCCATTTGGTAGGTTTCCTTGCTGCCTTTTCCCAGGTTTTTGGCAGAGCCCACGGCATCGCGAAAGGGCCCGTAAAAGGCAGAAGCGTATTTGGCAGAGTAGGCCAGGATGCGGGTGTGGATGTACTGGTTGCCGTCCAGCGCAGCGCGAATCCGGCCCACCCGTCCATCCATCATGTCCGAGGGCGCCACGATATCCGCGCCAGCGGCAGCCTCCACCACCGCCTGGCGCACCAAAGCCTCCAGGGTTACGTCGTTTTGCACATAACCTTGTGCGTCGATGATGCCATCCTGGCCGTGGCTGGTGTAGGGGTCGAGCGCAACGTCGGTGATGATGCCCAATTCGGGAAAGCGTTGCTTCAGGGCGCGTACGGTGCGGGGCAACAGGCCTTCGGGGTTCCAGGCCTCGCTGGCGTCCAGGGACTTGAGGGCGGGGTCAATCACCGGAAACAGGGCCATGGCCGGTATGCCCAGGGTCAGGCAACGCTCTGCGGTGACGAGCAGATGGTCCAGGGTTTGGCGATGGATGCCCGGCATGGAACTTACCGGCTCTTCGCGATTCTGGCCCGCAATGACGAAGGCGGGGTAAATCAGATCGTCGGCGCTCAGGCGATGCTCTTGAACCATTCGGCGCGAAAACGCGTCGTGGCGGTTGCGGCGCAGTCTGCGTCCAGGAAAGCGGCCCAGAGTTTCCATGTTGAATTCCCGGTCAGGATGAAATAAGGGAACTTAACCGACCTTGGTGACTCTGACAACTGGTTGGTGCAAGTCCCAATGCCTGTCTTCTCCCTAGGGCAGGCAGACGCCACTTTGAATGGCATTCGCCCCTGTGAAGCTTTCCCCGCCACAGGGGCACTTTTTTATGTTCAGGCCTGCTGGGGCTGGTACAGGCGGGTGATCGCAGCATCGGCGGCTTCCAGCCCTTCCCGGGACATGCTTGAAAAGGCAATGACTTCAAGGCGTTGCCCAAAGTCTGCCAGGCTTTCCCTGACTTCTCGCAGGATCTGCAGCTTGGCTCCCCGGCCCAATTTATCTGATTTGGTCAGCAAAACCACCACGGGTTTGCCACTGGGCAGAAACCAGTCCAGCAGCTGACGGTCCAGGTCCGTCAGCGGGTGCCGGATATCCATCAGCACCACCAGGCCGCGTAACGATTTTCGGGCCACCAGATAGTCCGAAAGCAGGACTTGCCAGTGATGTTTGACAGCCAGCGGTACCTTGGCATAGCCATATCCGGGTAAATCCACCAGATAGCGCTGTTCCCCCAGGCTGAAGAAATTGATGTGCTGGGTACGCCCGGGCGTCTTGCTGGTGTACGCCAGCCGGGAACGATTGGCCAACACATTGATGGCGCTGGACTTTCCTGCATTGGAGCGGCCCGCAAAGGCCACTTCCACGCCGTCATCCGGCGGCAGCCCGGCCCAATCGTTGGCGGTAGTGAAAAACTCGGCTTTCTGGAAGAGCGACATGGTGTCTAGTCAAGATGCCGGAACACGGTCCTGGCCGCATCCAGCGTTTGTTCCAGCTCGGTCGTGCCATGGACCGAGGATACGAAGCCCGCCTCAAAGGCAGAGGGCGCAAGGTAGACGCCTGCGTCCAGCATGCCGTGAAAAAAGTGCTTGAAGCGCTCCTTGTTTGAAGTCAGGACTTCACCCAGGTTGGTGGGCAACGCCTCCCTGAAATAGATGCCAAACATGCCACCCAGCGAACATGTGGAGAGCGCAAAGCCATGTTCCTGGCCGATGCGCACGATGCCTTCCGTGACGGCGCGGGTCATCTCGCCCAGGCGTTCATATAGCCCCGGTTCCATGGCCAGTTTGAGGTTGGCCAGCCCAGCCGTCACGGCAACGGGGTTACCCGAGAGCGTGCCCGCCTGATACACGGGGCCCAGTGGGGCCAGGTATTGCATGACGTCGCGACGGCCACCAAAGGCGGCCAGTGGCATGCCGCCACCGATGACTTTGCCCAGCGTGGTGAGGTCGGGGCAAATACCGTAAATGGACTGTGCACCCCCCAGGGCCACCCTGAACCCGGTCATGACCTCGTCAAAAATCAGCAGGGCGCCGTGGGCTTCGGTCAGTTGGCGCAGACGCGTCAGGAATTCGGGCTGGGGCAGGACCATGTTCATGTTGCCGGCTACCGGCTCCACGATGACGGCAGCGATGGTGTCACCCGCCTGCGCAAAGAGCGCCTCCAGTTGGGGGATGTCGTTATAGTTCAAGACGATGGTATGGGCGGCCAATTCTGCCGGGACGCCACTCGAATCCGGCTGGCCAAAGGTCAATGCCCCCGAGCCCGCCTTGACCAGCAGGGCATCGCCGTGGCCGTGATAGCAGCCGTCGAATTTCACGATCTTGCTGCGTCCGGTAAACCCGCGCGCCAGACGAATGGCGCTCATGGTGGCCTCAGTACCTGAACTGGTCAGACGCACCTGTTCAATGGAGGGCATGAGCCGGCAGACCAGTTCGGCCAGTTCAATTTCAAGTGCCGTCGGCGCGCCAAAGCTCAGCCCCTTGCCGGCAACCTCGCGGACAGCCTCGATCACGGCGGGATGCGCATGGCCGTGCAGCAGGGGGCCCCACGAACACACATAATCGATGTACTCGCGGCCATCCACATCCCAAACCCGGGGGCCCGCCCCGCGCTCAAGAAAACGTGGTGCACCACCGACGGCACGAAAGGCGCGAACGGGTGAATTGACGCCACCGGGAATGCAAAGCTGGGCGCGATCAAAAAGCTGGTCGTTGAAACTGGTCATGGCGTCCTTGGAAGTGATGGTTGAATTGGCGGGCCGTTTCTGAAATGTCAGGGGTTTCAAACAGGGCTGAAATGACCGCCACCGCATCGGCGCCGGCCTCGATCAGGGCGTCTACCTGGTCCAGGCCAATGCCGCCGATGGCGACGATCGGGATTTCGAGTTGTCGGCGGGCGTTGCGCAGCAGGGGCAGTGTGGCACGCACCGCGTGGGGCTTGGTCCTGGACGGGAAAAAACTGCCGAAGGCCACATAGCTGGCGCCAGCCCGCTGTGCGTCCAGCGCCAGTTCGAGTGAGTCATAGCAGGAAATACCCACTAAAAGTGGGTGCTTGCTATCAGTATGTTCTTTATTCCACAAGGCCATCTCGTCTCGACCCAGATGGGCGCCTGCAGCATTGCAGGCGCGGGCCAGGGCCAAGTCATCGTTGATGATGAGGCTGACCCCCTGGCGTTGGCACAGCAGCGACAGGGCCTGCGCCTGCGCTTCACGCAGGGCGGGCGCCAGGGTTTTGGCACGATACTGCAATACGGTCACGCCCCCGTCGATGGCCTGCTGAACCTGGTTGAGCAGACGGGGCGTATCCGCAATTTCGGGGGTAATGGCGTAAAGACCCCGAATGATGGCAGGGTCAATGGACATCGCCTGCCGGGGGTTCGTCGCGTGCCCAGAACAGGCGGTCGGGGATGGGTTGCCCCATCCCCAGGCGAAACGCGTCCTTGAGGGTTTGCCAGGTGTATTCCTGGGCCTCGGCCACCGCCTCAGCTATGTCGAGCCCTTGGGCCAGGCCCGCTGCGATGGCTGAACTCAAGGTGCACCCGGACCCGTGAAAACTGCCCATCAATCGTTCCCAGCCGTCAGAGCGAATCACGCCCTCGCGGCCATAGAGGGTGTTGATGACCTGGCTGGAATTGCTATGGGTGCCCGTGATCAGCACATACTCGCAGCCGGTTTCGAGAATCAGTCGCGCGGCTTCGGCGAAGTCCGGGTTGCCTTCCTCGGGGGGCTCGTCATAGGCAATGCGCAGAATCTCCAGGGTGTTGGGCGTCACGATGGTGGACTGGGGGATGATCAGTTCGCGCAGGGCCGAGAGCATGTCTTCGGAGGCCAGCTCATCGCCGCGCCCGCTGGCAAGGATGGGGTCCAGCACCAGCGGAATTTCGGGGTAGTCCGAGACGATTTCTGCAATGGCAGCGATGGCCTCGACGCTACCCAGAACACCCAGCTTGAATACGCTCACCGGCACATCTTCCAGAATGCAACGCGCCTGATCTGCCACCCACTCGGCATCCAGCGGCATGATGTCTTCCACACCCGTGGTGTCCTGGATGGTCACACCCGTGACCACGGACAGGGGGTGGCAACCCATGCTGGCCAATGTCAGGACATCGGCTTGCAGACCTGCGCCACCACTGGGATCGGTGGCAGCAAAAATCAGAACGGCGGGGGGTGGAGAGGTCATGAACGGAGGTTGCTCTTCTGGGGTTCAGGTTTTATGATGCACTGCTTGCAAAGCCAAATTCAGACGTTGGCTGGCATTTTGATCATTTCAACATGTTTCATTCTAACTCAATTCCGGGAACACCATGGATGCTGCAAAAGGCTACAAAACCTATCTCTGCCTGATCTGCGGGTACATTTACGATGAAGAGCTAGGCGCTCCTGACGACGGCATTCCGCCCTACACCCGTTGGGAAGACGTTCCCGTCAATTGGGTCTGCCCCGAATGCGGTGCGCGCAAGGAAGATTTCGAACTGATCGAGATCTGACCGCATTAACCCGCTGACCACGCCACCCAACCCATGGCGCCGGTGATGAGCACCATCACCCCAAATACGATTCTGTAGCCGGCAAAGAGCGTGAAGTCGTGGTGGCTGACAAAGCGGAGCAGGGCGCGCACCGTGATGAATGCGGCCACGAAGGAAAATAGCGAGCCTACGGCAAACAGGCCGATGTCGCTGCCGTGCAGGAGCGCGCGATATTTGACCAGTTCGTGCAGCGTGGCGGCAAAGAGGGTGGGAATCGCCAGAAAAAACGAGAATTCCGTCGCCGCCCTGCGCGACAGCCCGAAGTAGAGCCCTCCCATGATGGTGGCCCCTGAACGGGAAGCGCCCGGAATCAGGGCGACGGCCTGGCAGAAGCCAATTTTCAGGGCGGTTTGCCAGGTCATGTCGTCCACGCAATCCAGCAGCACGGGCTGTTTTCTGCGCTCCACCCAAAGAATGACAAAGGCCCCCAGGATGAACGCCATGGCCACGGGCACGGGGGCGAACAGATGTGCCTTGATGCTGCTGGCCAGGAGCAGTCCCAGAAATGCTGCAGGCAGGAAGGCCACCATCAGGTTGACGGTCAGGCGCCGGGCTTTGGGGTCATGGGGCAGCCCCCGAATCACCGACACCATCTTTGCGCGGTACTCCCAGCAAACCGCCAGGATGGCGGCAAACTGGATGGCAATCTCGAAGACCTTGCCCTTTTCATCATTGAAATTGAGCAGGCTGCCTGCCACGATCAGGTGACCGGTACTGGAAACGGGCAGAAATTCAGTCAGTCCTTCGACGATGCCCAGGATGGCCGCCTTGGCCAGCAACAGCAGATCCATGCCAGGTTACACCTTCCGATAGATTTCAGCGCCCTTCTCCAAAAACTCGCTGGCTTTATCGGCAAGCCCCCGATCCAGTGCCTCGTTTTCGGTAACGCCCTGGCGGGCCGCATAGTCCCGCACGTCCTGGGTGATTTTCATGGAGCAGAAATGGGGGCCACACATGGAACAGAAATGGGCCAGTTTGGCGCCTTCCTGTGGCAGCGTTTCATCATGAAACTCGCGCGCCTTGTCCGGATCCAGCCCCAGGTTGAACTGGTCATCCCAGCGAAACTCGAAGCGCGCCTTGGACAGTGCGTTATCCCGCAGCTGCGCTCCGGGATGGCCCTTGGCCAGATCGGCCGCGTGCGCCGCCACCTTGTAGGCCATGATGCCGTCCTTGACGTCATTCTTGTCGGGCAAACCCAAATGCTCCTTGGGCGTGACGTAGCACAGCATCGCCGTACCGTACCAGCCAATCATGGCGGCACCAATGGCCGAGGTGATATGGTCGTATCCTGGGGCAATGTCGGTGGTGAGCGGTCCTAGCGTGTAGAACGGCGCCTCGCCGCAAAGCTTGAGCTGCAGGTCCATGTTTTCGCGAATCTTGTGCATGGGGACGTGACCCGGACCTTCGATCATGGTCTGGACATCGTGCTTCCAGGCAATTTCCGTCAGCTCGCCCAGGGTTTTGAGTTCGGCAAACTGGGCTTCGTCGTTGGCGTCATAAATGGATCCGGGGCGCAAGCCGTCACCTAGCGAGAAGCTGACGTCATAAGCCTTCATGATGTCGCAGATATCTTCGAAATGGGTGTACAGGAAGCTTTCGCGATGATGGGACAGGCACCATTTGGCCATGATGGAGCCACCACGCGACACGATTCCGGTCATGCGAGAGGCCGTCATCGGAATGTGGGCCAGGCGAACGCCGGCATGGATGGTGAAGTAATCCACACCCTGCTCGGCCTGTTCGATCAGGGTATCCCTGAAAATTTCCCAGGTCAGGTCTTCGGCGCGTCCATCCACCTTTTCGAGGGCCTGGTAGATGGGCACGGTGCCAATGGGAACCGGCGAATTGCGGATGATCCACTCGCGGGTTTCGTGGATGTTTTTACCCGTGGAAAGGTCCATCACGGTATCGCCACCCCAGCGGATGGACCAGGTCATCTTTTCGACTTCTTCCTGGATGCCCGAGCTGACAGCGGAATTGCCGATGTTGGCGTTGATCTTGACCAGGAAGTTGCGGCCAATGATCATGGGTTCGGATTCAGGATGGTTGATGTTGGCCGGAATGATGGCGCGGCCGCGAGCCACTTCATCACGAACGAATTCTGCCGTGATCATCCCGGGAATCGAAGCGCCCAGCGCCTCGCCGGCATGCTGGGCACCCAGAAGGCGTTCCAGCGAACCACCGCGACGTTTCAGTTCTTCCATCATTTCCGCACGCCGGCAGTTTTCGCGAATGGCGATGAACTCCATTTCGGGCGTGATGATGCCCTGGCGCGCATAGTGCATCTGGGTGACGTTTTTACCCGGCAGGGCGCGGCGGGGTTTGCGATGGAGCTGAAAGCGCATGGCCGCCAGGGCGGGATCTGACAGGCGTCCCAGTCCATACGACGAACTGGGGCCACTCAACGCTTCGGTGTCGCCGCGCTCCACGATCCAGGGCTCGCGCAGGGCAGCAAGGCCCGAGCGAATGTCAATTTTCACTGACGGATCAGTGTAGGGACCGGAAGTGTCGTAAACCGTGATGGGCGGATTGGTTTCGGCACCCATGGCCGCGGGTGTGTCGGACTGGCTGATTTCGCGCATGGGCACGCGAACGTCGGGACGAGCGCCCGTCACGTAGATTTTTCTGGAGCGCGGCAGGGGCGCAATCGAAGCTTGGTCGACCTGGGCCGTTTCAGCAAGAAATTTTGGGTTGGCGTTCATTCAGTGACTTCCGATGATGATCCGTTTAAGGCTTGGTTGAGCTTGTCGTAATCCAGTTCTTTTTCCCATCTTGAAACCACGATGGTGGCTACGCCATTGCCAATGAAGTTGGTCAGGGCGCGGGCTTCAGACATGAACCGGTCAATGCCCAGAATCAGGGCAAGACCCGCAATGGGAATGGAAGGAACGACGGCGAGTGTGGCAGCAAGGGTGATGAACCCCGCTCCCGTAACCCCTGATGCGCCCTTGGAGGTGAGCATGGCCACCAGCAGCAGGCTCAATTGCTGCTCCAGGGTGAGGTCGATGTTGAGGGCCTGGGCCACGAACAGTGCTGCCATGGTGAGATAGATATTGGTGCCATCCAGATTGAAGGAATAACCTGAAGGCACCACGAGGCCCACGACGGCTTTGGGGCAACCGGCTCGTTCCAGCTTGTGCATCAGCGGGACCAGGGCGGATTCTGACGATGAAGTCCCCAGTACCGTCAGGAGCTCGTCCTTGATGTAGGCCAGAAACTTCAGGATGTTGAAGCCCACCAGGGCGCTGATGGCACCCAGTACCACCAGGATGAAGATCAGGCATGTCAGGTAAAAACTGCCCATGAGGGACATCAGGGGGGCCAGTGCGCCCACCCCGTACTTGCCGATGGTAAAGGCCATTGCACCACCGGCGCCGATGGGCGCCAGCTTCATGATGGTATTCATCATGCCGAACAGGGCATGGGATGTTTCCACGATCAGGCGGTGCACATACTCCCCTGCCGACCCCAGATGGCTCAAGGACCAGCCGAAGAGAATGGCCACCAGCAAGACCTGCAGCAGGTCGCCGTTGCCTGAAAAGGCGTCAAACAGGGTTTTTGGAATGATGTGCAGGATGAAGTCGGCCACGGATTGCTCGGATGCCGCCTTGGCGTAGCCTGCCACGGCCTTGGGGTCGAGGGTGGCCGGGTCGACGTTGAAGCCCTTGCCAGGCTGCAGCGTATTCATGACCACAAGCCCGATGACCAGGGCAATACTGGAAACAACCTCAAAGTAAATCAATGCCTTGCCGCCGACGCGCCCCACCTTCCTCATGTCGCCCGCGCCCGCAATGCCCAGCACGACCGTGCAGAAAATAATCGGCGCGATCATCATCTTGACGAGGGCGATAAAGCCATCTCCCAGAGGTTTTAGCGCCACGGCGTTCCTGGGTGCCACAAAACCCAATACGGCGCCGGCCAGGATGGCGATCAACACCCAGAAATAGAGCCGGCTGGTCAATCCCTTCATTCGTGTCATCCTCGATAACATCACGTCGGGCAAAGCAATATTGCAGTGCCGCGCCCAGTTTACCCTGATTCAGCCCCTCAGTTGCACCAACCACGGTGCCTCCTTGATCAGGGGCAAGCCGCTCTCCCGGCTGGCAGTTAGGTCTCGCAAGGCGGTTGAGTTTGGTACAATGGAAGTCTCCTCGTCTCATGACTCTGGAATTGCCCTCATGAATATAGAACAAGCCCGTTTCAATATGGTCGAGCAGCAAATCAGACCCTGGGAAGTGCTGGATATTACGGTGCTTGATCTGCTCTATGAAGTGCGGCGCGAAGATTTCGTACCCGAAGCCTGGCGCAGCCTGGCCTTCGTGGACATGGAAATACCACTGGGTCTGGGGGAGACCATGTTGTCTCCAAAGCTGGAGGCACGCCTGCTGCAGGAGTTACGCCTTAAAAAATCCGACCGCGTCCTTGAAGTGGGTACGGGAAGCGGCTATATGGCGGCCTTGCTGGGGCGGTTGGCCGCTTCGGTCACCAGCGTGGAAATCCATCCCGAACTGGCGACACGGGCAGCCAGAATGCTGAAGACGCATGGCCACGACAACGTTCAGGTGGAAGTGGGCGATGCTGCCCAGGGTTGGCGCCCGGGAACCCAGTGGGACGTGATCGTCCTGACCGGGTCCGTACCCGTACTGCCCCAGGCTTTTCTGGATGCCATCGCCCCTGGCGGGTGCCTGCTAGCGGTGGTGGGAGACGCTCCGGCCATGGAGGTGGTTCGCTGGAAACAGGATGGACAGGGTGCCTTACGCGCCGAGACCCTGTTTGAAACCGTCATCCCTCCCCTTCACCATGCGCTCCAGCCTGCGCGTTTCCAGTTCTGAACGGATTCAGGGCCGGGCGGGGGCGTCCGGTTCATACCGGACTTCCAGGATCTCAAGTTCACGCGCGCCCGCCGGACTCTGAAAACGCACGGTTTCACCTTCGCGCTGTTTGAGCAACGCCCGCGCCAGCGGCGATATCCAGCTGATATGGCCTCGCGCGGGATCCGTTTCGTCCACGCCCACGATCTGATAGGTATGCGCCGTCCCGGCTTCATCGCTGACGGTGACGGTGGCTCCAAAGAAAATCTGCTCGTTGCCTGCCTGGAGTCCAGGATCAACGACCTGGGCAATTTCCAGGCGTTTGGTGAGAAAGCGTAAACGCCGGTCTATTTCGCGCAGGCGCCGTTTGCCATAAATGTAATCTCCGTTTTCCGAGCGATCGCCGTTGGATGCGGCCCATGCGACGGTTTCCACCACTGCGGGGCGTTCGATGCGCAGCAGTCGCTCCATCTCCGCGCATAGTCGCGCATGGCCCGTTGGCGTGATGTAGTTGGGCGTTCCCTTGGGCAGGCTGGATGCGGGCTCGGCATCCTCCTCGTCGGCCTCGGCATCATTTTCCCGGGTAAATGCTTTGCTCATGGGGTAGGGGGCAGGAAAGGTTCGATCAAGGACAGGATCTTATGGGCGGCGCCTTGATGTTGCAACGTGAAGCGTTGGCCGGCTGCCGCCATCTGCTGGCGACGAGGGGCATCCTGCAACAGGGCAGGGAGGACATCGAGCAACTCTGGAGCGTGCTGTACGCGGATTGCAGCGCCGGCAGCGATGGCCCACTCAGTGGCATCCTGAAAATTGTAGGTGTATGGCCCCACCACGACCGGACAGCCCACGGCGGTGGCCTCGATCAGGTTTTGCCCGCCATAGGGCAGCAGGCTGCCACCAATCAGCGCGACATCCACCACCTGGTAACAGGCTTGCAGCTCACCCATGCTGTCGCCCAGCAATACTGCAACATCCTCAGGAACGGGACGGTTTTCCGAACGGCGCACGAAGGGGATGGCAAGGCTGGTCAGCAGGGCCGCCACCTCGTCGAAGCGTTGCGGATGTCGTGGCACCAGAATCAGGAGCGCTCCGGGACAATTCAGCCTGGGAAGCAGCTCGAGGAGCAGGCGTTCTTCGCCAGGACGCGTGCTGGCTGCGAGCCACACGGGGCGTCCGTTACCGACCAGGGTGCGCAGCGTTGCCAGAACCGTAGCCGTGGCTGGAGCGAGGGGGGTATCAAACTTGAGGTTGCCGGCCACGACGACACGTGGCGCACCCAGGGTGATGAAGCGTTGCGCATCATTTTCCGTTTGTGCCGCAATCAGGGAGAGCCGGGAGAGCATGGTTTCCGTGAGCGGCCGGGCGCGCCGGTAGCCTGCCGCCGATTTTTCGGACAGGCGTGCGTTGACCAGCAGGACGGGCACGCTGGCCTCTGCACAGAGGTGAATCAGGTTGGGCCAGAGTTCGGTTTCCAGCAGCACCCCCACCCGCGGTTTGAAGTGCATTAAAAACCGATGGATGGCAAAAGGAATGTCATAGGGCAGGTAGCAGCGCAGGACGTCAGGACCAATCAGCTCGGGCGCCGTTTCGCGACCCGTGGGTGTCATGTGGGTGAGCAGGAGCTGGTATTCGGGGTGTTGCTTGCGAAGCAGCTGGATGAGCGAGGCGGCAGCGCGCGTTTCTCCCACCGAGACAGCGTGTAACCAGAGAATGGGCCGTTCAGGCTGCATCGCGTACCGACCCAGGCGCTCGCCCCAGTGACGCAGGTAACCGGGTTGATGGCGGCCTCGCCAGAGCAGGCGGATCAGTGCCAGCGGCAACAGTGCCCAGACAAGGATGGCATAACCGCGACGCGTGGCTAGCATGAGGCGGGCAGGGCTTGCATGACCGTTTCCACGGAAGGCATCTGCTTTTTTCCGCCGCAGTTGACCGCCAGGGGGCTGCCGTACACGCCGGTGTCTTCGGGCCGGGTTGCCGTGAAGATGGCCACCACCGGGCGATTGAGTGCGGTTGCCAAATGGGAGAGTCCGGTGTCCACCCCGATGACGCACTGCGCATGCGCAAGGAGCGCTGCAAGCGCGGCAAGGTCCATCACGGGGGCCGCGAGGGCTGCGGGAATGCGGCTGGCCAGTCGCGCCGCTCGTTCGCGCTCGATGGCGCTGCCACCAGGGATGATGGCGCGCAGTCCCTGTTGCTGGAGGCGCACACCCAGCTCGATCCAGTAGCTTTCGGGCCATTCCTTATGGGGACGGCTGGTGGCGTGGAGCAGGACCACGTAGGGCTCGCCGGGTGCCCATGGGGGTGGCGCGCTGGGAAGCTTGAGTCCGTAGCGTACTTCCGGTTCGGGCTCGTAGCCCAGGGCCTGTGCCGTCAGGAGGCGGTTGCGTGCAACGGCGTGCAGGTTCCAGGGAATCGCAAATCGTTCCTGGTAGGCCAGGGTAGCCCAGGGTTCACGGGCGCTGGACCAGGCATACCCCATGCGATGTGCCGGAACCAGCCATCCCAGCAAGGCGCTTTTGATGAGGCCCTGCAGGTCGATGGTGAGATCGTAGGCGCCTTCCCGCAACTGGTGGCGCAGGGAGGCCAGTTCTTGCCATGTTTCCCGTGACAGGGGGGCCTTGCGCCAGCGACGGGTGGCCACCGGAATGATGTGCCGAACGGCAGGATGCAGGGCCGGGATGGCGGAGAATGATGCTTCCACCATCCAGTCCACGGTGATGTCGGGGCAATGGCGTGCGATGTCGGACACGGCTGGCAGGGCATGAACCACATCGCCCAGGGAGGATGTCTTGATGATCAGGATTTTGCGCATCCCGACATTCTAGGCTGTGCGCCAGGACGCGGCTACCCGCGACGGTCACCATGCTAAAATTTGCCCATGAACATACTGGTCACCGGGGTTGCGGGATTCATCGGCATGCATGTGGCCAGGCGACTGCTGCAGGAGGGCCATACCGTTGTTGGTCTGGACAACCTCAATGACTATTACGAAGTTGCGTTGAAGCAGGCGCGGCTGGGCCAGCTGGCTGACCAGCCCCGATTCAGTTTTCATCTCCTGGACATCAGCGATGCGCCCGGCATGGCGTCGCTATTTTCGGGCGGGGGCTTTACTCATGTGGTGCATCTTGCAGCACAGGCCGGGGTACGCCATTCCCTGAAAAACCCTTTGGCTTACGTTAATGCCAACATGACCGGATTTGCCCATGTGCTGGAAGGTTGCCGTCATCATGAGATCAACCACCTCGTCTATGCCAGCACGTCCAGCGTTTACGGCACCAACGCCCGACTGCCCTTCAGTGAACACGACCCGGCCGATCACCCCGCCAGTCTGTATGCTGCCACGAAGCGTGCCAACGAGTTGATGGCGCATTCCTACAGCCACCTGTTTGGCTTGCCGACGACGGGGCTGCGCTTTTTTACTGTCTATGGCCCCTGGGGCCGCCCTGACATGGCGTATGCCCTGTTTACCCGGGCCATTCTGGAAAACCGTCCGATCCAGGTTTTCAACCAGGGACGCATGCGTCGCGATTTTACCTATGTCGACGATATTGTGGAGGGGGTGGTGCGGGTCCTGGCGAAACCCGCCAAACCAAACCCCGCCTTTGATCGCCTGCATCCCGATCCGGCAAGCAGTGATGCGCCCTGGAGGATTTACAATTTGGGCCATCATCAGCCCGCATCGCTCGAAACCTTCATCGGCATACTGGAGCGATGTCTGCACAAAAAAGCCATCTGCGAGTACTTGCCCATGCAATCCGGAGATGTGGAAGAAACCTTTGCCGGGATTGCCGACCTTGCCGAAGCGGTGGGATACCAACCCCAGACCTCACTGGAAACGGGGCTTGAACGATTTGTTTCCTGGTACCGGAGTTACTATTCATGACGCTTTCGGTGATTGTGATCGCCAAGAACGAAGCAGCATCGATTGGGGATTGCCTCCAGTCGGTGGCATGGGCCGATGAACGCATCGTCCTGGATGGGGGCAGTACCGATGCCACCGTGGCCATAGCCAAAGCCCTGGGCGCACGCGTGGAGGTGGCTGCTGACTGGCCCGGATTTGGTCCCCAGAAAAACCGTGCCCTGGCCTTTGCCAGTGGGGATTGGGTGTTGTCCCTGGATGCGGACGAACAGGTCAGCCCGGGATTGAGGATCGAAATCGAGGCTGCGCTGCTTGCGCCCGGCGCCGCTGTGTACCGCATGCCGAGAGCGTCGCGTTATTGCGGGCGCACGCTGCGCCACGGCGGCTGGTGGCCCGATTACGTCATCCGCCTGTTCCGTCGGGGAGAGGCCCGCTTTTCAGACGACCTGGTCCATGAGCGCCTGGTGAGTACAGCGGCGGTGGGGACCCTGACGCAACCGCTGCTGCATGATACCTATGCCAGCCTGGAAGAGGCGCTGGACAAGGCCAACCGATATTCCACCCTGGGCGCAGAACAGGCATTTGTGCGGGGCGAACGGACCGGCCTGATGACCGCCCTGGGCCATGGCCTTTGGGCCTTCTTCAGAACTTATGTGCTGCGTCGTGGATTTCTGGACGGAGGGCAGGGGCTGTTGCTGGCCGTATCCAACGCCCATACCACGTTCTACCGCTATGCCAAGTTGTGGCTCAAGCGCCAGTGAGCGGTTGCATCTGGTGCAACCTCGCGTAGTACCCGTTGAGTTCAAGCAGGCTGCGATGGGTACCCTGCTCGACGATCTTGCCCTCATGCAGCACCACAATGCGATCGGCGTTTTCGATGGTGGACAGCCGGTGGGCAATGACGATGGTGGTGCGCCCCACCATCAGGGCATCCAGGGCGGTTTGTACGGCCCGTTCTGATTCACTGTCCAGCGCCGAGGTGGCCTCGTCCAGGATGAGTATGGGCGCGTCTTTCAGGATTGCGCGTGCAATGGCGATGCGCTGGCGTTGTCCCCCCGACAGGCGCGCGCCGTTTTCCCCGAGCAGCGTATTGAATCCATCCGGCAATTGTTCGATGAATTCCAGGGCATGGGCCGCCCGGGCTGCGGCCCGAATACGGTCCATCGACACGCCGCGCAATGAACCGTAGCCGATGTTATGCGCCACGGTATCGTTGAACAACACCACGTCCTGGCTCACCAAGGAAATATTGGCACGCAGGCTGGCCAGGGTAAGTGACGCCAGCGGGTGCCCGTCCAGCAGGATATGCCCCGAAGTCGGCGCATAAAAGCGGGGAATCAGCGTGGCCAGGGTGGTTTTGCCACTACCAGACTGGCCCACCAGGGCCACGGTTTCCCCCGCACGGATGCTGAGGTTGAAATCATCAAGGGCCAACCGGTTTCCGCGCGGGTAGGCAAAACACAGATGCTCGAATTGCAGCGTGCCCACTGCACGTTCCAGGACGACGGTTCCCGTGTCCACCTCAGGCGCCTGGTCAATGAGCTCAAAGACGCTTTCCGAAGCCGCAAGCCCTCGCTGGAGCGATTCGCTGATGTCAGACAGGCGCTTGAGGGGAGCCAGCAGCATGATCATGGCCGTGATGAAGGAAACAAATCCGCCCACGGATGTTTCATCGGCGCTGGCCTGCAAGGTGGCCAGCCAGACGATGGCAGCCACGGCAAGGGCTGCAAACAACTGAACCAGGGGGACATTGGCGGCGCCTGCAGCAGCCTGCTTCATGTTGAGGCGGCGAACCCGATTGCTGGCTTCGTGGAAACGCTCGGTTTCAACGGGTACGCCGCCAAAGATCTTGATGACTTTCTGGCAGCCGATCGATTCGTCCAGGACGGTGGTGATGCCCCCCATGGCCTTCATGCTGTCGCGGTTGACGTTGCGCAGGCGGGCGTTGAACTTTTTCACCACCCAGGCAATGGGCGGTGCGGCCAGCAAGGTGATGCTGGTGAGTTTCCAGTTGAGGTAGACCAGCCACCCCAGCAGCCCGATGACCACGAAGGTATCGGTGACGAGGTTCGTCACCACCGTGGTGGCTGCAGTCATGACCTGACTGGCATCGAATACCAGCTTCGAAATCAGGACGCCCGAAGGGTGGTCATCGAAGTAGCGGACCGGCAGTTGCAGCAGGCGCTCAAACATCTGCCGGCGCAGGTCCATGACAACCTTGTTGCCCACCCAGTTCATGGCAAACTTGGAGACGAAGTTGGCTACGCCGCGCACCACGAACAAGCCCAGCAACATGACCGGAACCCAGCGAATCCAGGCAGGGTCCTTATGCACGAAGCTCATGTCGAGCATGGGTTTGAGCAATGCGGGAAGCAGCGGCTCTGTGGCGGCCGTGATCACCATGGCGACGATCGCGGCAACAAACTCCCAGCGGTAGGGGACGACGTATCGCAACAAGCGCCGATACAGTGCGGCGCTATGAACTGGCAGCGTGAACGAGGGCACTGGCCGTGATCCTGAAACGAGAGAGGGGCAGTATACCG
>VFSW01000717.1_pt1 | contig 49226 bp, 43 predicted proteins | sample 5358111 | NCBI WGS metagenome assembly VFSW01 (sample SAMN11554181, study PRJNA540505) | mine drainage metagenome | isolation source: sediment from site ElyBrook_90M | place: USA: Ely Copper Mine, Vershire, VT | collected 2017 | reverse complement strand
CGTCGCTGCATGATGCAATTCGCCATTAAAACAGGGCAGGTCAACCGTAACGCGGGGCATCGAAGTTCCTGAAATATGAGACAGCGCTTGGTACAGGCTCGCTGGCGGTGCGGCAAGCGGCCTTCAGGCTGTTGTTTTGTGTCAGGCCCCTTCCACCCAAATCTCGTTGATCTCGGGTGGGCGCAAAAAGCGCACTGGCAGGAAGGATTCGCCGAGCCCGCCGGAAATCACCAGATGGCGACCGTCAATCTCGGTGTGGCCGTAAATCGAATCATAGCCGGTGAAGCCGTCTCTCCACCAGCGACGGTGCAAAAATGGCAGGTTGACCTGACCGCCGTGGGTATGGCCGCAGAGCGTCAATGCAATGCGTTGCGGCACGCGGCGAAAGATATCGGGTTCATGCGCCAGCAGGATGGCCGGTGCATCATCCTTCACCTGCGCCAAAGTCCCTGGCAGATCGTCGGCACCCTTCGTCAAGCCGGGGCGGATCAAATGCGCCATCTGGTCGGCAAGGCCGAGCAGCCAGAAGGGCTGGCCTTGATGCACGAGCCGCACCGCCCGGTTTTCCATCACCTCAATGCCTGCCAGATGCATGCCGCGACGCACACCCGCGCCGCCGTCGGAGGGCATGTTGAGCAGCGGGCCGTGCCACCAATCATGATTGCCAAGCACGCCCCAGGCTCCCAGCGGGGCTTGCAAGACGGAGAGGGCGCGCGCCCATTGCTCGGGGTAAACCGCACCCGTGACGAAATCATGCCCGGCATTGAAATCGCCCAGCAGCACGATGAGGTCAGGCTGGAGGCTGTTAGCGAGCGTGGCAATGGCGCGGATCCGCGCCTCCGACATCAGGGGATCGCACGCATGAATATCGGCGATGGCGGCGATTTTCAGCCGCAAGCCCTTCGGCCAGCCTTTGATAGCCAGTTTATAGCGGGTCACATCCAGCATAAAGGCTGGTTCAACCGCAAAGGCGTCACCGGCCAGCACAAAGCCGGTGAGGCCTGTGGCAGCGGCAAGCTGGATGAAACGGCGGCGGTTGATCAAAGCCATTGGCACGGTATTCCGGCGGTGGGTGGCATGCGCAAAGCCGGGCCGAGCGTTTTTAGCCGTTCATGCAGGCTTGTGCGACTGGAGGTTGCATTGCCAGAGGCTCATCAATTTCGCAAGTCACAAAGGCCGGCAATTCGAGTTCATGGTCAATGCCAAGCGCTTTGGCGACGGCAGCAAGACCAAGACAATGGGCGAGCTCTGGCGGTATTTGGCGGCCGACTTGCCTTGAGGGGCCGACCATAAGTGCAGGCTCGGGGGCTAGGGCGCCCGGATTGAATTGGGGGAAGGCACGCATGAGACACTACTCCGCTACGCAGGCTGGCATACTTTGCCACCCGCCTGCACCATGACGTGCGATACTTAAGCAAGCATGAACCGACGGTGAAGAACCCTACGGCAAGCTGGCCGGGGCCTGCGCGCTGGGGAGCATCTCGCCGAGCATGGCGGCGATGACCAGGGCCTGGCGATCCTGACCTGCGGCGCAGATGATCTGGACGCCGCTGGGTCGTCCCTCGGGCGTCATGGTCACAGGCGCGCTGCAAGCAGGCAGGCCGCAAAAGGTGGCAAAAGACGCCCAATGGGTGATATCAAAATAGGGCCGCACCGAACCATTCACCGAAATCGTGCGCGCCATCATGTCGGGTGAATGGTCATGCGGAATAGCAGTGCAGGGGGCTGGCGGCACCAGCAACGCATCCCAGTTTTCGAAAAATGCCGCAAAGGCAGCTTTGGCGGCCTTCCGACGGCTTTGCACCAGCGCGTAATCCGCCGCGTTGAGCCGCGCACCGCGCGCTTGCAGGGCGGCGTGCGAACGCTCCCCGGGGCCAAAATTATCCGCCATGGCGATCAACCGGTTGCGCGCGGCTTCCGGCAGGCCGGAGGCGGTGATGGCATGAAGCAGCAGGGCATAGGCCTCATAAAGCCCGGCAAAATCAAGGGCAGGCCGGGCGTGATCGTCCACCTCTGCCCCAGCCTGGGCCAGCGCCCTGGCGGCCAGCACTACGCCATCGCGCACGGTCGCCTCGACGGGGGAAAAGGCGTCATCGGGCCAGACGGCGATCCGCAAGCCTTTGGGGCTGCTGCAACGTGGCGGACTCAGAAACGCCGGGCCTGCCGCGTTCAGCGGGCCAGCGACGAGTTTCAGGGCCAGCGCCAGATCGCGGGCCGAGCGCGCCAGGGGGCCTGCGACCACCATATCGGCCGACTGGCGCAGCCGCATGCCGGGGGCGGGCGGCACATGGCCGAACGTTGGCACCAGATCCCATGTCGGCTTCAGCCCGTAAATGCCACAGCAATGGGCGGGCCAGCGGATTGAGCCGCCAATATCCGAGCCAAGCTCCAGTGTGCTCATGGCGCTGGCAATGGCGCAGGCCGCGCCGCCTGACGAGCCGCCCGGCGAGCGGGCCAGATCAAAAGGCGCATTGGTGGTGCCAAACAGGCGATTATAGGTCTGGAAGTCACCGGCAAAAGCCGGAACGTTGCTCTTGCCGAAAATCACCGCACCGGCGGCCCGTAAGCGGGCGACCGCAATGGCATCCTCGCTCGGGCGATGATCGGCGTAGGCACCAGCCCCGGCGCGGTTGCCAAAGCCGGCAACGTCAAAACAGTCCTTGATGGAGACAGGCAGGCCTTCCAGCAACCCGGCAGTCCCGGCAGCAAAGCGTGCGTCGCTGGCGGCAGCGGCCCGAAAGCCTGCCTCGCGATCAACCTCGATCAGCGCGTTGAGCGACGGGTTGAGCGCATCAAGGCGTGCCAGTGTCGCGGCAAATAATTCGTGAGCGCTGATCGTGCGGGCACGCAACGCGGCCAGTTGTGCCGTGCCGTCGGCCGCAAGCAGCCCGATCATGGGTGTTCGGAATTGTCGCGGGCGGCGACAGTGCGCACAAACCCACGGGTGGCTTTCAGCAGTTCATCGAACGCATGCAGTTGCATAGGTTCCAGCCGCCCGAACGTCTCCTCGACATAGGCCATCTGTGCGGCGATGCCCTGTTGCGCCATTGCATGGCCCGCACGGGTGAGATAGAGGGCGTGCGAGCGCTTGTCGCCATCAATGGTGCGGCGCTCGACGAAGCCTGCTTCCGTCAACCGGTCAATCAGGCCCGAAATGTTACCCTTGGTCACATATAGCCGCTTGGCAAGTTCCTGCTGGGAAATGCCTTCCTGTTCGGTCAAAGTGGTCAGGACGTCGCATTGCGGCAATGAAAGATCAAGCCCGCGCAGCCTTGCTGCCATGGCGTTGCGGATGCGCGTGCTTAGGCGCATCATCCGAAACCAGACGCGTGACGCGTCGGCCAGTTGGCTCATGGCAATTATGTCCCCTTACGCCTTGAGTTCAGCCTTAAACTCTGGCGAAAAACTGTGCAAGTGTCTTCAAGACATCACACTGCGGCAGGGATAAGCATAAGGCGGCTCATATAACGACGAGGTCTTGATTGTCACGCGCTCACGGCACCGAACCATCCGAGCCGCTCATGCCTGCGCTGCGCCGCAAACGCATCCAGGATCGCCAGCTCTGGCACAGGCTGGGCTTCGGCGTCAGCATGCTGATTATCGCCTTGGCGCTGTTTTTCCTGGGGCGCACAATTTCGTCGCTTGATTTGGCACATATTCAAAGCGCCCTTGCCAACACGTCCCGGCGGCAGATCGCGCTGGCGCTCGGCTGTACGGCAATTTCCTATATCGCGCTGACCGGCTATGATGCTGTTGCCATGCGGCAATTGCGCCTGAAGGTGCCGTATCGAACCATCGCGCTTGGGTCATTTGCGGCCTATGCCATTTCGTTTGTTATGGGATTTCCGCTGATTACCGGCGGAACCGTGCGCTATTGGGTCTATAGCCGGGTGGGCCTGACGCCAGGCAAAGTTGCCAGCCTGACGCTGATCGCCTCCATCACTTTCTGGCTCGGCATGGCGCTGGTGATTGGCCTTGCCCTCAGCGTCCAACCCGCTGCCCTTGCGAGCATCGACCATCTGACGATTACGCTCAATTTTGCGCTGGGCCTTGGTGTTCTGGCTGGCATCATCGGCTATCTCGCCTTTGTTTCGGTGCGTCGCCGACGGATGCGAATCAAGGGCTTGCGGCTTGAGTTGCCGGGATTTTATCTGACCTGCTGGCAGATCGCGCTGGGCCTGATTGATCTTTGCGGCGCGGCGGCGGCCTTGTATTTTCTGCTGCCGACAGGTCATCAGGTCAATTACATCCTGTTTGTGGCGCTTTATGTGTTTGCCAGCCTGCTCGGCATTGCGAGCAATGCGCCGGGCGGCATTGGTGTGTTTGAACTGACCATGCTGCATGTGGTGACGGTGCCCTCCGTTGCCGCTGTGCTCGCCTCGTTGCTGATGTTTCGGGTGATCTATTATTTTCTGCCGTTTGTGCTGGCTTTGGCTTTGCTGGGCGCGCATGAGGGTGTAGTGCGCTGGCGCTCGCTGCGCGAAGCCATGACACAAAGCGGGGATAGCGATGACGCTTGAGACGATTGTGAGCCAGATAGCCACTGCCATCAGGGCTCGGCCATGAATCAGGCGCTCCCCGCCACAGCAGCCCTCGTCGCCAGCCTGCCATTTCCTACCGTTTTGGTGGGTCTGGGAGACCGTGTCATCGTTGCCAATGCGGCAGCGCTGGTGCTGTTTCCGGGACTGCGCCCCGGCCTGCCTTTGGCCTTGAGCCTGCGCGCGCCCGATGTGCTTGATGCCATGGTGGTCTCGCGCCGCGATGGTTCAAACCATCACGTGTTGTGGCATGAGCGCGTGCCGCTGGAGCGAGTGTTTGACGTGCATGTTGCGCCGGTCAACGACATTGAAGGCTCGGCGATGCTGGTGCTGGCCTTCCGCGACCTCACCGAATTGCGCCGGGTCGAGCGGATGCGGGTCGATTTTGTCGCCAACGCCAGCCATGAACTGCGCACGCCGCTGGCGTCCCTGATCGGCTTTATCGAGACTTTGCAGGGCGCAGCGCGCGAAGACAGCGTGGCCCGCGAACGCTTTCTGGGGCTGATGCACGAGCAGGCCCGACGCATGGCGCGGCTGGTGGATGACTTGCTGTCGCTGTCGCGCATTGAGCAGACGCTGCATTTGCAGCCTGCTGATCAGGTCGATCTTGGTGATGTGGTCGCCTATATCGCCGATACATTGTCGAGCATGGCAAATCAGCAGGGAGTGACGCTGAAGCTGGATCTGGCCGATGGTGTTCTGGTGCGGGGCGACCGCGATGAACTGGCCCGTGTCGCCGAGAATCTCATCGAAAATGCCATCAAATACGGTGGCGCGGCGGGCGATGTTACCATTGGCGTCACGCACATAAACCATTCAGCCTTGTTCAGCGTGCGCGACAAGGGGCCAGGCATTGCGCCCGATCACCTGCCGCGCCTGACAGAGCGGTTTTACCGTGTCGATGCCGGGGAAAGCCGCTCGAAAGGCGGCACCGGGCTGGGCCTCGCCATTGTCAAACACATTGTCGCACGCCACCGTGGGCGGTTGGACATTGACAGCAAGTTGGGTCGAGGCGCGACTTTCAACGTGTATCTGCCGCTGTTCAGGCCCAACGACGCATGATGGCGACCGGTTTTTTGTCGTGGTTCAATCGCGCAAGACCGCTGTGCCGTTTTGCCCGGCGCCGCTGGCCCTGACGACCTCGGCAACAAAGCCAGCCAGATCATCTGTTACAAAATCGGCCTCATTGAAGCGGGCGGCGGGCGCGGTGCCGGGTGGGCAGACCAGAACACCGACCATGCCGGCCTGTTGCGGCACGATCAGGTTTTGCGGCAGATCTTCAAACAGCGCTGCGCGGTGCGGATCAATCTGGCAGTCGGCAAAGAATCTGGCATAGGCAGCAGGCTGCGGCTTGGGCACCAGTTCCATGGACTCGATACCGTAAATGCGCTCGAACAGGCCTTCAAGACCAAGCTGTGCGATGGTGAGTTCGGCGTGCAGCTTCGAGCCATTGGTCAGGATCAGGCGTCGCCCCGGCAGCGCCGCGATGGCCGCAGCCAGGGGTTGGTTGGGCGCGAGGCGGCTTCGATCAATATCGTGCACGAAGGCGAGGTAATCGGGCACATTGATGTCGTGCTGGCGCATCAAGCCGCGCAGGCTGGTGCCATCGCGCTCATACCAATATTTCTGCAAGGCCTGGGCGGTGATCCCGTCCACGCCGAGGTAATCCATGAAATAGGTGGTAATGCGCTGATCGATCTGCGGCCAGAGATCCGAGCCGTGCGGGTACAGCGTGTTGTCAAGATCAAACACGAAGGTATCAACGCTGGCAAAACGCGTGGATACCCGCGCTGCCAGCGCCGCATTGGCCGAATGCTCGTTCACTTGCGAATCAGCGTTCCGGAACCGTGATCGGTGAGCAGTTCCACCAGCACCGCGTGCGGTTCCTTGCCATCCAGAATCACCACGCCTTCAACACCCTGTTCGAGGGCATAAATGCAGGTCTCGACCTTCGGGATCATGCCGCCCGATATCGTGCCATCGGCAATCAACCGGCGGATGTCGGCAACGGCGAGTTCCTTGATCAACTGGCCCTTGGCATCAAGCACGCCGGGGACATCAGTGAGAAACAGCAGGCGCTTGGCTTTCAGCGCACCGGCAATGGCACCGGCAAATGTGTCGGCGTTGACATTGTAGGTTTCGCCGTCCGCGCCCTGCGCCACCGGTGCCAGCACGGGAATCAATTCGCGCCCCAGCACCTGGTCAAGCACGGTCGTATCAACTTTCGAGGGTTCGCCGACAAAGCCGAGATCCACCTGTTCCTCGATTTTCGAATCAGTGACATGATTCGTGTTGGCCAGCTTGGTGGCCGTGACCATGTTGCCATCCTTGCCGCACAGGCCAATAGCCCGCCCGCCAGCCGCATTGATGAAGCCGACGATCTGCTTGTTGATCGAGCCGGCCAGAACCATCTCGACGATTTCAACCGTTTCCTTATCTGTGATGCGCAAGCCATTGGAAAATTGCGATTTAATGCCGAGTTTGGCCAGCATCGCGCCGATCTGCGGCCCACCGCCGTGCACCACCACCGGATTGACGCCCGCCTGTTCGAGCAGCACCATATCCTTGGCAAAAGATCGCGCCACAGCCTCATCGCCCATGGCATGGCCACCGTATTTCACCACGACGATCGCCTCGTCATAATGCAGCATGTGCGGCAAGGCCTGCATCAGGATTTCGGCCTGCTGGGTCGGTGTTGGAATAAACGGATCGGACATAAGGTCAGCCTTGCGGTCGGGGATACGAGGCTTTAGGCCGTTATGCGTTCCGGCTCAAGGGTGGGCTGCAAGGGTCGGCTATGAACGTGTCGCCGTGAGGTGACAGGTTCGGCTGACGCCGGGCCGCGCGGGAACTGATTTTGGAGGCGAACATGGCTGCGAGTGGCAAGGATTGGTGGCGTGGTGCCGTGATCTATCAGATTTATCCCCGCAGCTTTGCCGATTCCAACGGCGATGGCATTGGCGACCTGCCGGGCATTACCGCGCACCTTGATTACGTGGCGGGGCTTGGCGTTGACGCCATCTGGCTCAGCCCGTTCTTCAAATCGCCGATGAAAGACTTCGGCTATGATGTCGAAGATTATTGCGCCGTTGATCCGATGTTTGGCACGCTGGCTGATTTTGACGAGCTGGTCGCCCACGCCCATCGGCTCGGCCTCAAGGTGATGATCGACCAGGTGCTTTCGCACACCGCTGACACGCATCCCTGGTTCAGGGAAAGCCGCGCCAGCCGCACCAACCCCAAGGCTGACTGGTATGTATGGGCCGATCCCAAACCCGACGGCACGCCGCCGAACAACTGGCTGTCGATTTTTGGCGGCTCGGGCTGGCAATGGGACACGCGGCGTTGCCAATATTACCTGCATAATTTCCTGGTCGAGCAGCCGGACCTGAATTTCCATAACCCGGACGTGCGGGCGGCCTTGCTGAAGACCGTGAAGTTCTGGCTGGATCGCGGCGTCGACGGGTTCCGCCATGACACGCTGAATTACTACCTCCATGATGCCCTGCTGCGCGATAACCCGCCGAACATCACGCCGGGCATGTCCGATGTGCCCGCCATCAATCCTTATGGCTGGCAATTGCACCTGCATGACAAGACGCAGCCCGGCACACTCGCAATTCTGGAAGACCTGCGCCGCCTGTTTGATCGCTACAAGGACATTGCAGCCGTGGGCGAGGTGGGGGCGGGGGCAGAAAGCAACAGCATCATCGCCGAATATACCTCCGGCGAGAAGCGCTTCCATATGTGCTACGGCTTTGATCTGCTGTCGGGGGATGGCGATGCTGGTGCCCTCCGCGCTGCTGTTGAGGGTTTCGAGAGCGTTGCGGGTGACGGCTGGATTTGCTGGGCCTTGTCGAACCATGACGTGATTCGCGCCGCATCGCGCTGGCACGGCACTGAACATGCCGATGATTTCGCGCCGCTGTCGCTCGCCATGCTGTTGTCGCTGCGCGGCTCACAATGCATTTATCAGGGCGAGGAACTGGGCCTCGGCGAGGCGGATGTGCCTTTTGAGGCGCTGCAAGACCCCTACGGCAAGACTTTCTGGCCAGAATTCAAGGGCCGCGACGGCTGTCGCACGCCGATGCCGTGGACGCAGGGCGTGCGCGCCGGGTTTACCAGTTCGCGCCATCCCTGGCTGCCGATTCCCGAAGAGCACCGCGCCCGTTCGGTGGCGAGGCAGCAAGGCAAGCCGGGCTCGGCGCTGGAGCGGGTGCGGGTGTTTTTGCATTGGCGGCAACGCCAGCGGGTGCTGCGCGAGGGCACCATCAAGTTTCATGACGCGCCCAAAGGCGTGCTGGCCTTCACGCGCAGCCTGGGGGAAGAACACCTGTTCTGCGCCTTCAACCTCAAGGGCAAGGCCGTCAGCTTTGCCGCGCCCGTTGCCGGGCTGGTGCCGGTCGAGGGCCATGGCTTTGCGGGCACATTGGTCAAGAACACCGTCAGGCTGGCCGAGCGCCAAGCGTTTTTCGGGCGGGTCAAACGCTAAGGGGACAAGGTTCGCACCTGCACCGGGAGCCTTGGTGGAAACTGGCCGCGCCAGTGGCGCGGCCAGCCTGTTTGCCTGAATGTTCTGCGGGCAACAGGCTCTCATGTGAGCCAGGATCTTATGTGATCCAGGATCTTATGTGAGCAATGTGATCAGGCTGGATGTATCGAGGCGGTGGCCGCCTGCCTGTTCAATCCGGGCATAAAACTGATCAACCAGCGCCGTCACGGGCAATTGTGCGCCGGTCTGGCGGGCGGTGTCGAGGCAGATTCCCAAGTCCTTGCGCATCCATTCCACGGCAAAGCCGAAATCGAATTTGCCTTCGATCATCGTCTTGTGGCGATTGTCCATCTGCCAGGATTGCGCCGCGCCCTTGGAAATGGCGGCGACGACGTCGATCGGGTCGAGGCCTGCTTTCTGTGCAAAGGCTATGCCCTCCGCGAGGCCCTGCACCAACCCGGCAATGCAAATCTGGTTGACCATTTTGGTCAGTTGCCCCGCGCCGCTCGCCCCCATCAGGCGGCAGGCCTTGGCATAGGCCGCCATGATCGGCTCGGCCCTGGCGTAATCGGCGGGTGAGCCGCCGCACATGATGGTGAGCGCCCCGGCCTCCGCGCCCGCCTGTCCTCCCGAAACCGGTGCGTCAATAAAGCCGATGCCTTTCGCGGCACCAAGGCCGGCAAGCTCGCGCGCCACCTCGGCCGAGGCGGTCGTGTGGTCAATGAACAGCGCACCTGCTGCCATGCCCGCAAATGCGCCATCCGCGCCCAAAGTGACGGCGCGCAGATCGTCGTCATTGCCGACGCAAGCCAGCACCATATCGGCACCAGCGGCGGCTTGACGCGGCGTGGGGGCGGCTGTCGCACCATGACTGGCCGCAAAAGCCGCGGATTTCGCGCTTGTGCGATTATAGACGGTCACCTGATGTTGGCCCCGCTCGATCAGGTGGCGTGCCATCGGCGCACCCATAACGCCCAGTCCCAGATAAGCCAGCTTTGCCATGTGCGATCTCCGTGTGGTTAGGATGCTCGCTGTCGCACGGCCAGCCCGCCAAAACAAGTTTTGGGAGGGTGCTGGCACACCGGAAATGGCCAGCAGCGCTGTCGCCTCCATGCCCGGCAGCGCTTGCCATGGCGGTGAATTTGCGGCCCATTCCGGGGGGTGTGACAACAAAATGCCGTCCCCGGCAGGGTGTTTGTCTCACGGGGCGAGGTTGCGCTGCGGCATGTTTTGGCCTAGTCGACTTTGGCTGATTTTTGACTTGGAAACTCTTGATGTCCGTGCTTCGCCGCAATGTCCTGAAATCCTTGGCAGTCGCTTCGGTGGGTCTGCCCCTGGCCGCGCCAGCGTTGGCGCAAACATCGCCGAAGGTGACGTGGAAACTCACCTCCAGCTTCCCGAAATCGCTTGATTTGATTTATGGCGCGGCGATCAGCCTGGCCCAGCGCGTCAGCGAGGCGACCGATGGGCAGTTTGTCATCGAGGTGCATCCGCCTGGCGACATCGCTTCGGCGCTGGACGCGCTGGACGCCGTGAAAAGCGGCAAGGCTGAACTCGGCCACACCGCACTGGCCTATTATTGGGGCAAAGACCCCAGCTTCGCTTTCGGCACGGGCGTGCCCTTTGGCATGAATGCCCGCCTGACCAATTCCTGGTTTTATGAAGGCGGCGGCAATGAGGCGATCAACGAGTTTTTGGCCGATTACGGCGTGAGCGCGCTGCCTTTGGGAAATACAGGGGCGCAGATGGGCGGCTGGTTCCGACGCGAGGTGAAAACCGCCGCCGATCTGAAGGGCCTCAAGGTGCGCAGCGGTGGCTTCACCGGCACGCTATTCAAGGCATTGGGCGCGGTGCCGGATGCAACGCCGATGGCAGAGATGCCTGCGGCCCTGCAAAACGGCACGCTCGACGCGGTGGAATTCGTCTCGCCCTATGATGATGAAAAGCTGTCGATCGGGAAGCTTGCGCCCTATTATTATTATCCTGGCTGGTGGCAGGGCTCTTCGGCCCAGCATCTGGTGATCAATCTGGCGCAATGGAATGCGCTTCCCAAGGCCTATCGGGCCATATTGAGCGCGGCATGCGCCGAAATCAACGGTCAGACCCTGGCGCTCTATGATGCGCGCAATCCGGCAGCCTTGCGCCGGCTGGTGGCCAGCGGCAGCAATCTGCGTGGTTTTTCGCCCGATATTACCGAGGCTGCCTACAAGGCGGCGCAGGAAATCTTTACTGAAGCCGCCAAGGACAATCCGAAATTCCGCAAGCTTCACGAAACTTATACCGCCTTCCGCAATGATGGCTATCTGTGGTGGCAGGTGTGCGAATATACTTATGATAATTTCATCATCCGGCAGCGGGCGCGCGAGGCGATCTGAGCCAGTTGGCTTCGCCCGTGCCATGGTCAAAGCCACGGCGTGTTGCTAGACTCGCGGCATCTTCAGGTTGCGGGGCAGGGAATTGTCGTTTTTCTCGGATTTGGCGCTCGAAGCGCAGATTGTCGCGCGCAGCCTTGCTGACCAGATCACCGGGCGCGGGTTGCGGCTGGGCGTCACCGGGCTGTCGCGGGCCGGAAAAACAGTGTTTATCACCGCGCTGGTCGAAAACCTTGTCCGGCAGGCCCGGTTGCCGGTGCTGCGCGCCGCCGCAGAGGGACGCCTTATCGGCGCGACGCTGGAGGCCCAGCCCGACGATACCGTGCCGCGCTTTGCCCTTGAGGACCATCAGGCAGCCCTGGTGGGCCCGGAGCGTCACTGGCCGCAATCAACCCGGCGCATTTCGGAATTGCGCCTGACGCTGGAATTTCAAAGCGCCGTTAAATGGGGTTCTGGCAACTCGCGCCTGACCATCGACATTATCGACTATCCTGGCGAATGGTTGCTCGATCTGCCGCTGCTCTCGAAAAGCTATCGCACCTGGTCGCGCGAGACCTGGGATGCTGCGGGGGCGGGCAATCGCGATACTTTGGCGGGCGATTGGCGGCGCTTCACGGCGGGCCTCGATCACAAGGCCCCGGCAGACGAGGCGCAGGCCCGGCAGGCAGCCGAACTGTTCACCACCTATCTGCGCAGCGCCCGCACCGACGATTATGCGCTGTCAACGCTGCCGCCGGGGCGCTTTCTCCTGCCCGGTGATCTGGAAGGCTCACCGGCGCTGACCTTTGCGCCGCTGCCGCTGGGCGATGAGGAGATCATGCCCGGGTCGCTCGCGGCCATGACGCAGCGGCGCTATGAGTCCTATTGCCATTTGGTCGTCAAACCGTTCTTTCGTGATCATTTTGCCCGGCTGGATCGGCAAATCGTGCTGGTCGATGCGCTGGCGGCATTGAATTCCGGGCCAGCGGCGATGCGCGACCTTGAAACGGCGCTGGTGGATATTCTGGCGGCGTTCCGCGCCGGACGGGCGGGCGCTTTGACAACCCTGCTGCGACCGCGCATCGACAAAATCCTGTTTGCCGCCACCAAGGCCGACCATTTGCACCACACCAGTCATGATCGGCTGGAAGCCATCCTGCGACTGACCACCGAGCGCGCCATCCGCCGTGTCGAGGGGCTGGGTGCCAGGGTCGAGGTGATCGCGCTGGCTGCCGTACGCGCCACCCGCGAGGCCAGCGTGCGCGATGGCCGTGGCGTGGCGATGGCCGCTGTCATCGGCACGCCGCTGAAGGGCGAGGTCATTGATGGCGAGACGTTCGATGGGCTCAGCGAGGCGGCGATTTTTCCCGGTGATCTGCCGGCTGATCCTGCGCTGGTGTTTCAGGGCGATGCCCTGGCGCGGCCTGCCGGCGATGCGCCGTTTCGCTTTGTGCGCTTTCGCCCACCGCTGATGGGGCCGGGCCGGGACGGTCGCCCGGAGGTCGCCCCGCAAATCAGGCTTGATCGGGCGCTGGAATTTCTGCTTGGAGACCGGCTGCAATGAGCGCGACTGAGCCACCCCCTGGCAGCCGCCCGCGCGCCTTCCGGCTTGATGCTACCGGCAATGGCGCGCTGCAAAAGCTGCCACAGGTGCCTGCCGCACCCTTGGTGATCGAGCCGGAGACGCATGATTTTGCTGGCGAAAGCCGTGCCGAAGCCACACCGGAAGCGCTGGTGGAACAGGCGCAAAAGGCGGGCTTTGGCTGGCACTGGCCGCGCTGGTGGGGGCTGCTCTGGTCTGCGCTCGGCGGGTTGTTTTCGCTCGCCCTGGGCCTGTGGATCACCCACCAGGTGGAGGGTTTGTTTGCCAGCCAGGTCTGGCTTGGTGATATCGCGCTGGCGCTGCTGGCCATTGCCGCTGTGTCCGCCCTGGTGCTCGCCACTCGCGAGGTGCTGGCGATCCGCCGCCAGCGCGTCATTGGCGCCCTGCATGCGGCTTTGGCCAAAGCCCGCGCCGCTGATGACACCGCTGCCGCCCGCAGCCTGCTGACCGAGGTCATGGCGCTTTATGCCAGAAATCCGGCCAGCGCGCGGGCCCGTGCTGAACTGGCGCGCATGATGGGCGAGATTGTCGATGGGCGCGACCTGATCGATGCAGCCGAGCGGATGCTGATGATTCCGCTCGACGCTGAGGCCCGCGCGCTGGTGGCGCAGGCGGCGCGGCGCGTCAGCATGATCACGGCGCTCAGCCCGCGGGCGGTGTTTGATGTGGTGTTTGCTGCCGGGCAAATGGTGTGGCTGCTGCGCAAGGTTGCGACGCTTTATGGCGCACGACCGGGGTGGTTCGGGTTTTTCCGGCTGCTGCGGGCCGTCAGCACGCATCTGGTGATTACCGGGACGATGGCGCTGGGTGACAGCATCTTGCAGCAATTGGTCGGCCATGGCATCGCCGCCAAGCTTTCCGCCAAACTGGGCGAGGGGGTGCTCAACGGCCTGTTGACGGCACGCGTCGGCATCGCCGCCATTCAGGTGTGCCGCCCCATGCCCTTCGCGCTGGCTCCGGCACCGGGCGTGAAAGAGGTGGTGCCGGGCCTGTTCGCGGGGAAAATCACCCCGGCGGGTGATTGAGGATCCCGCGCCCCTATCCGACGTTGGCGGGGGCCTTCAGGGCCTTGCCGATGGCTTCCAGCGCGCCAGCCGCTTTGCTGCCATCCGGGCCACCAGCTTGCGCCAGGTTGGGCTTGCCGCCGCCGCCGCGTCCGCCAAGCACCTCGGCCCCGATCCGCACCAGATCAACCGCATTATTGGCGGCGGTCAGATCGGGCGAGACGGCGATAATCAGGCTTGCCTTGTCATCGGCGCTGCGCGCCACGATGGCGACCACGCCGGAGCCCAGCTTTTCACGCGTCGCCTCGGCGATGGATTTCAGGTCTTTGGGCTCGATGCCCAGCACTTCCTGACCAAGGAAGCGGACGCCATTGCAATCGCGCGCGGTCGGCGCGCCGCCGCCCGCTCCGCCCATCGCCAGCTTCTTTTTGGCCTCGGTCAATTCGCGCTCGATCTTGCGGCGATCCTCGATCAGGTTGGCAAGCCTTGTCTCGGCATCCTCGCTGCTCGATTTGAGCAATTGCGCCATGGTGTGCAGGCGGCGTGATTCCGCGTTGAGATGGGCGCGCGCCGCCTCGCCGGTCTTGGCCTCGAGACGCCGCACGCCTGAGGCGACCGCAGCTTCGGACAGGATCGAAACAAGGCCGATATCGCCGGTGCGGCGGGCATGGGTGCCTCCGCAAAGTTCCACCGACCACGCGCTGGCGGGGGAAGCGGTATCTGGCGCACCCATGGCAACGACGCGCACCTCATCGCCATATTTTTCGCCAAACAGCGCGCGGGCACCGGATGCTATGGCCTCATCAACCGCCATCAGGCGGGTGGTGATTTCGCTGTTCTGCTGGATGATGGCGTTGGCTCGCGCCTCGACCTCGGCGAGTTCTTCTGCCGACACCGGCTTGGGATGGGCAAAATCGAACCGCAGGCGGTCGGGTGCCACCAGCGAACCCTTTTGGGCGATATGGTCGCCGAGCACCTGGCGCAGCGCTTCGTGCAGCAAATGGGTGGCCGAATGATTGGCGCGGATTTGCGTGCGACGGCGCTGGTCGACGCTGAGATCAACCGCGTCGCCGACGCCGATGCGCCCCCGCGTCACCTCGACATCATGCACAAACAGGCTGCCGAGCCGCTTTTGCGTGCCGGTGATGGTGGCGGCCGCGGTGTTCGAAGAAAATGTGCCGGTGTCGCCAACCTGGCCGCCCGATTCACCATAAAATGGCGTCTGGTTGACGAGCATCTGGCCGCGTTGGCCGCTCTCCAGCGACGTGACCTCGACGCCATCACGGATCAAGGCGGTAACGACAGCACTGGCCTGCTCGGTCTCGTAGCCGAGAAACTCGCTGGCTCCCAGCCGATCCCGCAGAGTGAACCAGAGTGTTGATTCGGTGCTATCACCCGAACCAGACCAGCTTTTGCGGGCCTCGCGGCGCTGATGGTCCATGCTGGCGTCAAAGCCGGCCTGATCAATGCCGATGCCGCGCTGGCGCAGGGCCTCCTGCGTCAGATCAAGCGGAAAGCCGTAGGTGTCATAAAGCTTGAAGGCGGTGGCCCCATCAAGGCTCTGGCAGGATTTCAGGTCTTTGGTCTCGTCTTCGAGAATGGACAGGCCGCGCGCCAGCGTTGTGCGGAACCGGCTTTCCTCCAGGCGCAGCGTCTCGGTGATCAGCGCGTCGGCGCGGATCAGTTCGGGATAGGCCTCGCCCATTTCCCGGCGCAGGGTGGGGAACAGTCGCCACATCAGCGGTTCGGCAGCCCCCAGCAATTGCACGTGCCGCATGGCGCGGCGCATGATCCGGCGCAGGACATAGCCGCGCCCCTCGTTGGAGGGCAGCACGCCATCGGCGACCAGAAACGCCGAAGCGCGCAGATGATCGGCAATGATGCGATGGCTGGCACCCTGCGGGCCTTTGGGATCAATGCCGGTGGCCTCGGCGACGGCGCCAATCAGATTCTGGAAGAGGTCGATGTCGTAATTCGAACTGACGCCCTGCATCAGCGCCGCCATGCGTTCCAGCCCGAGCCCGGTATCGATCGAGGGGTGGGGCAAAGCGGTGCGCTGGCCGGGGCCGGATTGCTCGAACTGCATGAAGACGAGGTTCCAGAATTCAAGAAAACGGTCGCCATCCTCATCGGCGCTGCCAGGCGGGCCACCTTGCAGCTTGTCGCCCTGATCAAAGAAAATCTCCGAGCAAGGGCCGCAGGGGCCAGTGTCGCCCATTGACCAGAAATTATCGGCGGTCGGAATCCGGATGATGCGGCTCTCCGGCAGGCCGGCAATCTTGCGCCATAAATTGAAGGCTTCATCGTCGTCGTGATAGACCGTGACCAGCAGCCGGTCGCGGCTCAACCCGAACTCGCGGGTGGTCAGCGTCCAGGCCAACTCGATGGCCCGCTCCTTGAAATAATCGCCAAAGGAGAAATTGCCAAGCATTTCGAAAAATGTGTGATGGCGCGCCGTGTAGCCGACATTGTCGAGATCATTGTGCTTGCCGCCAGCCCTGACCACTTTTTGCGCCGTGGTCGCACGATTGTAGGGTCGCTTCTCCTTGCCGGTGAACACGTCCTTGAACTGCACCATGCCGGCATTGGTGAACATCAATGTCGGATCATTGCGCGGCACCAGCGATGAGGATGCCACCCGTTCATGGCCATTCCTGGCAAAAAATTCGAGAAACTGCGAACGAATGGCGTTTACGCTGGCCATGCTGGAGGCTCACCTGAACACAAGGCCGGAAAGGAATGGCGGGAAGGCGGAATTGCCAACCCACTGTCCAGCCAAGGCTCTTCTAGCCAGTGGCGTCCGCGCTGTCGAGGCCCCGCTTTATTCGTCCGCCTCGTCGCCTGCTCCTGGCGAGACATTGGCGAGAATGCGCTCGGCAATCAGGCCGGAATTTTCGCGGATGGCCTTCTCGATCCGGTTGGCGACTTCCGGATTGGCTTTCAGAAAGGCCCGCGAATTCTCGCGGCCCTGGCCAAGCCGCGTTGAATCAAACGAGAACCAGGCTCCCGACTTTTCCACGACGCCAGCCTTGACGCCAAGATCGATCAATTCGCCATTCTTGGAGACACCCTCGCCATACATGATGTCGAATTCGACCTGCTTGAAGGGGGGAGCCACCTTGTTTTTGACAACCTTGACCCGCGTCTGGTTGCCGATCACCTCATCGCGATCCTTGATGGCGCCGATGCGGCGGATGTCGAGGCGCACGGACGCATAGAACTTCAGTGCGTTGCCGCCTGTCGTGGTTTCGGGCGAGCCGTACATCACACCAATCTTCATGCGGATCTGATTGATGAAAATCACCATGGTATTGGAGCGTGAAATCGAGCCCGTCAGCTTGCGCAGCGCCTGGCTCATCAGCCGCGCTTGCAGGCCCGGCTGCACTTCACCCATCTCGCCTTCAATTTCGGCACGCGGCGTCAGGGCTGCAACCGAATCGATGACCAGCACATCAACCGCGCCCGAGCGCACCAAGGTGTCGGTAATTTCCAGTGCCTGCTCGCCGGTGTCAGGTTGCGAAATCAGCAGGTCTTCAAGGTTGACGCCGAGCTTGCGGGCATAGACCGGATCCAGTGCGTGTTCGGCATCGACAAAGGCGCAGACACCGCCAAGCTTTTGCGCTTCGGCAATGACATGCAAAGTAAGCGTGGTTTTTCCTGAAGATTCAGGGCCATAGATCTCGATGACCCGGCCGCGCGGCAGACCGCCGACGCCAAGGGCTATGTCCAGGCCGAGCGAGCCGGTGGAAATGGTCTCGATATCATCGGTCTTCTGGTTCTTGCCAAGACGCATGATCGAGCCTTTGCCAAAGGCGCGTTCAATCTGCGCCAGGGCGGCGTCAAGGGCTTTGGTTTTGTCCACGGAAGTCCCTTCCACGAGGCGAAGATTGGTCTGCGGGGCTGATGCGCTCATCGGCTTGGTGTCCTTCTTGCATGTGCGGGCTGCGGCTGCAACCAGGCTGAATGTATCACGTTTGTTCTCGTCGACAAGTTCTTTTTATGTTCTTTCTATGCGACCTTGGTCGTAGTGACCGCGAGCTCTCATTCGAGGTTGGTTTTGGCCACTTCGAGGAGATCCTTGATGGTGAATGGCTTGGCAAGAAACCCGAAGTCCTCGCCGTCCGGCAGGTTGCGGGCGAAGGCGTCCTCGGCGTAACCGGAGGCGAAGATGATGCGGGCGGTAATGTTGCGGCGGCGCAATTCGCCCAGCATGGTTGGGCCGTCCATTTCCGGCATCACCACATCGGAGATGATCAAGCCGATTTTCTCCGTGGTGTCGGCGACAACGTCGAGCGCATGCTGGCCGGTCTCGGCCTCCAGCACCGTATAGCCGCGGTTGCGCAGGGCGCGGGCGGCGACTTTGCGCACCGAATGTTCGTCCTCCACCAGAAGAATCGTGCCCTGGCCGCTCATGTCGACAGCCGGGCGGGACTTGGCCGGCTCTTTTTTGGCCGGTGTGGCGATTTCGTTGGGGTCGATGCGTGGCAGGAGCAGCCGGAACAGGGCACCCTTGCCCATTTCGCTCTCGCAAAAGACAAATCCGCCCGATTGCTTGATGATTCCATAGACCATGGCAAGGCCAAGTCCGGTGCCTTTTCCGGTCTCCTTGGTGGTGAAGAACGGTTCGAATATTTTTTCACGGATTTCGGGCGGTATGCCGGCACCGGTGTCCTCGACCTCAACCGCGACATAATCTGCGGCGGGGAGGGCCTTTTCATTGAGGGCGCCACATTCGGCTGCGGCAATGTTGCGGGTGCGGATGGTGATCTTGCCGACATTGGACATGGCGTCGCGGGCGTTGACCACGAGGTTGATGATCACCTGTTCGAGCTGGGTCTGGTCAGCGCGGGTCAGCCACAGGTCGCGGGCCTGCTTGAAATCAAGCTCGACGCGCTCGCCGGCCAGTTTTTGCAGCAAGATACGCACTTCGCTGATCATGTCGCCGATCTGCAGCACTTCGGGGCGCATGGTCTGGCGGCGCGAGAAAGCCAGCAGCTGGCGCACGAGCGCTGCGGCGCGGTTGGCATTTTGCTTGATTTGCATGATGTCGTGGAACGAAGGGTCGGTCGAGCGATGCTGAGTCAGCAGCATGTCCGAATAGCCGATGATCGCGGTCAGCACATTGTTGAAATCATGCGCCACACCGCCGGCCAATTGGCCAATGGCCTGCATTTTCTGGCTCTGGGCGAAGCTTTCGCGCAGCGTCTGCTGTTCGGTGATATCGAGCGCATAGAGCAGCGCCCGCGCGCCATCATCGTCGGTGGCGGGGGATAAAAACAGCCGCGCTGCGCGAATCGCGCCACTGGCCGGTGTCATGGTGGCGTCAATCGGGGTGATGTCGCTCTGGTTAGCGCTGGCGCGTGCCAAAGCCCGGCCCAGCGCCGGGCGCTCGCGGGCATCAATCAAATCCAGAATTGTGGCGGGTGCTGGCGTTCCGTCCCGCTGGAGGGGCTCAAACAGGCGGGCGAAGGCAGCATTGGCTCGCACAATCGCCCCGGTTTCACTCAGGGTGGCGATGGCCATCGGGGTGGCGTTGAAAAACCGGGCAAAGCGCACCTGGGCGGCCTGCAGGTCTTCGGACGAACTCTCCGCCCCGGTGCGGTTGAGCACCAAGGTGCGCGAGGGTTCACGCTCGCGGTTGGCATTGACCTCGACCCTGTGAATGAGGCGCACTGGCAGATTTTCGCCGGTGCGCTTTTTCAGGTCGATATCGAAGGTTTCGGTGCTGACATGGCTCGCCGCCGCATGGGTCTGATCCAGCAGGATCGCACCATCGCCAGCGATGATGTCACTGAGGCGCAGGCCGCCGGTGCCAACCTGGGCCAGATCGTAATCCAGCCAATTGGCCAGCGTGCGGTTGAGATAATCAATGCTGCCGTCGGCCTTGGCGGAAAAGAACCCTGCGGGGGCGTGATCCAGGAAATCAATGGCGTTTTGCAGTTCCACAAACACCCGCTCGTGGCGGGCACGTTCGCTGGTGACATCGGCGAGGCTCCACAGGGTCAGGCCACTCTCCTGCGGGGTCTCGAGGGGGCGGACGCTGACGCGATACCAGCCGGTGTCGGGGCCGTTGAGACTTGGTGTCAGCCGCAATTCCTCCGAGGCGCGGTGACCCTGCCGGGCGGCCTGGGCGAGGCGGTACACCGGCCCCGAGACGTCACTGTGCCCCGCCAGAAGGCGCTCGACATTGGCAATTTCACCAACAGGATCGGGCTGCGCCCATGCCTTGTAGGCATCATTGGCATAGGCGACGCTGCCGTCCGTCCGGATGATGGCCAGACCTTCGTTGAATTGATCAGCCAGCCGCCGCGTCAGGTCATAGGGGGCGGAGCGCGAAGCGACCTGCAAAATGCCGACAGCATACAAGTACGTGGCGATGACGCCGATGAACGCAAAGACGATCAGGGCGAAATCAATCAGCCGATCGGCTTGCGGATGCGGCAGGATGGAAACCAATCCGATGAGCGCCACTATCGCCAGGGTCAGCACGAGGATCAACGCGCTTGATCCGCCGCGTCCGGCGGGTTTGCGGGCAGGGGCGGGTGTCGTGCTGGCAGTTGTGGGATGGTTCATGGCCGACCGAAATTGCGCCCGATGCACGAGGCAGAAAGATTTGCGGTCTTCTCATAACACGAATATCATGGCCTGCGGCAAGCACCAGATGGCTGGGGTGTGAATTCCGCCGCCTGCGTGGCGTGGCCCTGAAGGGTGCGATGCTGGCTGAACCCGGGGGTTACGCGCCCGGGGGTGTTCGTGATAAACAGTGCGGCGCGCATTATTTTTGGGGACATTTTGTAATGAGCAAATTGGCGGGGTTATCCCCGGGACTTCAGGGCGTCACGGAATGGATCGTTGGCGCCTTTCTCGTTTTAGTATTTGTCTTAGCGTGCTTTTTCGCTGCGCGCAGCCTGTTTCGTCGCGGGATCAAGGTGGCCGGTGGCCGCGGTCGCCAGCAACGGCTTGGTGCCGTCGATGTTTTTGATCTCGATCAAAATCGCCAGCTGGTGCTGATCAGGCGCGATAATGTCGAGCATCTGGTGTTGATCGGCGGCCCCAATGATGTGCTGATCGAATCCCAAATTGTGCGGGCCGAGCCGCGCGCCCTGAGGGACAGGGACTCAACCTATGGCGAGACCATGGGACAGATTGGAACGGGGCAGGTTGGCATAGGTCAAATAAGTGGGGGTCAAGCGGCTGTTACCGCGCCGCGCGCCACGCCTGCCGCCGCTCCGTCTGCCATGGCAGCATCGATCTCCCAAGGATCCGGGACATGGACGCCGGTGGCACCAGTGCCGTCCCCGGCGCCTGTCCCGCCTGTTTCTGTCCCGCCTGTTTCTGGGCCGTCTGTTGCTGTGCCACCAGCGAGCCCCGCGCAAAATTCCGCTCCCTCGCGAGCAGAACCGCCGTTCAAAATGCCGACAGCGGCTCCGGTGCCACAGCCAGCCAGGGTTGCCGCGGCAGAGCCTCCGGCACCGAGCCAGCTTCCCAGCGCAGCGTCTGGCGATCCGGCGAAGGCCTTGATGGCGGCTCTCGGCGAAGCCCTTGAGCTTCCGGCTGATGGTGGCGCAGTCCGCGCTCCGCAGGAGTTGGTGATGCCGGCAACGCCTGGCGTGCCCGCGGCGCGCCCGCCCTTGCAACGACCGGTGTTCGAGCGCTTTTCGGCTAATGCGACGCGCCCGCCCGCACCGCGCCCGGAAACTGGGCGCGCCGTGCCCTCACTTGCAGCGATGTCGGCAAGGCAAGTCACGGCACCCAAGCCCGAAACCTCCACCAGGCCCGAAACTTCCACCAGAATTGAGCCGACGGCGCCGAGCCAGGGTGCTGCAGTCGAGACGCCGCGTGTCTCGCCGCTGAATGCCCTGCTGAACACCCTGCCCAAGCCAGCCGCAGCTCCTGATCCTTCGCCAGGCGTGACGACTCAGCCGCTAGTTGCGGCCGCAATGCCTGAAAACGAGGCTGTGACACCGGGCAACGAAGAGCCTGATTCGCTGGCGTCGGAAATGGCGCGGCTTTTGGGACGACCGCTCACCGGGGCTTGAAGGGGCGACGCGGCGCTGCGCTCCCCTTTGGCACTGATGCGCCAGCTTTGCTGGTCACTCGTCGCGGTAAACCCGCTCGCGGCGCTCGTGGTTTTCCTGGGCCTCGAGCGTCATCGTGGCTATGGGTCGGGCGTTGAGCCGTTTCAGGCTGATGGGGTCGCCGGTGATTTCGCAAAAGCCATAGGAGCCCTCGTCAATCCGCAGCAAAGCGGCATTGATCTTGGAGATCAGCTTGCGCTGGCGGTCGCGCGCCCGCAGTTCAATGGCGCGGTCTGATTCCGAAGAGGCCCGGTCAGTGAGATCGGGGTGATTTTCATTTTCGTTTTGCAGCAGGCTCAACGTCTCGCGGCTCTCGCGCAAAATGTCCTCGCGCCAGGCAATGAGTTTGGAGCGAAAATACTCGCGCTGCCGCTCGGACATGAACGGCTCATCCTCGCCTGGGACATAGTCGGCTTCAATCTCATTTTGCATAACTGGCGTCTCTCCCATGACCCGCGCTGCGGCCTATACAGCGCGGCGGGCAAGGAAACAACAGGTGCGTGCCAACTTGGTATAAAAGCTGCCCGATCGGCTTCGGCTGCGGGTTTCAGGGCGCGGTCTGCAACGCGCCCGGTGCGCCGCCATCGGCCCACCGTGCCGCGGCGCCAGGCTCAGGCTTTTGCCATGGCGGTCCGCAGGTTAGCATCAATCTTGTCGAGAAAACCGGTGGTCGAGGCCCAGGTTTGCTCCGGCCCAACCAGCAGCGCCAGATCCTTGGTCATGACACCGCTTTCGACCGTAGCGACGCAGACAGTTTCGAGCGTGCGGGCGAAGCGGGCAAGATCGGCATTGGCGTCGAGCTTGGCGCGATGCTCAAGGCCGCGCGTCCAGGCAAAAATCGAGGCGATGGAATTGGTGGAGGTTTCCTTGCCCTTCTGGTGCTCGCGGTAATGGCGCGTCACCGTGCCGTGGGCAGCCTCGGCCTCGACAGTCTGGCCATCAGGGGTGATCAGCACCGAGGTCATCAGACCCAGCGAGCCATAGCCTTGCGCCACCGTATCGGATTGCACGTCGCCATCATAATTCTTGCAGGCCCAGATATAGCCGCCCGACCATTTCAGCGCCGAGGCGACCATGTCATCAATCAGGCGGTGCTCGTAGGTGATGCCAAGGGTGGCAAACTTCGCCTTGAACTCGTTCTGGAAAACCTCTTCGAAAATATCCTTGAAGCGCCCGTCATAGGCTTTCAGAATGGTGTTCTTGGTCGAAAGATAGACCGGGAATTTGCGGGCGAGGCCGTAATTCAGCGAGGCGCGGGCGAAATCACGAATCGAATCATCCAGATTGTACATGGCCATGGCCACGCCAGCGGAGGGGAACTTGAACACTTCCCGCTCGATCACCTGGCCATCATCGCCCTCGAACTTGATGGTGAGGCGGCCCTTGCCCGGCACCTTGAAATCGGTGGCGCGGTATTGGTCGCCGTAAGCGTGGCGACCGACGATGATCGGCTGCGTCCAGCCCGGCACCAGACGCGGCACGTTCTTGCAGATGATCGGTTCGCGGAAAATCACCCCGCCAAGAATGTTGCGGATGGTGCCGTTCGGCGATTTCCACATTTCATGAAGGTTGAATTCCTTTACGCGGGCCTCATCGGGCGTGATCGTGGCGCATTTGACGCCGACGCCATATTTCTGGATTGCGTGGGCGGAATCGATGGTGACCTGATCGCGTGTGGCATCGCGATGCTCAACGCTGAGATCATAATATTTCAGGTCGATGTCGAGATAGGGATGGATCAGCTTTTCGCGGATATAGTGCCAGATGATGCGGGTCATCTCATCGCCATCGAGTTCAACGACCGGGTTGGCGACCTTGATTTTCTGCATGATGGGCACTTTCAGGAAGAAGGGAAACGACAGGGGGCGCTATAGCAACCGACAGTGTTGAGGTAAAGCCGGGGGCAGCCATGCGAAAGGCCAGGTTCAACTCGCAGATGTTGAAGGCGTCGTCCTGACAGGTCATTGCGCGCCGCAGCATGGATCGGAAGTCTGACGCCATCGCCCGCTGGCTTCAGCCTCAAGGCGCAGCCTGCGTAACCCAAAGGCGATGCGGGATGCTTTTGAACTGGCGGAGAGGGAGGGATTTGAACCCCCGATGAGCTTGCACCCATGCCGCATTTCGAGTGCGGTGCATTCGACCACTCTGCCACCTCTCCGGCTCTATCGTGGTGGCGGGTGACTAGCATGCCGGGGTCATGTCGGCAAGGCGGCGGCGGTCGTGGCGATGCCATCGTGCCTCGTCGCCACGGCGCGGCAGGTCCTGCCTGCCTTCGGCATGTCCGGCGAGGCTTTTGCACCGCAAGGTTTTGGCGCTGCAAAGATGCGCCGCTGCCGTGCTCACGAGAAACGTGCGGCCAGGATAGTTTGAGGCCTTAAGCCATCTTTTGAGCCATCCTGGCGCTGGCCCAGGCTATTTGGGCCAGGGTTATTTGGGAATTGTCGGCAGGCTGATCGTCTGATGCGCCTTGAGCCAGGCCATGGTTGGCGGCTCTGCCTGCATCACCGCGTAGCCCACCAGTGCGACCAAGGCGATGACCCCGAGGAATTCGACGATGAACATCATCAGCCGGGTCAGCAGGCCAGGCCGACGGGCGCGCCGGGGTGGCGGGCTGGCCAGGGGTGCCGCAGGGGTAGTGGGTGTCGCTGCGGCAACAGGGGCGGCTGGCGCGGCGTTGCGGGCGGCAAGGCCAGCCGCCGCCCGTTCGACGGTCTGATCGGACGCCAGCGCTGATTCGCGCTCGACGACCCGACGTGCGACATAATGGCGCACAACATCGGCCATGGTGTCGATCCTGTCGGATTCTGCCAGCAACAGCCGACCGTGGCGGGTATCCTGCAAAAAGCGGTAGGTGCGCCGGTCGTGGGCCATTTCGATAAAACCGATCATGTCGATGAAAAGCCGGGGATGCGAGCCCTGACTCATGGCGAAATCAAACAGGTCGGAGGAGCCGGGTGCCGCTTCAACATCGGGGCGCACCAGGTCGCTGAGCATTTCAAGCCTTGCGGTTTCCGCCCCGCGCACTTCTGCAAGTGCTTCGCCGCGTTCGGCATTTTCCAATCTGGCGGCGTGAATGGCGGCGGTGAGCGGAGTTACGGTCGCGGCTGTGGCGGTTTTGCTGGCCGATGTATTGCTGTCGGCCACGACATGACTCTTGACCTGTTCTTCCATAATGACGCTCCTCAACAACGTGGTTGATGAAATCTTAAGGCAATTTGCTCGATTGCGCGAGTCCGCGGCAGTTTCATAGCCGCTGTACAGGCTTTGGGTGACGCGTTTTACCTTGGCATTGTCGGCCGGGCGTGCTGAAATCCCTTCATGCAGACATGGCGCAAATACGGGAGCGCGGCAGCGCGGGCGGCGCTTGATCTGGTGTTTCCGCCCTCATGCCCGGCTTGCTTTGCGGCTGTTGCGGCGCAGGAGGCTCTGTGCCCGGCCTGCTGGAGCGCCATGGGCTTTATCGAGCGGCCCTATTGCGAGCGGCTGGGGACGCCCTTTGCGGTTGATTTTGGGGCGGTGGGGCTGATTTCGCCCGAGGCCGCGGCGCATCCGCCGGTGTTTGGCCGGGCGCGCGCCGTGGCCCGCTTTGAGGATGGCCCAGCACGGCGATTGGTGCATCGGCTGAAATATGGCGACCGGCCAGGCCTTGCCCGCCCGATGGGCCGCTGGATGGCGCGGGCGGGTGCTGATCTGCTGCAGGAGGCTGACATGCTGGTGCCGGTGCCGCTGCACCGTGCGCGCCTGTGGAAGCGGCAGTTCAACCAGGCCAAGGCTTTGGCCGATGGCGTCAGCGGCGTCACTGGTCTGCCGGTCGAGGCAGGCTTGCTGCGGCGCGTGAAGGCGACTTCCTCGCAAGTCGGGCTGACGCGGCCCCAGCGCGAGGATAATCTGCAAGGGGCGTTTCATGCGCGGTTGGAAGACGCGTTGCGCCTCAAGGGCCGCGCCGTCGTGCTGGTCGATGATGTCATGACCTCGGGCGCGACAGCCAATGCCGCATCGCGCGTGCTGCTGCGCGCCGGAGCAGGGCGGGTTGATGTGCTGGTGTTTGCCCGCGTGCTGCAGGGCTTGTGAAATTTTGTGCAGAGCCTATATCGGCGGCGGATTGTAGCGAGGAACCAGCCGCCATGGCGGATATCGTGATTTATACCAAAAGCACCTGCGGCTATTGTGCGGCGGCCAAAAGCCTGCTGAACAAGAAGAATGTCGCGTTTCAGGAGATCAGCGTCGATGGCGACCGCGCCGGGCAGATGGCTATGGCGGAGCGCGCCGATGGCCGCAGCACTGTGCCGCAGATTTTCATCAACGAGCGGCATATCGGCGGCTGCGATGATCTTTATGCGCTGGACGCGGCGGGCAAGCTTGATCCGCTGTTAGCGCCCTGAGACGATGATCCGTTACGCGCTTGCCTGTGACAATGGCCATGAATTTGATGGCTGGTTTGGTGACAGCGCCACGTGTGACCGCCAACTGGCGGCTGGAATGGTGTCATGCCCTTCCTGCCATTCCGCAAAGATCAGCAAGGCATTGATGACGCCGGGCCTCGCCAATGCACGCCATGGCGGCACCCTGGACGCCGAGCCTTTGCTCGAAAGCAAAGCTTTGCGCCAAAAGCTCCAGTTATGGCGGCGGCAAATTCTGGAGGGGGCGGAGAATGTCGGTCCTGACTTCGCCAGCCAGGCGCGCAAGATGCACGAGGGCGACATGGAGCCCAAACCGATTTATGGGCAAGCCAGCCGCGATGAAGTGGTGACGCTGCTGGAGGATGGCGTGCCGGTGCTGCCGCTGCCCCCGGCGCCCGAGGAGCAGCATTAAGATCCGCGGCGTTTGGCGACGATCATGTAATTCACATCCATGTCGGCGTTGGTTTGCCAGCGGTCGGCGAGCGGATTGTAAATCACGCCGGTGCGGTCAAAAATCTTGAAGTTCGCACGCGAGAGCGGGCGGGCCAACTCCTCCGGTTGCACGAATTGCGACCAGCGGTGTGTGCCGCGCGGCACCCAGCGCAGCACATATTCAGCGGCAATGATGGCGAGTGCCATGCTTTTGAGGGTGCGGTTGAGGGTCGCCATGAACAGCAGGCCGCCCGGAGCCACCAGTTGCGTGAGCGTGGCGACAAAGCCGGGCACGTCGGCGACATGCTCAACCACTTCCATGGCGAGCACGGCATCAAAGGTTGCGCCGCTGGCAGCGAGCGCTTCGGCAGTGGTAGCGCGATAATCTATGGCAAGGCCGCCACGCTCGCCATGCAGGCGCGCGACATCAACATTGCCGGCACCTGGATCAATGCCGGTGATCTCGGCACCCAGCCGCGCCAAAGGTTCGCAAAGAAGGCCGCCGCCGCAGCCAATATCGAGAAGGTGCATGCCGCCCAAAGGCAGGCCATCGGCAGTGCCCGCGCCAAAATGTCTGGCGATATGGTCGCGGATGAAGGCGATGCGGACGGGGTTGAGCTTGTGCAACTGGCGCATCGGCCCGCGCTCGCTCCACCATTCATCGCCCAGCGCCTCGAAACGGGCAACATCGGCGGCGTCAATACTTGGTGCAGCGAGATTTGGGACAGCGAGTGTCATAACAGAGGGTTCCCACAGGGCCCCCTAGGTAGCGCGTGCTGCCGGTGCTGCCAAGGGCGATTGCGCGCACTGTGCCGTTTAACCGCAATGGCAGGTGGGGTTGAGGCCAGGGAGCAGGCCAAGGCTTGTAACGGTGGTTGATCGCGTCCATAAGGGCTCGTCCCGATGCCGCTGCGACCGCATGAATGACCCAACTTCCTGATCCAGACGCTTTGGCGGTGCATTTCGCCAGTTTGACCCTGGCGGCGGCCGTGCCGATCATGGAGATTTATGGCCGTGAAATCGCCGCCCGCGCCAAGGCTGATGGCAGCCCGGTCAGCGAAGCTGATGAACGCGCTGAAGCGGTCATTCTGAGCGCGCTCGCCGATCTTTTACCCGATGTGCCGATCATTGCCGAAGAGGCGACCGCGCAATATGGGCTTGGCACCTGCGGCTCCTGTTTCGTGCTGGTTGATCCGCTTGATGGGACACGCGAGTTTTTGTGCCGCAATGGCGAATTCACCGTCAACATCGCGCTGGTGCGCGAGGGCAGGCCGGTGGCCGGTGCGGTTTTTGCACCGGCGCTGGGCCGTCTGTTCTGGGGCGGGACGGCGGCCTTTGCCTGCGCGGCGGAGCCTGGCGGGCCCATGCCGCCGCGCGATCAATGGCGGGAACTGCATGCGCGGGCATCTGACGCATCAGCCACGCCTGACGCAGGTGCGCTGGTGGCGATGGCAAGCCGTTCGCATGGTGATGCCCAAACGGAAAAGTTTCTGGCGAGCCTCAACATCAGCGAATGGCGGGCGGCGGGCTCTTCATTAAAGTTCTGCGCGCTTGCGGCGGGAGAGGCCGATATTTACCCGCGCTTCGGGCCGACGATGGAATGGGACACCGCGGCGGGCGATGCGGTGCTGCGGGCTGCGGGTGGCATGGTTTATGATCAGCACGGCGGGCCCTTGCTTTATGGCAAAACTGACCGAGGCCTGCGCAATGGCGCTTTTATTGCCTGCGCAGGTTTGCTGCCACCTCAATGGGTTAGCGACTGCGCGTCAACGAAGGGTTAACCACATCAGCGCATGATGCGGTGTGGTGATGGCGCAAGTGCCATCGTCGCAACTTTGCCTTGGCTTGGCCATTTTGCCGGGCCAAACTCGCATTTTTGGACGACGAATCGCATGAGACATGCGTCGTCGGAAGCCATGAGGCCAGCCATGACGTCGTTGTCACGCCGCCAGATCATCACCCATCTTGCCGGGCTCGCCGTGCCCGTTGCGCTTTTGCCTACCTTGGCGCCTGCGGCTGAGGCCTATGAGGCCGAACCGCAGCCGTTTTCAACCCGCGAACTGATTGAAAACGGTCATCGCTTCTTTGGCTCCGTCACACGCGGCCTTGCCGAGGGCATCCAGCGGGCGGTGTCGCATTGGGGCCAGCCCAATGGCTATATTCTCGGCCAGGAGGGCTCGGGTGCCTTTGTGGCGGGCCTGCGCTATGGCGAGGGCACCATGTATACCCGCAATGCCGGGGATCGTTCGATCTATTGGCAGGGGCCATCGCTTGGCCTCGATGCTGGCGGCGATGGCGACCGCACGATGATGCTGATTTATCATTTGCCGCGCGTCTCGGCGATTTATCGCCGCTTTGGCGGCGTCGATGGCTCGGCCTATATTGTTGGCGGCTTTGGTTTTACCGCGCTCTCGCATAATCGCATTGTGGCCGTGCCAATCCGCAGCGGCGTCGGTCTGCGGCTGGGCCTCAACCTTGGTTATCTCAAATTCACCCAGCGCCCGACCTGGAATCCGTTCTGATTTTTGAGGCGGATCTTGATTTCGATCAGAACCAAAGAATGATGCCTGTGGCGCTTGCCAGCGCCGGGCGGGCGGTGTAGAAAGGCTCCAACAATCCTTATATGTATCGTTGCTTCAGTGGCGGTGACTTTTTGGGGTGGGTTCCGCGAGGGACCCGCTCTTTTCGTTTTTAAGGGCTCTGGCTGCGTCAGCCATCGCCCGACAGCCTGAAGCTGGAGCCTCGTTTGAATTCGACTGATCCGATGGTCACCCCTGCCGAGAATCTCGACGAACCACGTCTGGTGGTTGAGAGCGGCGTGGCGGCGCGGATTGCGGCGCTGGTGATTCCGGTGCTGCATGATCTCAATTTGCGGCTGGTGCGGGTCAAGCTTTCGGGGCAGGACGGGACAACGGTCCAAATCATGTGCGAGCGCGCCGATGGCACGATGGATGTCGATGCCTGCGAGGCCGCCAGCCAGGCGCTGTCGCCGGTGCTTGATGTCGCTGATCCCGTGCCGCAGGCCTATCGGCTGGAAGTGTCCTCGCCGGGGATCGACCGGCCACTGGTGCGGGTCAGCGATTTTGTACGCGCCATTGGCCACGAAGCCAGATTGGAAACGGCGCAGCCTGTTGAGGGACGCCGCCGTTTTCGCTGCTGGATCGAGGCGGTGGAACCCGGCTGCCTGCGCATCAACCGGCTTGATGCCGGCCCCAATGACGAGGCGATCGTGAAGCTGCCGCTGGAGATGATCGCCGATGCTCGTCTGGTGCTGACCGAAGCGCTGATCCGCGCGACCCTGCGGGGCGCCAAAGGCAAGTCGTCGCCTGATGAAGTTGCGGCCCCAGCCTCAAAAAAGTCCATAGGCAAGAGCAAAGCCAAGCCCGTTTTGCCATCTGGCATTCAGGCAGGCTTGCGCGATGCCAAACAACCCACCCGACGCCCCAGCGCCGTATCGCGTGATGCGTCAAGCAAATCAGCCCGCCTCAAAGGAGACTAAGCCATGGCCGTTAGCGCCAATCGACTGGAACTGCTGCAGAACATCGACGCGGTTGCCCGCGAGAAGATGATTGACCGGCAGATCGTCATTTCGGCGATGGAGGAGGCCCTGCAAAAGGCCGCCCGCTCGCGCTATGGTCAGGAAACCGATGTGCGCGCCGAGATCAACCCGCGCACGGGCGAAATCCGCTATTCGCGCCTGCTGCATGTGGTTGAACTGGTTGACAATGATGCTGTTGATATTTCGCTGGCCGATGCGCGGCTTCGCAATCCGGCGGCCCAGGTCGGCGATTACATGGCCGAAACATTGCCGCCATTCGATTTCGGCCGCGTTGCGACGCAGGGGGCCAAGCAGGTGGTCAAGCAAAAGGTCTATGAGGCCGAGCGTGACCGCCAATATGAAGAATACAAGGATCGCATGGGCGAGATCGTCAATGGCGCGGTCAAGCGGGTCGAGTATGGCAATGTCTACGTTGACCTTGGCCGCAGCGAGGCGGTCATCCGCCGTGACGAATTGATCCCGCGTGAGGCTTTCCGGCCTGGCGACCGGGTGCGCGCCTATGTCTATGACGTGCGCCGCGAGCAGAAGGGGCCGCAGATTTTCCTGTCGCGCACCCATCCGATGTTCATGTCAAAGCTTTTCATGTCGGAAGTGCCGGAAATTTATGATGGCGTCATCGAGGTGAAATCGGTGGCGCGCGATCCCGGCTCACGGGCAAAAATCGCGGTCATTTCGCGTGATTCCTCGATTGATCCGGTGGGGGCCTGCGTGGGTATGCGCGGCTCGCGCGTGCAGGCCGTGGTCAATGAGTTGCAAGGCGAGAAAATCGACATCATCCCGTGGTCGGCGGATGCGGCGACCTTCATCGTCAATGCCTTGCAGCCCGCGGAAGTCGCCAAGGTGGTGCTGGACGAGGATTCCTCGCGCATCGAGGTGGTGGTGCCCGACGATCAACTGTCGCTGGCCATCGGCCGTCGCGGGCAGAATGTGCGCCTCGCATCGCAATTGACCGGCTGGGATATTGATATTCTGACCGAGGCCGAAGAATCGAGCCGACGCCAGAAAGAGTTCCGGGCCCGCACCGACATTTTCATGCAGGCGCTGGATGTTGATGAAACTGTCGGGCAATTGCTGGCTGCCGAAGGCTTCCGTTCCGTTGAGGAACTGGCCTTCGTCAACCCTGCCGAACTCACCAATATCGAAGGCTTTGATGACGATACCGCGCAGGAAATTCAGGCGCGCGCCCAAGGCCACCTCGCCCGCATCGAGGCGGAACTGGATGAAAAGCGTCTGGCGCTGGGTGTGTCCGATGAGTTGAAGGGCCTTGAGGGCATGACATCGACAATTCTGGTCAAGCTCGGCGAGAACGGCATCAAGACCGTTGAAGACCTTGCGGGTTGCGCCACCGATGATCTGACCGGCTGGCAGGAACGCAAGAATGGCGAGACGGTGCGCGAGGCAGGCTATCTTGATGGCCTCGAAGTCACGCGCGAAGAGGCTGATGCGCTTGTGATGCGTGCCCGTGTCAAGGCAGGCTGGATCGAGGCGCCTGAACCTGCTGCCGAAACGCAGACGGAAGGGGAGTAAGCCAGTATCAACCCGGTGATCCCCAGCGACGACGATGCCACGATAGAGCCGGAGGCTTCCGGAGCGGAAGCCGCGCCGACGCTGGTCTCCGAACGCACCTGTGTCGTCACGCGCCAGACCCGCGCGCCTGAGGATCTGCTGCGGTTTGTGGTGGCACCCGATGGTTCCGTGGTGCCCGATATCAGGCGCAAATTGCCGGGGCGGGGGGCGTGGGTTCTGGCAAGGCAAGACTGCGTTGCCAAAGCGGTCAGCAAGGGCCTGCTGGTGCGGGCCCTGAAGGCCAAGGTGGCGCGCGGCGACAGCCTGGTGCTGGCGGTGCGGCCAGATATGGCGGCGTTTGTCGATGGCCTGCTGGAGCAGGATTGCCTGCAAGCTTTGGCGCTGGCCAACAAGGCAGGCGTCGTGCTGTGCGGCCACACGAAAATCGAGCAGAGCCTGCGCCGGGAACCGCCGCTGACATTGCTTCATGCCACGGATGCGGGCCATGATGGCGTGCGCAAGCTCAATCAATTGTGGCGCGGCCTGTGGCCGGCCGCTGAGGACGAGCCTTTTCCTGAGGGCGTGAATATTTTTGCGTCAGCGCAATTGGATTTGGTATTGGGCCGCACAAATGTGATACATGCAGCACTTAAGACGGCGATGGCTGCCCAAAGTGTCAAGTCGCGCGCAGTGCGTCTGGTGAGATACCGGACGCAGCCTGCGCTTTTGGCTATGGATAGCCGCAAGAGATGATGTCGTAAGGACAGAAGACGAATGAGTGATAACAAGACTTCAGGCGATCAGCCCCTCGGGCTTGCTCCTTCCAAGACGCTGTCTTTGAAGCGTCCAGTGGAGCAAGGCACTGTGCGCCAAAGCTTTTCGCATGGGCGCAGCAAGGCCGTGGTGGTTGAAACCGTCAAGCGCCGGATACCGGGGCCGGGCGAGAAGCCTGCCGCCGCGCCAGTGGCGGCTGCCGCCGTCGCCGCGCCGAAAGTTGAGCTGAAGCCGCGTATGCCGCCCGCGGCACCATCGCGCCCGTCCGCCGCGCCGCCTGTTCAGCAGCGCAATGCTTCCGGCATGGTGCTGCGCACTCTGACAGAAGAAGAGCGTGATGCCCGCTCGCGCGCCCTCACCGAATCACAGGCCCGCGAGGAAGAAATCCGGCGTCAGGCGGTGATTGAGGCGAAGTTGCGCGAAGAGCGTGAGGCGCGCGAACGCAAGGAGCGCGAAGAGGCTGAAGCCCGCAAGCGCGAGGATGACGCCCGCAAGGCCGCCGAGGCCGACAGCAAGCGCAAAGCCGAGGTCGAAGCGCGCCGCAGACTGGCGGGCGGCGAACCCGCGCCTGCACCCGTCTCCTCGCCCGCCACTGCGCCGCGTCCAGCAACTGTCGAGGCTTCGGCGGCAAAGCCGGGTGTTGCCCGTCCTGTCGCGACCGAGGAAGCCCGGGGCCCGCAAGCGCCGCGCCGCCAGATCATGGCGCCGGCCCGTCCGCCCCTGGTCAAGCCCACGCGCGGCGGCGAAATGAAGAACCGCGGTCGTCTCACGGTGACATCAGCGACCTCCGAGCAGGAAGAGCGCACCCGTTCGATCGCCGCCTTCCGTCGTCGCACACAGCGCCTCAAGGGCGTGGTGCAGGTGAAGGAAAAGCTGGCGCGCGAAATCGTGCTGCCCGAAACCATCAGCATTCAGGAACTCGCCAACCGCATGTCCGAGCGCGCGGTCGATGTCATACGGCTGTTGATGAAGCAGGGCCAGATGGCTGTGATCACTGATGTCATCGACGCGGATACTGCGCAGCTTCTGGCTGAGGAACTCGGCCATACCGTGCGCCGCGTGGCTGAATCCGATGTCGAGGAAGGCCTGTTTGACGCGGTGGATACCGACGAGCAGCTTATCCCGCGCCCGCCGGTCGTCACCATCATGGGCCATGTCGATCACGGCAAGACCTCGCTGCTCGATGCCATTCGCCACGCCAATGTTGTTTCTGGCGAGGCCGGGGGCATTACCCAGCATATCGGTGCCTATCAGATCACTGCCCCCAATGGCCAACTGGTGACCTTCATTGATACACCCGGCCACGCGGCTTTTACCGCGATGCGGGCGCGCGGCGCGAAAGTCACCGACATTGTCGTGCTGGTGGTGGCGGCTGATGATGGCGTCATGCCGCAGACCATTGAAGCGATCAATCATGCCAAGGCCGCCAAGGTGCCGGTGATTGTGGCGATCAACAAGATCGACAAGGCCGATGCCAAGCCGGAGCGGGTGCGCGCCGAATTGCTGCAGCATGAGTTGCAGGTCGAATCGCTCGGCGGCGAAGTGCTCGAGGTTGAGGTCTCGGCAACCAAGCAGATCAATCTCGACAAATTGCTCGACATGATTGCACTGCAGGCCGAATTGCTCGACCTGAAAGCCGATCCCAAACGACCGGCCGAAGGCACCGTCATTGAGGCCAGGCTTGATCGTGGCCGTGGCCCGGTGGCGACGGTGCTGGTGCAGCGCGGTACGCTGGCGGTGGGTGACCTTGTGGTCGCGGGCTCGCAATCGGGCCGGGTCAGGGCGCTGATTGATGACAAAGGCAAGAATTGCGCAACGGCTGGCCCCTCGATGCCGGTCGAGGTTCTGGGCTTTTCCGGCGCGCCGGAAGCTGGTGATCGTGTCGCAGTGGTGACATCCGAAAGCCGCGCCCGTGAAATCACCGATTACCGTGAACGCCAGAAGCGCGAGAAGCTTGCGGTGCGCGGTGGCACGGTGCGGGCAACGCTCGCTGACATGATGAGCCAGATCAAGACTGTCGGGCGCAAGGAGTTCCCGCTGGTCATCAAGGCTGACGTGCAGGGCTCGCTCGAAGCCATTGTCGCGGCGCTTGAAAATCTGGGCACGGACGAAGTGATGGCGCGGGTTGTGCATGTCGGCGTCGGTGGCCTCAGCGAATCGGACATCACGCTGGCTGAGGCTTCCAAGGCGGCGGTGATCGGCTTCAACGTGCGCGCCTACAAGGAAGCACGCGAGGCCGCCGAGGCGGCGGGCATCGAGATCCGCTATTACAACATCATCTATAATTTGATTGATGATGTGAAAGCGGCGATGTCGGGCATGTTGGCCCCGACCCGGCGCGAAACCATGCTGGGCAATGCCCAGATTCAGGAAGTGTTCAACATTTCCAAAGTGGGCAAGGTCGCCGGTTGCCGCGTCACCGATGGCGTGGTCGAGCGTGGCCAGCATGTGCGCCTCATCCGCGACAATGTTGTCGTGCACGAGGGCAAGCTCTCGACGCTCAAGCGCTTCAAGGACGAGGTCAAGGACGTCCAGTCGGGCCAGGAGTGCGGCATGGCCTTCGAGAACTATCAGGACATGCGCGTCGGCGATGTCATTGAATGTTACCGGGTCGAGGAAATCGCTCGCAAATTGTGAGACGCGCGAAATTGGGGCGCGTCTGCAGAGGCCTTTGCCCATAAAAGGAGGGGCGGCGCAGCAGCGCGCCGCCATGAGCCATGTCTCGTTCAGATAAGAGCAAAACAGCGCCAAGCCAGCGCATGTTGCGGGTTGCCGAACTCATTCGCCATGCGGTTTCGCAGGTGCTGACGCGCGGTGGTGTCAACGATCCGGCATTGGAAACTGAAGTCATCACCGTATCGGGCGTAAAAATGTCACCCGATCTGAAGCTGGCAACGGTGCTGATCGTGCCGCTGGGTGGCAAAGACCCGACTGCCGTGCTGGCGGCGCTGGAGCGCAACCGCAAATTCATCCGCGGCGCGATTGCCGGTGCCTTGAATCTGAAATTCATGCCTGACCTGCGCTTTCGCCAGGATGAGGGTTTTGCCACGCAAGCGCGCATTGATGCGCTGTTGCATTCTGAAAAAGTGCTGCGCGACTTGGACAGCAAAAACGCCTTGGACAACAAAAACGACCTGGAGGATAAAAATCCGTGAATGCACCGCGCTCAACCAGGGTTGAGGTCAATGGCTGGGTCGTCCTGGACAAGCCCGCCTTCACCACCTCGACCTCCGCCGTGTCGCGGTTGAAATTCCTGATGAATGCCAAAAAGGCTGGCCATGCGGGCACGCTTGATCCGCTGGCCACCGGGATTTTGCCTGTCGCCTTTGGCGAGGCGACCAAAACCGTGCCTTTTGTGCAGGATGGCGAAAAGGCCTACCGCTTCACCATCGCCTGGGGGGCGGAAACCGACAGCGATGATGCCGAGGGCCAGGTGACGGCGACGTCGGGGCTGCGGCCGGCTCCGCAGGATATCGAGGCGCTGCTGCCGGGCTTCATTGGCGAAATTACCCAGATTCCACCAGCCTATTCGGCCCTCAAGATTGGCGGCGAGCGTGCCTATGATCTCGCCCGGGGCGGCGCGGTGCTGGATATGCCGCCGCGGCAGGTGACCATCCACGCGCTGCGTCTGGTCGCCGCAGATGCCGACAGCGCGACGCTGGAGGCCGAATGCGGCAAAGGCACCTATGTGCGGGCCATCGCGCGCGATCTTGGCCGGGCTTTGGGGTGTTTTGGCCATGTCACTGCGCTGCGGCGCACCCGCGTCGGGCCGTTCCTGGAGCGCGACGCCGTCACCATGGAAGCGCTGGAGCAGGACGGCATGGCCCTGATGCGCCCGGTTGATGCCGGGCTCACCGAGGTGCCGTGCGTCATGATCGACCGGCAGGGTGCCGCGCAATTGCGGCGCGGCCAGTCGCTGATCCTGCGCGGCCGCGATGCGCCGAGCGAAGGGTTGATCTGGGCATCGTGCGGCGGCGTTGCCATTGCCATAGGCTCGGTAGAGCAGGGCGCGCTGCATCCCGAGCGGGTGTTCACGTCGCCCTATTGAGGGGTGGTGTTGCTTTCCCGCCATTCACCCGTTTTTTTGTCACCCCTTTTTTGCTGCCTTCTTGGGTGTGGCTTTGGCTGCTGCCGGGCGCTTGGCCTTGCTGGCGGCGGCTTTGGGCCTGGCCGCCTTTGTTCTGGCGGGCGGGGCGGAGCCTGCCTTGTTGTCGATCAGTTCGATGGCTTCCGCTAAATTGAGGTCTTCGAGCTTGCTGCCTTTGGGCAAAGTTGCGTTGGTCTTGCCGTGGCTGACATAAGCGCCATAGCGGCCATCGCGCAGCGTGATCGCGCCGCCTGAGGGGTGGTTGCCAAGCACGCGGCCATCCGAGGCCCCGCCGCCGCCCTCGGCCTTGGCCTTCAGCATGGCGAGGGCGCTGGCAAGATCGAGTGTCTCGGGATCGGTGCCTTTGGGTAGCGTCGCGTTGATTTTGCCGTGATTGACATAAGGCCAAAAACGCCCCCATTTAACGGTGATATAGCCGCCATCGGGCTGCGGGCCGATGACCCTGCCGGCCGTCGCACCGCCGCCAAAGCGGCTGGAGACACCGCTTTCCTTGGCGACAATCAGGTCAATCGCCCGGTTCGCGCCAATCTCCAGCACGTTGTCGTCGCGGCCGAGATTGGCATAGGTTTTGGCGTGCTGCACATAGGCGCCATAGCGCCCGATGCCGGCGACAATCGGCTCCTTGCTGACCGGATGGCGGGCCACCTCGCGCGGCAATTGCAACAGGCTGATGGCAATCGGCAAGGTGACGTCGCTCGCCGCCATGCCCTTGGGCAATGACGAGCGTTTGGGCTTTTCGCCCTCGCCCTGCTGCACATAGACGCCAAACCGGCCATCGCGCAGGCTGATCTGATCGCCGGTATCCGGGTCCTGGCCGAGCACGGTGACGCCGGGGCGGTTTGCCGGATCGGAGCCGTCGGCCTCGCCGTCCTTCACCGAAAGCTGGCGGGTGTATTTGCATTCGGGATAATTCGAGCAGCCGACAAAAGCGCCATATTTGCTCAGTTTCAGCGATAATTGCCCCTTGTTGCACGAGGGGCAGAGGCGTGGATCACTGCCATCGGCGCGCTGCGGGAAAATATGCGCGGCAAGGCTCTCGTTCAAATGGTCGAGCACCTGCGTGGTGCGCAGGTCTTTGGTTTCGCCAATGGCCGCCGAGAAATCCTTCCAGAAATCGCGCAGAACAACTTTCCAGTTGATTTCGTCATTGGAGACCCGATCAAGCTGCTCCTCCAGCCCGGCGGTGAAGTCAAAGCTGACATAACGGGCAAAAAAGCTTTCAAGAAAGCTTGTGACAATGCGGCCTTTGTCCTCGGGCACCAGCCGCTTTTTTTCGAGCTTTACATATTCGCGGTCGCGCAGCACGGCCAGAGTCGAGGCATAGGTCGAGGGGCGGCCAATACCGAGTTCTTCCATGCGTTTGACCAGCGAAGCCTCGCTGAAACGCGGCGGCGGCTCGGTGAAATGCTGGTCGATGGCGATGCGCTCGCGGGTCGGCGTATCGCCCGCTGCCATGGCGGGCAGGCGGGCTGCTTCATCATCGCCCTCGTCATCGCGGCCTTCCTGATACAGCGCCAGAAAGCCCTCGAAGCGCACAACCTGGCCAGTGGCGCGCAGATCGAGCTTGCGGGTGCCAGCTTCGGCCAGAATGTCAACGGTCGTGCGCTCCAGTTCGGCGCTTTCCATCTGGCAGGCGATGGTGCGGTTCCAGACCAGCTCATAAAGCCGGGCCTGGTCCGCATCGAGGTGGCGGGCCATGTCGCGCGGATGGCGGGAGGGGTCGGTCGGGCGAATCGCCTCGTGGGCTTCCTGCGCGTTTTTGGCCTTCACCAGATATTTGCGCGGTGCGCCGGGCAGGTAGCGCGGCGCAAAATCACGGCCGATGACCTTGCGCAGCGCCGCAATCGCTTCGGGCACAATGTCAACGCCATCGGTACGCATATAAGTGATGAGGCCGACGGTTTCGCCGCCAAGGTCAATGCCCTCGTAAAGCTTCTGGGCGAGTTGCATGGTGCGGGCCGGGGCAAAGCCAAGCTTGCGGGCGGCTTCCTGCTGCAAGGTCGAGGTGGTGAAGGGCGGGGAGGGGTGGCGCTTGACCGGCTTGGCCTCGACGCTCGTGACGCTGAAGCGCGCCGCCTGCAAAGCTGCTTCAAAGGCCTGAGCTTCGGCGGCTGCGCCAACATCGAGCCGGTTGATTTTCTTGCCATCGGCACCGACGAGCCGGGCGGTAAAGCCTTCGCCTTTGGCGGTTTTCAGATAAGCCAGAATCGACCAATATTCGCGCTTGATGAAGGTTTCGATTTCGCGCTCGCGGTCACAAATCAGCCGCAGCGCCACCGATTGCACGCGGCCGGCCGAGCGGGCGCCCGGCAATTTCCGCCACAGCACTGGCGACAGATTGAAGCCGACCAGATAATCCAGCGCCCGGCGGGCGAGATAGGCATCAACCAAAGGCTGGTCGATGGCGCGGGGATGGCGCATGGCCTCGGTGACTGAATCCCGCGTGATCGCGTTGAACACGACGCGTTCGACCGGCTTGTCCTTCAGCACCTTTTTTTGGCGCAGCATTTCCAGCACATGCCACGAGATCGCCTCGCCCTCGCGGTCAGGGTCGGTCGCCAGAATGATCTTGTCGGCATTGCGAGCGGCGCTGACAATATCACTGACGCGTTTGGAGGCTTTGGCGTCCACTTCCCAGAGCATGGAAAAGTCAGCTTCAGGATCAACCGAGCCATCCTTGGCGGGCAAATCGCGGATATGGCCGAAGGATGCCATCACCTCAAAGCCGCGCCCCAGATATTTATTGATGGTTTTGGCTTTGGCGGGCGACTCGACAATGACTAGGTCCATGGATTTTGTTCCGGGCAGAGGGGCGGCGGGGTGCTGCAAAATGGTGGCGGAAAATGCGGCAGTGCGCCGACACTGTCAATGATGCTGTTGGCTGGTCACTTGGCCAGAAGCGTACGGATGCTGGCAAACACCTGATCGAACATGACTGGTGTCAGTACGCCCGTGTTGGTGTTGTAGCGCGAGCAATGATAGGAATCGACCAGATTCACCGGCTTGGCATGAACCGTTGCGAGTTGGTGGATGGCCCCATGGCGGAAGGGCACCAGCGCCAGCCGCTGCCCGCAGGCCCTGACCACCGCCTCATGTGCCACACGGCCCAGCGCAACAATGCAGGCGAGGCGGTGGAGCCGGGCGATTTCGGCTTCAAGGAACGTGCGGCACTGGGTGATTTCTGCTGGAAGCGGCTTGTTTTGCGGCGGCACGCAGCGCACCGCATTGGTGATGCGGCAACCTACCAGCTGCAGGCCGTCATCCGGATCCGCCGCAAAGGTCCCTGTCGTGAAACCGTGCCTGGCCAAAGTGTCATAAAGCAGGACGCCGGCGTAGTCACCAGTGAAAGGGCGCCCGGTGCGGTTGGCTCCCCGCAGGCCGGGAGCCAGCCCGACGATCAGCAGGCGCGCGCCCACATCATCGCCCCAGGAGGGAACCGGGCTATTGAACCATGAAGGCTCCTTGCGCCGCGCCGCATCGCGAAATTCCGCCAGACGCGGACATAGCGGACAATCAGCCGCAGGCGCTCTGGCCTCAGCCAGGTCTCGCACAGTCACCCGGCTGGCAGGTTATCGTCATTGGGATGGTCGGGCGAGAAGGCCGGGATCGGACGGCGTTCCTGGAACCTTTGCACCCGGTCTGGCCGCTCGCCGGGATCGCGCCCGACGCGGCTGATCAATTGCGTGAGGTCGATGAACTCATCGGCCTGGCGGCGCAGTTCATCGGCAACCATCGGCGGTTGGGTGGTGACAGTCGAGACGACCGAGACCCGCACGCCCTTGCGCTGCAGCGCCTCCACCAGCGAGCGGAAGTCGCCATCGCCCGAGAACAGGACGATATGATCAAGATGATCGGCCATTTCCATGGCATCGACCGCCAGTTCAATGTCCATGTTGCCCTTGATCTTGCGGCGGCCCATCGAATCGGTAAATTCCTTGGCTGGCTTGGTGACAACGGCAAAACCGTTATAGTCCAGCCAATCAATCAAGGGGCGGATCGAAGAATATTCCTGATCTTCAACCAGGGCCGTGTAATAGAAAGAGCGGATCAAACGTCCGCGACCCTGAAATTCCTTCAGAAGCTTTTTGTAATCAATGTCAAACCCGATCATTTTGGCGGTGGCATACAGATTGGCCCCGTCGATGAAAAGGGCGATGCGCTCTTGCTGTTGCATGGTGCTCTCTGAAATAATTATTAAAGCTAAATATGCGCCTTAGCCCGAATATCACTAGGCTTTTGCCGCGCCGACAAAGTCCCAAAAATCCAAGATTCGCGCAGCCGTGGATCCGAACATGGTGACGTCGGCCCAAACGTCAACAGGCTTGCAAGTCTAGCACGTGCTCCGTGCTCGTCAAGCAAATATGGCTAGGTCGTTGACTTTGAACAAAATTTTTTTGAATTCATGGTATTTAAGCAAATTGACATTGCAGAATTGTGACTTCCGCAGCCCGATGCGTGGGCTGTCAAAGTGGGGCTGAACGTTTAAACACTGCGTGCGTCTGAAAGCGTCCCTGCGCGCTTCAATACCCCCTTCACTGCAACTGCCTCGACCTTCGAAGGGCGATCTCCAAGGCGACACGCCGGGCAGGGGGCGAGGGTTTTGCCCGTCGGCTTCAGCCCACATTGCAAGAATGGTTGATTTTTGCCGAAGGGGCGCTTAAGGGATCAGCACAGAAATCTCACAGTTTTGGTGGTTCATGGCGCGCGTCACAGTCGAAGATTGCATCGATAAGGTTCCCAACCGGTTTGACCTGATTTTGATGGCCAGCCATCGTGCCCGCCTTTTGGGTGCGGGATCGGCCTTGACGGTGGATCGGGACAACGACAAAAACCCGGTTGTCGCCCTGCGCGAAATTGCCGACGGCATGCTGGCGCCTGATGATCTGCGCGAGAATTTCATCCACTCGTTGCAGAAGAATGTCGAAGTCGACGAACCGGAAACACAGGCTGCTCCCAGCCTTTCCAGTGTCGCTGATGTCGCCGTCGATAGCGCTGAAGACGGCCAGTTCGACCGCATGACCGAAGAAGATCTGCTGCGCGGTCTGGAAGGCATCGTGCCGCCCGCCGCCACGGAAGATGACGGCGATTGAGATTTCCTGCAAGGCCCCTTCCTCGTGACGGGGTTTTGTTGCCGTGGTGCCTTGACACCCTTTTGAGAAAGTCGCTTGGCCTCCCATGATGCGGCAAATGGATCTTGTTGATCGGGTGTTGCGTTACAACCCCCATGCCAACGAAGATCTGCTTAACCGCGCTTATGTCTATGCGATGCGCGCGCATGGCACGCAAAAGCGGGAATCCGGCGATCCGTATCTGTCGCACCCGCTTGAAGTCGCGGCGATTCTCACCGACCTGAAGCTCGATGACGCCACCATTGTGGCGGCGGTGCTGCACGACACCATCGAGGATACGGCCGCGACCCGCGAGGAAATCGACCATATTTTCGGGGCGGAAATTGGCGGTCTGGTCGAGGGTTTGACCAAGCTGAAGCGGCTTGATCTTGTCAGCAAGCGCGCGGCCCAGGCCGAGAATTTCCGCAAACTCCTGCTAGCAGTGGCGCAAGATGTGCGGGTGCTGCTGGTGAAGCTCGCTGACCGTTTGCATAACATGCGCACCCTGAACCATGTTTCGCCGGAAAAGCGGCGTCGCATCGGCGAGGAGACGCTGGAAATCTATGCGCCGCTGGCCGGTCGCATGGGTATGCAGGCGATGCGCGAGGAACTGGAAGACCTGTCGTTTCGGGCCGTGATGCCGGAGGCTGCGGCGACGATTGCGGCGCGGCTGGAAAGCCTGCGCAAAAATTATGGCGGCGTCATCAAAAGGGTGGAAAAGGACCTCGCCGAAGCATTGGCGGCACGCGGCATCAAGGCGCAGGTGATGGGCCGCGAAAAGCAACCCTATTCGATCTGGCGCAAGATGGAGCGCAAATCGATTGCCTTCGAGCAGTTGTCTGACGTCTATGGTTTCCGGGTCCTGGTCGACACCACCCCTGATTGTTACGCGGTGCTGGGCGTTGTGCATACCCGCTGGCAAATCGTGCCGGGTCGGTTCAAGGATTATATCTCGCTGCCCAAGGAGAATGATTACCGCTCGTTGCACACCACCATCGTGGGTGTTGGCGAGCAGCGGGTCGAGTTGCAGGTGCGCACCTTCGAGATGCACGACATTGCCGAAAACGGGATTGCCGCGCACGCGCTCTACAAGGACGGCGTTCCGGGCGGGCCGGACGCCCTGAATTCCGAAAGCCGCGCCTATCAATGGTTGCGCCGCACCATCGAGCGGCTCAATCAGGGCAATACGTCGGAAGAATTTATGGAACATACCAAGCTGGAATTGTTCCATGACAAGGTGTTCTGCTTTACCCCCAAGGGCAAGCTGATCGCGTTGCCGCAGGGTGCGACCTCGCTGGATTTTGCCTATGCTGTGCATACGGATGTCGGCAACCGGGCCGTCGGGGTCAAAATCAATGGCAGGATCGCGCCGTTGATGGCCCCCCTGCATAATGGCGATGAGGTGGAGATTGCTGGCTCAACCAATCAGACAGTGACGCCGGCCTGGGAACAGATGGTGGTGACCGGCAAGGCCCGCGCCGCCATCCGTCGCGCCACGCGGGAGGCACGGCGGGCGCAGTTCAAAGAGTTTGGCCTGCAAATCCTGCGCGCGGCATTTGAAAAGGCGGGCAAGCCCTATTCTGACGAAGCCCTGAAAGCGGCGCTACCGCGCCTCGCCATGGCCTCACTCGATGATCTTCTGGCGGCTGTCGGCGATGGCGAGATGCAAGCCGCCGATGTGTTCCGCGCCATCTGGCCTGATTACGAGATGGATCGAAAGACGGCGCGCAGCTCGGGCGCGCGGGCCAAGCGCAGCGTCGATGGCTGGTTTGGCCTCAGCCGGGCCGCGAGTCTGGTGTTCCGGGTGCCTGGCACAGCGGCTGTGCCACGCAGCCATGAGGGTGTGCCCATTCGCGGCGTCGGCGATGATCTGGCCGTGCGCTTTGCACCCAATGGCGGCGCGGTGCCAGGTGATCGGATCGTCGGCATCATCACGCCTGGCGAAGGCATCACCGTCTATCCGATCCAGTCACCCGACCTGGTGCAGTTTGATGATCAGCCGGAACGCTGGCTGGACGTGCGCTGGGATGTGGCGGATGATCAGAAGAATCTGTTTCCGGCGCGCATTATCGTCACGGCGCTCAATGAACCGGGCACGCTCGGCGCGGTGGCAAGCCTGATTGGCGATACCGTGGCGAATATGGACAATATCGGCTTCGTCGCCTTGTCACCCGATTTTCGCGACATGATCATCGATGTATCGGTTTGGGATCTCAAGCACCTCGACACCCTTCTGCGACAGGTGCGCGCCCATCCGGCAGTCAGCAAAGCGGAGCGGGTCAATGGCTGAGGCAAGCGACGAGGGCAGCGTGGTTTGGCGGCGATTGCGCCTTGGCGTCAATATCGACCATGTAGCAACGGTGCGCAACGCGCGCGGCGGCAGGGTGCCAGACCCTTGCCGCGCCGCCCTGATGGCGATTGCGGCGGGTGCCGATGGCATCACTGCCCATTTGCGCGAGGATCGCCGCCATATCAGCGATGATGACATTGCCGCGATCCGCGCCACCATTGGCAAGCCGCTGAATTTTGAGATGGCGGCGACCGACGAGATGGTGGCGATTGCGCTGCGCACGAGGCCGCACGCCGCTTGCCTGGTGCCCGAAAAGCGGGCGGAACGCACCACCGAGGGCGGGCTTGATGTCGTCGGGGGCCATGATCACATCGCGCAGGCCACAGCGCGGCTAAAGGGCGCGGGCATTCGGGTTTCGCTGTTTATCGAGCCGTCACGCAGCGCGCTGGAAGCGGCCAGCAGACTTGGCGCGCCGGTGGTTGAATTGCATACCGGATCCTGGGCGGAGGCGGTGCTGGCGGGCGAGAGCGCCAAGGCCGAAGCCGAGTTCGTGCGGTTGCGCGAGGCCGCGCACCTGAGTGCGACGCTCGGCCTTGAATGTCACGCTGGTCACGGGCTTGATTATGACATGGCTCGCCGCATTGCGACGCTGCCCGAAATTGTCGAACTCAACATTGGACATTTTTTGATTGGCGAGGCGATTTTTGTCGGGCTGGAGGCGTCGATCAAAACCATGCGCGCCGCCATGGACGAGGGGCGCGGCGTGGCATGATCATCGGCATCGGCAACGATCTTTGCGACATGACCCGCATCGAAGCGACGCTGAAGCGCTTTGACGGGCGCTTTGTCCAGCGCTGTTTCACGCCCATCGAACGCGCCCGGTCCGAGCGGCGCGCTGATCGTGTGGCGTCCTATGCCAAACGTTTTGCGGCCAAGGAAGCCTGCGCCAAGGCTCTCGGCACCGGCTTGCGGCGCGGCGTCTTCTGGCGAGACATGGGCGTTGTCAATCTGCCTTCCGGCCAGCCGACCCTGCACCTCACCGGCGGCGCGGCCTTGCGACTACAGGCCTTGACCCCGGCTGGCCATGAAGCCCTGATCCACCTGACCATGACCGACGAGCCGCCGATGGCCGCCGCGATGGTGGTGATCGAAGCGCGGCCTCTGGCCAGCAAAATGAGCCAGAGCTGATGGTTGGGGCTGGCACCGACCACACCAAACCGCGTCTTGAGGGTGGCCCGGCTATTATCCTGGTGCGCCCGCAACTGGCGGTCAATATAGGCATGTGTGCGCGCGCCATGGCGAATTTTGGCCTCTCGGATTTGCGCCTAGTCGCCCCGCGCGAAGGCTGGCCGCAGCAAAGGGGCCTGCGCAAGGGTGCTTTTGCCGCAGCCTCCGGTGCGGCCTTCATTCTGGAAGGCGCGAAGCTCTATGATGATGTGCGAAGCGCCATCGCCGATCTGCATTATGTTTATGCCACCACGGCGCGTGAGCGCGGGCAGGGCAAGCCGGTGCTGGGGCCGGAAGCCGCGATGGCTTCGGCTTTTGAGAAGATCGGGGCTGGCCATCGTTATGGCATCTTGTTCGGGCCGGAACGCACCGGGCTCGAAAATGACGAAGTGACGCTGGCAGATGCCATCGTCACCTTTCCGGTCAATCCCGCCTATGCTTCGCTCAATCTGGCGCAGGCCGTGTTGCTGACCGGCTATGAATGGATGCGGGCCAGCAAGGGCGTCGCTCCGCCATTTCAGCCGATCGCCCAGTCTCCGCCGGCCGACCGGGATTCAGTGCTGTCGTTTTTCGATTATCTTGAAGGCGAGCTTGATCGCACCGGCTTTTTTCGTCCACCTGGAAAGCAGCCGGTGATGCGCCGCAATATGCGCAATATATTCCATCGCATCGGCTTGACCCAGCAGGATGTGCGCACCTTGCGGGGGGCAATTGTGCGCTTGGTGCAGGGGCCAAGGCTCAAAGGGCGCAAGGACGAGGCAAAAGATGTCTGAACCGGCTCGAATTCTGGTGTTTGATTCGGGGCTTGGTGGCCTCACCGTGTTCAAGGAAATCCGCCGCCTGCGCCCCGAAGCGCGCTTCACTTATTGCGCTGATGACGCGGTGTTTCCCTATGGCGGGCTGGCACCGGAGATTGTCGTGGGGCGGGTAAGCGATGTGCTGGATGCGCAATTCAGGCTGGCAAAACCGGATGTTGTGGTGATTGCCTGCAACACAGCTTCAACGCTGGTGCTGGGGCCGCTGCGCGCGCATTGGCCGGATATCCCCTTCGTTGGCACGGTGCCAGCCATCAAGCCCGCCGCCGAAGCCAGCCACTCGCGCATGATCTCGGTGCTGGCGACGCCCGGCACGGTGGCGCGTGATTACACGGCGGCGCTGGTGCGCGATTATGGCGGCGATTGCGCGGTTAACTTGGTGGGTTCAGCGCGTCTGGCCTCGCTGGCCGAAGCGTTTTTGCGCGGGTTGAAAGTGCCTGATGCTGAAATTTCCGCCGAAATTGCCCCTGCGTTTGTGACCGGCCCCAGTGGCCGCACCGATGTCGTGGTGCTGGCGTGCACGCATTATCCGCTGCTGATGACGCAATTGCGCCGGGTCGCGCCCTGGGAGGTGAAATGGATTGATCCGGCCGCTGCCATCGCGCGCCGGGTGGATCATCTGCTTAGCAAGGCGGGCTTTGCGGCTGGCGGGGTGGCCTCTGGCCAGGGTCAGGCCTGCTTCACCTCCGGCGCCGCGCCCAATTCTGCCTTGTCCACCGCCCTTGCGGCCTATGGCCTGCGCAGGGTTGAATGGGCCTTGGCACCAACAAAACTCAATGCCTAGCCGTTTTACGAGAGGATAGCACCATGACCCAAGCATCATCGACTCAAGCATCATCCCTGACCAACCGCCGCGTTGTTCTGGCTTCGCGGCCAACAACTGTTGCTGGCCCGGAGAATTTCCGGATCGAGGATGTTGCCGTGCCTGTTCCGGGTGCGGATGAAGTGCTGGTGCGCCATCTCTGGCTGTCGCTGGATCCTTACATGCGCGGGCGGATGAATGATGCGCGCTCCTATACCGCGCCGCAAAAGCTTCATGAGGTGATGGTGGGCGGCACGGTCGGTGAGGTCGTCGCCTCCAACAATCCGAAATTTGCCAAGGGCGATCATGTTGTCGGCATGGGCGGCTGGCAATTGTTCAGCATCTCGAATGGCCGGGACATTCAGAAGGTCGCGGTCTCCGGGCTGCCTTTGCAGGCATGGCTGGGCCCGGTCGGGATGCCGGGCGTCACCGCCTGGTATGGCGTCAACAAGATCATCGCGCCCAAGCCGGGCGAAACGCTGGTGGTGTCGGCGGCCACCGGTGCCGTCGGCACGGTCGTCGGCCATCTGGCGAAAAAGGCGGGGGCGCGGGCGGTCGGCATTGCCGGCGGCCCGGAAAAATGCGCCTTTGCGGTCAAGGAGCTGGGTTTTGATGCCTGCATTGATCACCGCGCCGTTGATTTTGCCGAGGCCTTCAAGAAGGCGCTGCCGAACGGCATTGATGGCGTGTTCGAGAATGTCGGCGGACTGCCTTTGCAGCTTTGCATGCGCCGCCTCAACCCGTTTGCGCGCCTCGCCATCTGCGGGCTGGTCGCCTCGCGCTATGATGGCACGCCGTCGTCCATTCCGGACATTTCGCCCATGTTGTCCATGCGCGCGAAAATGGAAGGGTTTATCGTCTCCGAGCACATGGACGTCTGGCCGCAGGCTTTGAAGGAGTTGGCAGGCGACATCGCCAGCGGCAAGCTGAAATACCGCGAGACCATTGCCGAGGGCCTCGATGCCGCCCCCGCCGCGTTTTTCGGCATGTTGCGCGGCGAGAATTTCGGCAAGCAGTTGGTGCGGCTGGGGTAAGCCGCAGGCCATGACGGCGGGATGAGTGACACGCAAGGGCTGTTGGGGTAAGGCCCTGATAGCCGCCCCGCGTTGGGCGTAGCCCAGCGCGTGCAGGGCCAGCGCTTCGAATTTCGATTTCAATGGAACAAATTCATGTCGATCATCAAATCCGTCCGCGCGCAAATGGTGCCGATCCACCCCGAGGGCTATATTTTCATTGGCATTGCGGTGGTGCTGAGTTTTATCCTGCATTACCTGTGGCCGCCACTGGGCTGGATCGGCGCGATCATCACCTTCTGGGTGATCACGTTTTTCCGGGATCCGGTGCGTGTGACGCCGGTGCGCGAGGGGCTGGTGATTGCTCCCGCCGATGGCATAGTATCTGCCCTTGGCTTTCATGTGCCGCCCAAAGAGCTTGAGCTTGGCGACAAGCCGATGCAGCGCATCTCGATTTTCATGAGCGTCTTCAACTGCCATGTGAACCGCGCGCCCATGCCGGGCCGGGTCAGCCACATCGCCTACACGCCGGGGGTGTTTCTGAGCGCCGATCTCGACAAGGCCAGCGATGACAACGAGCGCAACGGCATGGTGCTCGAAACTGCGCAAGGCGCAGTCGGCGTCGTGCAAATCGCCGGGCTGGTGGCGCGTCGCATTGTCAGTTTCACCCATGAAGGCGCAACACTCAGCGCGGGTGAACGCTTCGGCCTCATCCGCTTTGGCTCGCGGGTCGATGTCTATTTGCCGGGCACGATCACGCCGCTGATTGGCATCGGCACCAAAACCACGGCGGGCGAAACCGTGCTGGCTGATTATGCCCTCAGTGAAAAACCGCGCAGTTTTCGCGTGGGTTGATGTCGAATGGGCTGATTGACAGCGTTATATCTTATGGAATATCACGCATGCGTGCGCGATATTTTATTGGAAACGAACGACATGATCCTTCAACGAAGGGGAATCGCGAGCCCTTGGGGTTGCTTCCGCTTTGCTTGGCTCCCGGTCGCCATGACGGCGCTCATGGCTGGCGCGCCCGCCAGGGCCTCTGGCGTTTTGCATGTGGCCTATGCAGGGTCGATGGGCGCGGTGATGGATCACGGCCTGGCCCCGGCCTTCACCAGGAAGGAAG